>Ga0137412_10001037_pt1 | contig 20912 bp, 23 predicted proteins | sample CZODoug2_1_16fun_FD_122160 | JGI IMG/M metagenome (GOLD analysis project Ga0137412, IMG submission 122160) | Vadose zone soil fungal communities from Angelo Coast Range Reserve, California, USA - CZODoug2_1_16fungal (Hybrid Assembly) | ecosystem: Environmental > Terrestrial > Soil > Vadose zone... | reverse complement strand
GCTGACGGGCATTGCGATCGACCGCGGGCTGCTCGAAGGCGTCGACGCACCGGTGCTTCAGTTCTTCCCGGAATTGGCCTCCGCCGCGCCCGAAGGATGGATGGCTGTCAGGCTGCGTGACGTGCTGACGATGTCGTCAGGCATCTCGTGGGATGAGAACCGGCCCTGGACCGATCCGAAAAACGATGAACCGCATCTCGGTTCAGAGACCGATCCGATGCGTTATGTCCTGTCAAAGCCTATCGCGGCTCCTCCTGGCACGCAGTGGAACTACAATGGCGGCGGGGTGGACCTGCTCGGCGCGATGATCGCGCGACAGTCCAAGCAGCCTCTCGATGTCTTCGCGCGCGAGGCGCTGTTCGCGCCGCTCGGCATCACCGACTTCGAGTGGCAGACCTATCAAAACGGCAGGATTTCAGCGGCGGCTGGCTTGCGCCTTCGGCCGCGCGACGCCACCAAGATCGGCCAGCTCATGTTGAACAAGGGAGCATGGCAAGGCGCTCAGATCGTGCCGGCGGACTGGATCGAGCAATCGACCAGGCCGCGCTTTCAAGCCATCGGCTATTTCGGCGGCCTGTTTTTTTACGGCAGGTTCTGGTGGCTCGGCCGCACCTTGTCGGGCGAGCGGGAAGTGCCGTGGATCTCGGCGATGGGCCTCGGCGGACAGCGCATCTTCATCGTGCCCAGTCTGGATCTCGTGGTGACGACGACATCGGGACTCTATACCGACGGACGGCAGGGCATCGCGGCGCTTAGGATGCTCGGCGCCGTTATCACCGCCGTCCGCGAATAGGGCCAGTTGAGGTGCATTGTCACCGTGATACCGTATCGCCTCAATGCTTGAGCTCGCGGTCTTGCGTCTCGAGGTAAGAAGACTTGAGAGTGTTTCGAGCTCGCTTCGCCTTCCTCAATTTTTGATATCGCTCACGTCGCCTTTTGGAGATCCAGTCGCGCAGATAGAAGCCGCACCCGGCGCCGAAAGCAAAAACGAATACTAATAAAGCCAGATCGCCCATGGCTGGACTCCCTGCTTGTACTGGCCCATCTGCCCCAGAGACGTTCAAGGCGAAATACGCGTCAGATCCTTCAAACTTTGTGCAATCCACCTGCGGCGCCTAATACCATACCGCTCGTTCGGGCAAGCGTAAGCGGTCACGGTCCGATCTGCGGCGTGTAGCACAAGATCGTGAGGCGCAATTGTCGGCGGGTTCACAATCTCTGTCACGACGGATCGGCTATCCAGCGTTGAGCTCAAGCGCTCGGAGGCGAACGATGAACAAGCCCGATTGGTACGTAGTCCCTGCGAGCATCGCTTGCGTCGGAGCCCTTACCGTTATCTTTCTGATCGTGGTCGGAGCTTGGTGAGCGCCAACACTCCATTCCAGGACCACGTATTCGAACGCGACCCCTTTGGATGACTTACAGGGAGCTACGTTTCCGCAGCCTCCCGCCGGCGAAGATAGTCGAAGGCGCCGACGTCCTTACTTAAACGGTCATTCGCCCCAAATAAGCTTCCGCTTTCCCCGGTGGCATCGGCAAGCAAGCTTTCGAGCCCTTGTCGAGGCCGTTCGTCGCCTCATTTGGCAGGTTTTGAGCATCCGGGCAGAATCTCGATCTTGTGTTTCTGCTCGCGCGGCGCAAGGTTGCGTCTGGCCGACGGCGTAGAGACGCGAGCCCCACTTGCATTACGCCAGGCTCCTAAAGCCCCCGCTGCGGCCCCTGGGCTCGGCGGGGGCTCTTGATTGCTCGGTCGGTCCAGGCGTGGTTGCGGGGGGCCATCGGCATCGCCGGCAACAACGCAAGCCTATCTTACAGCGCGGATCGATCCAACGATAACCTCCGCGAGGTGAAGCGCCATATCTCCGTATCGATATAACGAAGCGCGCGTCGCTGCGGTTCATCTATCTGTGAACATGCACTAAGATTGAGGAAGAAGTCCTTCTATGTGGGCGTTCATTGTCGCTATCATCGTGTTCGGTTTGACAAACGTAATAAGTGTTCTCGTGCTGTTCAGGCATGGCATGAGCGATAACCAATCACTCGCTCCAAGCACAGCTGCCAAAACGACGTTCACGGTTGGAACGCTGATCGCATTCGCTATTGCCGCATCGCATTGGCTCCCGCCGCTCGGATGGTGATGCGCCGGCTCGCTCGCATGAGAAATGAAGAGCCCGCAATTGCAGCCGCCTGCTGTTTCTCATTTCACCCTCCGTGAGAATACGAAGAAGAGAAACGGCGTGCTGAGATCGAGGACCAGCATGCAGATCGAATAGGTCGTCATGCGACACCTGCGATCAAGTTCAGTCCGCCCCGTGGACAAGCGGTGCATAAGTTCGGCATCAGAACAAGGTATGGCAGTCACATCGCGTGTACGCCGCGAGGAGGCCGACGCACTACGAAAAGCAAGCGATGACGGCGAGAGCGAGATCGCGTCCAAAATCTCCCGAAAACAACTCAAAGAGCACACCGGCACCGAGAACAAGGGCAGCAGCAATTTTGAGCGCAATCATTTTCGCAATGTCCCATCTGGTAATGGTGAAAGGCCATAGCCGTATGGCCAGGCGCGGTCGATCAATATCGCAGCATCCGCGTGCCACGCGAATCACAGCGATGTCTGCACCGTTACGTGAACAGGCACTCCCGGTGATCAGGATCGAGTTGGCGATCTAGGCTTCGGGGCTGCACCGCAGCGTGTAGCGGCCAAGACGCCGGGCGGCACGCAAATGCGAGCAGTGGCCCGAATTTTCAACCGCTGTGACCTCCGGGTCGGAACGGCTGCTACGGAACAAGTCGGGCCTTTCAGGAATCGAGTCCGTGCTTCGGGTCTTGACCGCCGCTGGCCGAGGTGAAGCGGAAGGACAGCCCCAGCGCAACCCCGCGGGGGCCGTTCAGTTCAGCCCGTGGCCTATCGTTCAATCAGAAGAAGCCGGGGCTCAAGTCGACGCCATAGGACGCGACCGCCAGGGACACCAGCAAGCCGACGCCGCAACAGATGGCCATGATTTTCAGAACCTCAACGTCGACCTCGGCGCCGAAAGCGCGCGCGAGAGTCCTTGCAAGAGCAGCCATTTTGCGATCTCCGATCGCGGCCACGAAACGGGCCGGGCTGTTGATCGGTAGCTGACTCCTCTGGTCGGGCACTGTGAACTAGGTCACCGAGAAACGAGCTTTTAATGCTGCCGGCCCAGTGCGCAGCCCTCCGTCGCGCCAAGTCAGTCCCGCGCTCTCTTAGGCCCCCGGCTGATTTGTCGGCCATGTAGATTTGCTCTATTTCGGCGGTTACCGGAGCATCTGCGATGCGATCAGCCCTGCTGCTGGCGATCGCCCGGCGGCACAAGCGGCGGCGGCGGATCGACCTTGGCGAACGTCGTGGCGTTGAACGTGGCCACCACTGCTGCGCTGGTGCTGGCTGATGTCGCTATCGCCAGCACTTGCTTCGCCGGCGCCTCCGGAAAATCCAAGGGCCGCGCCGCGCCAATGCCGGGCGGCTCCGCCACGTGTTCTCGCTTCGAACCCGATCCGTTACCGTCTTTTGTGGCATAAAATGAGGGGTGGGCAGTCGAGAACATGCTGCGAACGGCGCGCGGATCCGCAGCCTCGCGCCAATGCCGGTTTGGAACGCTTACGCCGCTGGCCCGGTCCTGCAGCCGGGCGGCTTAAGCTGGTCGGTTTTTCTTTCGCACTTGCTGGTCGGCGCCGGCTGCCGACGCTGCCCTGCAAACTGATGCTTTTCAGGCGCGTTCGGCGGCTTCGGTCGGAATCTGGCGGCCCACCGCTTTTCGAACCTTCTTTGAAGGTCGAGGGGGATACTGCTCATAATCCAAAACTCCGGTTGGTCGCCCCGGTCTCATGGACCCTCAACGCGCGGGGTCCTTAAAAGGTCCGCCGTACGAGTCAGCGCTGGCGAGCCTGCGCGCCTCGATCTTTCCGGTAACAACGGCAGGCCCGCCGCCCAAAACCTCACCAGCGGCCTTCCTAGACGGTTCAATGACGGCGCGCCTTACTTCGGCGAATGCAAACCGCCTTGAAGCCAGCGTCCAAGACCCTCGGACTTCATGGGGTCTCCATACGCGGCAAGGGCCTCAAGTGGGCAATGGCAGATAGCACATTCAAAGTACTCGTCCGAGGACGGCCGCCTTGCGGTTTTTTCCAGTCTGTAGCTGACTGTCGGTATGGATACAGGTCTAGGTCATTCCACACGATTAAATTGAATTTTAGAGAACGCTCAGGAACCGGAGCGCTCAAGAGCATCAAGGCATCCTTGTCCAGTTCGCCAACTTACAGATCAATCCGCCAACCATGCAGCCCGAGGTCGTCAGCGTCGATCCTGCAACAGACAATTTGCCCGAATAGACTGAGCCTGTGTCGGAACTGGCGGCTTTGCCGGTCCAGGAACTGGCTCCGCTCGGTCGCATGTCGAAGAACAGGCGCTTGCCGACCTTGGCGTTCAAATGAGCGCCTGGTTTCAGCCACACGATGTCTCCACAGATGACGTCGCCACAGGGTGCAAACTTGACTTGCTCCTCGCCATTGTCACGCAACCAGGCGCCGAGGATATCGTCGGCGAGAACCAAATTCGTGCTCAGCAGAAACACTGTCAAAGTCAGGCCGAAACGCACCACATTCATGACATTCTCCTTGTGGTATTTCACTCGATCAACGGAGATCGGCGAGATGCATATCGCTCAGGGTCGAGGCCAGGCTGCGTGCGACAAGATCCGTTATCAACGCGTGAAGCTTCTCGTTCTGGGCGGGATCACCGGCAGAGGAAAAATTATCATCGGTCATTCGACTGGGGCCGGAGATCCTGACCGCCCCGCCATCGTCCAACGAGGGCGCGGCCATCTTTTCGATCACATCGAAGGTTTTTCCGTCGAACACCCTGATCTCGTAGAGCGCATGGATCTGATTGTAGGATTCGAGCGCCGTGCCGTAGGTCAGAAAGCCGATGCCTTCAAGCTTTCGGCTGCCGCCGCCGAGATTTGATTTTGCCTTCGTGATGACGATGTAGGCGTCGAGCCCTTGCGGGGACACGTCGGTTTGAACGAGGTTCTTGAATGGATCGCCGCGAATGAGGTTGACGGGCGCAACGACCGGACCCTTCTCGAGTTTGGCAAATGTGTCTCTTCTGTAGGTGACCGGTTGCACCTGAAAACGACCGCTCAACACTTCGGTGGCCTGCTGGACGATCAGATCATCGAGGCCCCAGGAAGCGACCGGAAAGCTCTCGCTGCGGTTGTTCGACCCGGTCAGGCCTCCCCTTGCGAAGGTGATTTGATCGCCAACCGCCGAGACGATGCCGACGGTCTTGACCGCCTGCAGTTTCGTCTGGCGGGTTTCAAAGCTAGCGCAGGCGCCTACGCTGAAGGCCACCAGAACAATCGTCGCGAAGCTCGCGCATCGCCTGCTGCACCGCATGGCGTTCCTATCGTATTCTGATATCGAACGAATAGGAGGCACCAACGCCGAAGGTCGTTTGGTTCGGCGATCCCCGAACTGTCACCAAAGGGCTTTTCGCCGCATCCCCAAGCAGCCGCTCATACTCGACATAGGAGTGGACCTCCCACTGCGGATTGATTCGATAGGAGACCTGCGCGCCGGCGCCGGCCGAGTGCGCGCCGCCTTTGGCATCGAAGATCGATAACCCCGTGGCGGCCGCCTGCGCCGCATCGACGCCGAAATAAGGCGAGGTCGCGCCGGTACTTTCCCAGGTAAAGCGTGGACCGGCCGATACGATCAAGCGTTGGATCACCGGCACGATGAAATCCGCCGACCAGTCGGCGACGACACCATGATGGCCGCCAAAACCCTGGCGCAACTCGCCACGCGTGCGGAACCAATCGACCGGGAAATATTCGATGAAGCCACCGAGTTCGATCGCGGTGCTGACATCGCCGAGACCATTGAGTTCGGAATAGTTGTCGGCCTTCCGCGACGCCACGAGCTTGCCGGCCGGACCGGCACGAAGGTCGCCGAAGTCGATCAGCGCGATGCTCGCGCTGTCGCGCGGGCTGCGAAACTGGTCCGCGGAGCCGGCGCGACGGATGGAAAAAATCGGAATTGGGCTGAACATGCTCCGTTTGGCACCTTCGAAATCCGGGGTCGAGGCGCCCTCCGCGCCGACCATGACGGTCCAGGTGCCTGATACCGGCGGCAGCACGGGCAGTTCGATCGGCGGCGCAGGCAGCGTGACCAGAGGGTCCGCCAACGCCGACACCGGCGCCAGCATCAGGGCCAAGGAGGCGATGACCGCGCGGGAAATTTCGCGGTGGTTGTCGTGAGGGGTGAATCGTTTCGCAATCGGCCCTCTGGCCATAGACCTTCGAGGAAGATCATTCGCTGGAAGCCCCATCTTGCACATGTTCGCCTGCCGCCCGCCGGACCGAGTTCGCGTGTTTGTTGCCGATGCTTTGCGACTGAAGCTTGTTCCCAACCTCGCGCTTTATTTCCGAACGTTGCGCGGGGTACGTCAGGTTACGTATGCACTGGGCAGCCATGGTTGCGTTTCACAACCTTAAGGCCGCTGGGACGCGTGAAACCTTGCCGGTTCATGATGCCGTATCGCGAAATCGACTTTTTCAGCTGTGGCGATAAATCCTTCGACACCAAGCGCCAATGTTACAGGGGTAATGGTTATGTGTGATCGCTGAAATCCGGCATGCTCGAGAAGCCGGCCAAGGTCCAATGCGTCGAATGTCCGGTGCGTACCGGGTCCGGCAAACGGCCATTTCTCCATCGTCTCGCGCGAGGTCACGTAGATGACAAGACGGCCACACGAGCACAGCACACGGTAAGCTTCTGAAATATCCCGGTCATGAGAATCGAAGAAATAGGCGACGTTCACCAGAAGAACCTTGTCGAACGTCCTGTCAATCCAGGGCAATGGACTGAAAGGTCCCTGCACCAGCACCATTCGGCCTTTCGACACTGCCACCTCATTGATCCGCGTCGCTTGCTCGATCATCCGCATCGAGTGGTCGACGCCGTAGACGCGAGCGCCGCGGGTGCGCGCCGCGATGGTCCGAAGGCCCCAACCGGGGCCAAAGCCGAGTTCAAGGACCGTTTCACCCGGGTGGGGGTCCAAGGCGTCGATGGCCAGCCGGTTGGGCTCATCATTGATCCAGGCCATCAGCCATCCAACGATTGAACCAGTGGCGCCTCTCGGGTTTCGCAATTGGCCACCAAGCACGTGCCATATCCGTTCGACTACACGCACAAATGGACTCCCAGAGTCCCGAGTTTGGATTCGCCGGGACGTCTCACTTTTTTTCCTGGATCTTGGCTAAGAGCTCCTCGATCACGAGGCGGCGATTCTTGTCCCAGAGTGGACGATCTGGATGTTGTGGGATCTTGAGGGCGTGCTGAAAAACTTCGACGGCCTTCGCACATTCGTTTTGCGTATAGAGAAAGTCGCCGTAAAAATACCAGGCATCCAGCCCGTTAGGCGCGAGCTTGACGGCCTGTTCGAGCAATTGCCGAGCTTTCGCCTTGTCGCCGAATCCGACCGGAAAGCCGGGGACGCGGTAGTACAGCACGCCAAGGCTGGTCGGGGCGCCGGCATCCAGTTTGGCAGGATCGATATTGTAGGCCTGATCAAGGATGTCGCGCGCACGTTTGGCCAAGCCGAGCGCGGAAAACGCGCTTGCCATCGAAGCGCGCTCGCTCGTGATGATGCCATCCCAGATCAAGGCCTCCGGCATGGCCGGATAGTGCGCTGCGACTGCGTCAGCTTCTTCGCCCAGCGCATTCATTTGCTTGGTCTGCTCATCGCCCTCGGGAACGCCAAACTTGATCGCCTCCCACTTGGTTTGCAGGCGACGGACGTCCGGTGACAGGGTCTCTGCCGCTTGTCCGGAAGCAGCCCACGAACCCGCGACAGCCAACAGGATCAATGACAATAGCGCGATTCGGGACTTCAAGGTCATGGACCGCCTTCTTGCCAGCTCGCTACTTCTGTATGTGGGGGCATTCAATGGGAGGACGCTTGGCGCGAGAGCGCCCAATCGATGATTTGCGGGAAAAACCGCTGAATGAGGACGTAGATACGTTCTGGCGGCGGCGCGTAAATGGAATCATGACCACTTGCGATCGACCGCCAGATTTGCCGCGCAACCTTTTCAGGAGCATCGACATTCATCTTGGCATTTTCGATGAGATCGTCGAATGCGACGGCGGCATCGGTCCGGGTTGCCCTCGGCGCAGCGTAAGTGACGCCGATGCCGGAGCGCTTCCATTCGCGGCGCAGTGCAATTGAAAAGCCGCGCAGCGCGAATTTCGAGGCGGAATAGCTCGAAAACCGCGGATAGGCGATATCACCAAAGACGGAGCCTATGTTGACTACTCGCGACGGCTTTGCTGCCGCCAACAAAGGCTTGAGATCGCGCGTCAGCGCGATCGGCGCGATGACATTCGTGAGGAATGTTCTACTCAGCGCATCGTCGTCGAATTCCTCGACGGCGCCGCCCTCGACAACGCCGGCGTTGTTGACGAGTATATCGAGCGCCTTCCATTCGCCGGCGATAACCTTGACGATACGGCTGCGGTCTCCGGGATTTGTTATGTCGGCCGGTATGACCACATGCTGACGTTTCTCGCTGAGAAGCCCCCGCGTTATTTCGAGCGCCGTCTCCCGCCGCCCACAGAGCGCAACGGCCATCCCGCGCTGCGCCGCCTCGATCGCCAAAGCGCGCCCGATCCCCGAGCCTGCCCCGGTGATCAGCACACATTTTTGGTCACGCGACATGGTTCAACTCCGCGCGAGCGCCGAGGTCGTGAAAGATCGAGCCGTACAATCGGTAGAAGATCACTGCATTGTCGATAATGATGCGCTGGGCTTTCGGGTCATCGAAGCCGTCGACAAGCCCTCGGAAAAAGGCGACATGTTCGGTATCCAGCGATCCGTGACTCCGAAGATAGCTAAATCCGGCTTCGCTCTCCAAGCCGAGGGAGGCCTTCATAGCGTTTGCGACTTGGTCAGCCAGCAATACGGACATCCCCTCGAGAACATGCACGCTTCCGAGGAATGCATATGGGCTGATTTGCTCGATAGCGTAATAGGCGTAGCCCACCATGATCCGGCAGGCGGGGCCTCCTTGGCCGATGCGAACCTTATTCTGATCGCCGCCGAGCGCGCCTATGTCCTCAAGAATCCATTTCTCGTGACCGCGCTCTTCCGCCATGTATTCGACCAAAGCGTCTTGATAGCGTTCATCCGAAGTGCGTGACGCTGCCAGAGCCAGCAGGGGAAACGTATGTTTGACGTGGTGATAGGCTTCAGCCAGGAAATCGAGGTAGAGGCTGCGGGGCGCCCCATTCCGAAGAGTGTTTCGCACCAACGGAATTGCCAGGAAAGCGTCTCGGCTGCCGGCGGTCTCGGCGACCAATTGTTCATAGAAGCTCATATTCGGCCTTTCGAGTTGAACACTGGGTGTCGGTGGTGGCACCCTAAGCGGCTGCTCTTTCTTGGACGAACGTGCCGATTTGCTTGCGAACCGGCCGTCCATTGCTGATCAATTGATTCTTCAGAGCCTCCTCGAGGGCGAGGACCACATAGGCACGCGGGACGGCATAGTCCGGCGCTTCAGAGCAGAGATCAGACAAGAGTTTCACGATTTCCGCCCGCGTTGCCTTCTCGAACCAAGTCACACCGGAAAGAGAGGGAATGAGCAAACTGGTCAAGTGCGGTTCGCCGTGACCTGTCACAACGCAAAGCGCAATGCGCGGATCGGCGAGCACCATTGTCTCGATCCATTCGGGGCTGACATTTCTGCCGAAGGATGTGACAAGGAGGCTGTCTTTGCGGCCGTGCACGGTAACAAAGCCTTCACGGTCTATCTCCCCGAGGTCACCGGTACGCCAGGGTCTGGTGGCGGATTTCTGCTTCAGATAGCCGTCTGTGATCGAGGGGCCGTCGACGACGATTTCTCCATCGTCGATGGAGACCGACAGCCCATTTAGAGGTTGACCAACTGTGCCGGGACGACGTTCTCCTGGACGGTTGACTGCAACGACGGAGCAGCATTCCGAAAGGCCGTAGCCCTCGTGGACGGGAATACCCAACCTCCAGGCGACATTCGCAACCTGCTTCGGTACGGGAGCGCCTCCCACCGCAATGAATCGCAGTGAAGGGGGCGCGAGTTGACCGGCCGCCTGCAGTTCCGCGATCCAATACCTCAGCAACTGCGGAACCAGCACACTCGTCGTTGGACGATGAGTTTCAAATGCCTTCGCAATACCACTCACGTCTCCGCGACCGGTTCGTTCTGCCAGGCTGGTGTCGAAGTGCACATAGGCCCCAAGCGATGCCGGAATAAAAATCGAACAGATCGTTTCCAATAGAAGCGGAAGCGGAAGGACGGAGAGATATGTGTCGCTTGCACTTGCTCCGATTGCCGCTGCCAGCCCGGCTGCCGACCAGGCGATCTGTCCACTTTGATGGCGGACGCCTTTGGGCCTGCCTGTGCTTCCGGAAGTATAAATGATCTGGCCAAAGCCTTCGACAACATCCGGAAAGTCGTCTCCGAGGCGATGAACATCAATCACCTTTATCGGCACGCCCGATTGAGCGGTCAGCCCTGCCATCTGCTCGGAGACAAGAATGAGCTCGATCGATGCATCCTGAACGATGTGCCCGAGTTGAGCCGGACTAAAGAACGTCGGCAAGGGCACCACGATTTTGCCGGCGAGGGCGCAGGCGAGCTGAGCAATGACCCAGCCAATCCCGTTTGGCGCATGGAGACCGATCGTTTGGGGCTGGCCCTTAAGGTCAGCGGCAAGGGCCAAAACTCTGGCAAAGAGTTCGCGGCGTGACAACTGACCGTGCTCGTCACTTACGGCAAGCAACTCGCCAGCCTCTGACGCATGTCGCTTCATGGACTCAAACAGCTGTCGCATAGGGCTCCTCGCTCTGAAGGCCGTCACAGCTCATTTTCAGACGTCGGCTGGCAACGGCATATACTTTCGGTTGGCAGGCGTAATAGGTTCCCCATCGCTTAGCGTCCGCGATGCGTCGAGGATCGGCTTCAGCAAGAAAGGTCGGCGCAATGCCGAGCCGACAGACCATGGTGTGAAGGCGGCGTGTCAGGGTGAAGAAAGACCACTCAAATCCAGCCTGCTCGCCAAAAGCGCCGATTTCCCCGATAAACTCCGCCGTCGCCAGCGGCGCTCGACTGGCAAGCGTCGTCACTTCGAAGATTGCGCTTCGGTTTACCGATTTCCCCGATATCGCGCTGACCGCGTTCTCGATGGTGCCGTCCAGATAGCGTTCAGAGAAAAATCCGTCGTCGAGAAAACGAAGGCCGGCCGCGCAGAGCATCTCGTCACAATGATCGAAAAGGGCGATGATCCGGGACGGAAAGGCATCCAGCCGAGCGTCATATCGAGCCGCGTAGATATTCTTGATAAATTGCTGGGCCGAACGCTTGCGAACATCGTCTTTGGTGAGAACTGCTGTCGTGCGCATCTGGACTATCGACCACCGGGGCTCGATCAGTCCGGTTGTTGCCGGTGATTTGCGACCGAAGCTTGTTCCAAATTCGAAGGGTTTATTTCCGAACGTTTCGCAAGTCCCACTCCGCCTCTTCAGCGGCGCGCAGTGCGTGGCTTCGGCTCGCAAACTTGTGATGATCCTTCGCGCCCCAACGGATCACTCAATGCCTTGAGGCGCTCCAACTCGTTTGCAATCGCCAGAATCAGGCCACTTGGGCCCGACGTTGCATCGGCGCCTCCGAAATATGTCTCAATGTTGCTGGAAAGAGGATCTGACGGCTCCCGCGTTGAAAGCCACGGGCAAGTGCTTTATTCGGTCGAAGCCAAGCTTCGATGAGGACGCCACGAGTGCACATCGAACCGCATATTCTGATCGTCGATGACGATCTCCAGATCAGGAAGTTGCTCGGCCGATATCTGGCCGGCGAGGGATTCCGGGTGACGCTGGCTTCCGACAAGCGAACCCTCGAGGCCGCCCTCGAGTCCAACGATATCAAATTGATCGTGCTCGATGTCATGTTGCCGGATGGATCTGGCCTGGAAATCTGTCGAGATATGCGAACCGAGAATTCGCTGATTCCGATCATTCTTCTCACCGCATTGAAGGAAGACGTCGACCGGATCATCGGGCTTGAGATCGGCGCCGATGATTATCTCGGCAAGCCCTTCAACCCGCGCGAGCTGGCGGCGCGTATCCGCGCGGTGCTTCGTCGTCAGACCGATGCAGGCCGGATTGCACATACCCCCCGAGAATACCGTTTCGAGGGTTTCAGTTTACAGACCGGTTTGCGCAGGGTTGTTGATTCGAGCGGTGGGCTCCTGGAGCTGACTTCCGCCGAATTCGATCTCCTGCTTGCACTGGTGGCGCGGTCCGGACGCGTGCTCTCGCGCGAATACCTGCTGGATGCGACCAACCGCGGCGATGGCGACGCGTTCGACCGGTCCGTCGACGTGTTGCTGAGCCGGATTCGCCGGAAACTCGGCGATGTCCAGTTTCGGTTGATCAAGACGGTGCGAAACGGAGGCTACGTGTTTACCGCCGAGGTCGAGAAGGTAGGAGCCGGCGAATGACCTCCTTGAGGGCTCGCATCGTCGCGACGCTTGTTTTGTCGATCATCTGCGTGGTCGGAATATCGACCGCAACCCTGTTTTGGGCGCGGGCCGGCCACGAGGAGAAGGAGCAGGAGCAATATGTCCAACTGGTCTCCGAGGGGATTTTGCTGATCGCGCCATTCCTTCGTGATGACGGAACAGACGGGAGCGCGCGTTTGCGATCGAGTCCCGAAGCAGGCGAACCGCGCCCCGAATTGACCAGCCTGCTGCAATCCCAATTGCGCAGGGCCGGATCTGATCTCGAGATTGTGGTGACGCAACCCGCCGGAAAGCCTCATCCAGTTGCCTCGGTCAAGTTCGAAGCGGGGTGGCTTGCCATTCCGGTCAGGGATCGTCATTCCAGAGGGGGAATTCTGGCGGCGCTCGCCGGCTGGATTCTGCTGGTCACGGCCGGCACAGTTGCTGTGGCGATATGGTTTGCCTTCCGCATCACCCGTCACCTGTCGGCGCTGGAACGCGTAGCGGCAACCATCGACGCGGACGGCGTCGTGCCGCGCTTGCCGGAGAGCGGACCGGCCGAACTGAGGGCGACCGCCCGCGCGCTCAATACCTTGACGGCAAAGCTGAAGATGGCTGCGGAAAGTCGGATGCGACTGGTCGCAGCCGCAGGCCACGATCTGCGGACACCGATGACGAGAATGCGGCTTCGCGCTGAGTTCCTCGATGAGGAGGATCGCGCCCTGTGGCTGAACGACCTGGAGGAACTCGACCACATTGCCGATAGTGCCATCCAGCTTGTGCGCGAAGAGACCCAGCGGGAACGAATCCAGTTGCTCCGGGTCGACGAGGTTATCGGCGAGATCTGTCAGGACCTCGCTTCGATGAAGGCCACTGTCACGATCTTGAAAATGGAGGCCGTGACGATTTCATCGGCGCCGTTGGCGCTGACGCGGGCCGTGAGAAATCTGGTGATCAACGCGGCAACTCATGGTGGCGGCGCCTTTGTCACCGTCGGTCTGGAGAACGACGCCGCCTTGATTACCATCGAGGATGAGGGACCGGGCATTCCCGAGCAAAGCATGTCACGCGTATTCGAGCCGTTTTTCCGTGTTGATCCGGCGCGGCGAAAATCCGGACCCGGTGCGGGCCTTGGGCTTGCGATCGCCAAGGAGATCGTTGAACGTCACGGCGGAAAATTGACTCTCCAGAACCGGTCACCCAAGGGACTGCGGCAGAGAATCGTTTTTCCCGCCTGTTTTGCCTGATGGACATCGGGTTGCTGGGGGCGTCGCCAATTGTGACGAAGCTTCTCAACAGGATATCTTGATCGCGCGTCTGTGTACGAAACCATCGCGGTAACGCTTCCACTGAAGAGCTTTGGATTCCAGCTTCAGGACCAGCCGGCGTCAGCACCGCTTGGTGACTGGGTTGGCTCGCTTGAACTCTTCTGTTGTGGATTGGAAAGCCGCCGAAGCCGCATCCATTCCTCGGCCTCGGCCAACCAGTACTCCATATCTTTCCTGGCAGCGGCAGCGCGCTCCTGGCACATGAGCTCGAGATCGTAAAACTGGCTTTTCGAATACATCGACAGCTCCATTACGATGAGATGCCGAATCTACCTGCCTCCCGGCAAAGACAAACTAAAAAATCAGTTATTCAGAACGCCGAAACGGTGGCACGTTATTTCCGGGCGTTGCTGATCGTGAAAGAGCCTGCTGCTCGGCCGGCTGTTTTGCGAGGTCCGCACGTCCAAGCGTTCCTTGAGCATTATGTCTCTCTGACTTCTCTCAGCTCTTCTGATTCCTCCGTCGTTCGCCGCGCCGGTTGCTGCCCAATCTGACTACAATCTCCGCAAGTGCTTTGAACGTTCTGCAGCCGCCGGCGCAGCGAGAGGCCGAAGCTCGTTCGCCAGCGGGCGCTCATCAATGGAGCGGTACTGGCAATGAAGTCTGCAGTGATGGTCACCTTGGAGAGCTCGAACGCATAGTGTCCGATCGCTTCAAAGCGGCCGTTTTCTGGCAACGGTGAGGGACGCCTCGGCGAGACCTGGGTTCTTCGTCTGCGGCGACGTCACGGCGAGAGGCGGGTCGCGGCAAGCAAATGGAAGAGCGCGGGCTGCGCTGAAGTTCGCCGCTGGCACGTCCGAAGATGGCCGCGTCTCGTCCAGGCCGCTGGATAGGCCGGGTTGCAATAATTGGGCGGCACAGGCCACACGATCAGTAACTCTCTCAATGATGCCCGGCTGTCTCCGACAAGGAACCCAGCGATGCCGCCGCGGTGTTGGCGATGTCCACGTCCGTCTCCTTGCTCAAGCCAGCTATGCCTACCGCGCCCACGACTTCGCCCCCTACGCGTATCGGCATGCCGCCGCGCAGCGCCGCGATGCTGGCGGTGACGAACGCCGTTCGACCGCGGTTGATGTTGTCCTCGATCTCCGCCGTCGGTCGTTGTAGCCGCGCGGCCGTTCGTGCCTTCCCGATCGCGAGGTCCGCGCTTGCCGGCCGAACACCGTCCATCCGCTCAAAAGCAAGCAGATCCCCGGCCGGATCAACCACCGCGATTGCAGAGGGCGCATGGCGCTGCTGTGCACTTGCCTTCGCTGCTTGCAGAACCATCTGGGCCCCGGCTTGATTGAGGGTCGTTACATTGATGGTCTGTGCCCCGGCAGAAAGGCAGGAGACTGTTGCCAACACTGCAACGCCAATTCCAAGTTTGGTCATGGCGAGCTGACTTAAGCCGCCCTAGGCAGTTGCCGGTGCGGATCGATGACGAACTTGTTCGCGACGCCGGCGTCGAAGTTTTTGTAACCTTCCGGCGCCTGCTCAAGATCGATCACCTTGACATTTACGATCCTGGCGATGGGCAGTTTGTCCCAGAGTATCGCCTGCATGAGCTGCCGATTGTATTTGAGCACCGGCGTCTGCCCGGTATGGAGTGCGTGCGATTTTGCCCAGCCGAGACCGAGGCGAAGGCTGAGGTTGCCATGTTTGGCAGCCTGTTCCTTCGCGCCCGGATCGTCGGTCACATACAGGCCGGGAATGCCGATCGCGCCGGCTGCCCGGGTGATTTCCATCAGACTGTTGAGCACGACGGCAGGCGCTTCGATGACTTTGCCGTCTGTTCCTTGCGCCTTCGCTTCAAAGCCGACGCAGTCGATCGCCGAATCAACTTCCGGAACGCCGAGGACGTCGGCAACGAGTTCGCCGAGACGATCGTGCCTGGTGAGGTCGATCGGCTCGAAGCCGACCTTCTTGGCGTGAGCGAGCCGCTCCTTGTTCATGTCGCCGATCAGCACGGCCGCCGCGCCAAGGATGCGCGCGGACGCGGCGGCCGCAAGCCCAACCGGCCCTGCCCCGGCGACATAGACCGTCGATCCGACGCCGACCTTGGCGGTGACGGCGCCGTGGAACCCCGTGGGCAGAATATCGGAAAGGCAGGTCAGATCGCGGATCTTATCCATCGCCTGAGCTTTGTCCGGAAACTTCAGCAGATTGAAGTCGGCATAGGGCACCATGACATAGTCGGCCTGCCCGCCGATCCATCCGCCCATATCGACATATCCGTAGGCGCCCCCGGCACGGTCGGAGTTGACGTGAAGGCAGACACCGGTGTCACCCTCTCGGCAGGTCCGGCACCGGCCGCATGCGACGTTGAAAGGAACCGACACCAGGTCGCCGATCTCCAGATATTCGACGTCGCGGCCTTTCTCGATCACTTCGCCTGTGATCTCGTGTCCGAGCACCATGCCGGCCGGTGCTGTCGTGCGGCCGCGGACCATGTGCTGGTCGGAGCCGCAGATATTCGTCGTTACGACCTTGAGAATGACGCCGTGATCGATCGTCTTTCCTGCAGGATTGCGGAAGGTCGGAAAGTCGATGTTCTGAACTTCGACGCGGCCGGGCTTGAGGTAAACCACGCCGCGATTGGAATTGGAGGGCATCTGCAAACTCCTTAGGTCTCGCGCTGTGCGTCATGTCGACGCGATGGGTTTTCTTTGCTGGGAACAGGCGCATCGGCGGGCGCAGATAGTCCCAATCACTCTGGAAGTATGGACGGATCTTGAAGACGACTTTGGCCGTCTTGCTGCGATTGCCCCCAATCTTGCGCTAATTCTGTGCGGCATCGCGCCTCGGTCTCGTGTCAATTCTCCATCGCATCACGCCAAGGTCTCGACGTCTTGGTCTTGTAACAATTCGCGCGCGGCGACCTTTCCACGGCTTCGTCCGAAATCGCGGGCGAAACACGCGAAACTCAATCGATCGTGACGGTCGAGTCTCAACTCGGCGTGAGCGCGGCCGCCTCCACATCTTGTTCATCGTCGCGACCGCCCTACTAACAACGTCTAGGGTTGGGCGGATATCAAAGCGAGTGAGATCGAATAATGGCCAGTTCCGCCGAATCGACCTTGAATCAACCCGCTGCCCTTCCACCTCTCCCACGTCCGATTGCCGAGCACCCGTCGGCATGGCCGCAACCTCATTTTGAATCTCGTCCGCTCGTCAATATCTCCCCGCCTGAGATCGCCAAGCGCCGTTCCACGACGTGGTCGGGCTTTCGCGGGGAGACGGTCCAGATCATGCGGCACACGCCGTTTGAATACGGATTCCGGGCTCCGTGGCACCTGCTCATTGCGGCAGAAGTCGCCGAGCGCTACGATGGTGAGTCCTTTGTTGAAGGCCTGCCGCGGTCGACCTTGCGCGATTTCGCGCACAAGCTGACTTTCGTTCCCGCCGGGCACGACTTCCGCGGATGGCAGAGACCGCGTGCATCGACGCACACAATCTACTTCTACATCGATCCGCGCGGGCCTCTCGCCGATCCCGCGCTGCGGTTTGAGGAGATCGAATTCAAGCCGCGCCTGTTCTTTTACGATCGCGATCTCTGGCAAACTGCTCTCAAGCTCAAGTCGGTGATCGAGAACGCGGACACGGTGCATCGGCAATACGCCGAAGCGCTCGGCATCGTGCTGACGCATGAACTCGTTCGCATCAACGGTGACACGGAACTCCACGAGCCGGTCAGTCGTGGCGGCCTTGCGTCCTGGCAACAGAAGCGGGCGGCTGCCTATGTCGAGGAGCATGTCGCCGACGATATTCCGCTCGCGACGCTGGCCGAGCTGGCGCGGCTCAGTCCATATCATTTCTCCCGCTCGTTCAAACATTCTTTCGGCATGCCGCCGCACCGATATCACGCGACCCGCCGAATCGAACGGGCCAAGCAGCTATTGGCGAATCGCGAACGGTCGGTCACGGCGATTGCACTTGAGGTCGGCTTCAGCGATACCAGCACATTTACCAGCGCGTTTCACAGGCTGACCGGCGAAACTCCGAGCTATTACCGTCGCCGTCTCGATTAAAGCGGTCGGGGTTGCGGACGCCTTGCGATAGCGCACACCGATTGGGCCGCCCTTTGTGGCGCGCGACGCGGCTCGCGAACGACATCGTCGAAGGACGTAGCGATCTGCCTGCTGCCGATCGGCAGCAGGCGCGATTTCCTCTGATCTTCGAAACACGCGTCTCGAAACGAGACTCATTCGGGTAATAGCGCGATTGCGGGGCGTCGGTTGCTGCGTCCATGGGGGGTTACTTAAAGCCTGCGTAGCCCGCTTATTATGCGAACGGCCGCTTTGCGCCAGAAGCGGCCAGTCGATGATTGATGGGCTGTCGGTCAAGCGGTATTAGCCAGCAAGGAGACGGCCACACTTCGCCTTGCATATGGCCGGCTGAACTTGCGAAGCCGCCAAGGGGCTCCAAACCATCAGGCCCAGCTGCAGGCACCAAGCGGCACTGATCCGGCTACTTCCTGGCGTCGACCGCTGCAAAAGCCGCCTTCCATTTCTCGACATCTGCACGGATGAAATCGGCAAACTCCTTCGGCGTGCTGCCAACCGGATCGGTACCTTGCAGCCTCAAAGCTCCTTGGACTTTCTCGTCCTTCAAGGCCTCATTTGCCGCGCTTGAAAGCCGATCAATGACAGCGGATGGCGTTCCGGCCGGGGCAAGAAGACCGATCCAGACTCCGGCGTCGTATTCACTCATTCCCGCTTCGGCGAGGGTCGGCACGTTCGGCATGATGGCCGCGCGCCTCGATTGGGCGACGGCGAACGCTTTCAGCTTTCCGGCATCGACATGCGGCGCAAGAGTTGCCGCCACACTGAACATCAGCGTGATGCGCCCGGCGAGCAGATCGCTGACGGCCTGATTGCTTCCTCCCTGGTAGGGTACGATCACGACATTAGTCCCGGCCTTTTCGTTGAACAACTCCGCGGCCATGTGGCTGGCCGTTCCCGCGCCCGACGAACCGAAAGTAAGCGTTTCCGGCTTGCTCTTCGCCAGCGCGATCAACTCGTTCAGATTTGAAGCCGGTACGGAGGGATGCGCCACGAGCACATTGGGCACGACGCCAAGAAGCGCGATCGGCGCTAGCATCTTGCCAAGGTCGAAATTGGATTTTGTTTGCGCCGGATTGAGCGTGTTGGCGATCGTCGCCGCGAACAAGGTGTAGCCATCTGGCGACGCTCGCGCGACGGCTTCGGCCGCGATCATGCTGCTGTTGCCGGCCCGGTTTTCGACGATGACGGGCTGGCCGAGCCTGGCCTCCATCCGCCTGCCGACGAGGCGCGTGAGGATGTCTGCCGCGGAGGCTGGCCCAAAGCCGACGATAATCTTGATCGGTTGTGCTGGATAAGTTTCCGCGGCGGCGGCGCCGGCGGCGACGGCACCCAATGCCACGGCCAGGCACAGTCCGGCGGTTTTGAGTAGATCGTTGAACATCACTCCCCCTTACTCGCGCAGCATTCGCACGCCGTTTTCTTGACGGCCACAAACAACGGCCATACAGATTGATCATCATTCTGTTTTTTGTTGCCGATCGGGCTCACTGTAGCTCGGGAGCGGACGGAGGGAAATCACCATGCGTTCAGACTCCTCGCGCCGATCGCGCGGTGCACGAAAAATCGGCGAGGTTCTCGGCCAGACGCCGGAACAGGTCGAGCGATCACTCGGCGATGTTGCGCCGCAACTGGCAACCTATGTGCTCGAGACAATTTACGGCGAGATCTACCAAAGCTCGACACTCGATTCGCGCACGCGGCAGATCGTGACCGTCGCCGCCCTGGCGACGCTCGGCACGGCGGCGCCGCAGTTGCGGACGCATATCGGCGGAGCTCTTCGCTGCGGCGTGACGCGGGAGGAGCTGGTCGAAATCATGATGCAGCTCGTGCCGTTTGTCGGCGTCGCGGCCGCGATCAACGGCGTCGCAGCCTGCCGGGAGGTCTTCGCAGCCGCCGACAAGTCCTGAGCACGGCGCCAGTCAATCACCGCGGGAGTGGGCCGGAATGGTTTGGCATACAACGATCGGTAACGGTCCCACGAAAGTTCTGATCATCCATGGATGGTTTTGGGATCACCGGATATTTACCCCGATGTTCGATGCGCTCGACCGCGACCGCTACACCTACGCCTTTGTTGATATCCGCGGTTACGGCCATTCGCGCGACGTCGACGGCACCTTCTCGATCGGCGAAGTCGCCGCCGATGGTATCGCGCTCGCCGACCAGCTTGGCTGGCGGGAATTTCACGCGGTCGGCCATTCCATGGGCGGCAAGGCGGTCCAGAAGATAGCGATGGACGTCCCGGCACGAATAAGATCCGTGGTCGCCGTGACGCCGGTGCCTGCCTCGGCGTTGCCTTTTGATGATGAAGTATTCGGCCTGTTCGCGTCGGCATGCGAAAGTGATGCCGTCGCACTCGCAATCATGGGCGATTCGCTTGGCAATCGCGTCTCAACAATCTGGTTGCAGCTGATGCTCCGACGGGCGCGAGAGACCGCTACGCCCGCAGCGTTCGAAAATTATATGCACTCATTCATCAAAGACGACTACTCGGCGATGGCAAATAAGGTCGCAGCACCGATGCTGGTGCTGTATGGCGAGCACGACAACGGCGTCAGTGAAGGCATGGTAAAGGCTGTCTATCCGGGCCTCTACCCGCACGCCCAGATCGAGAAGATAGGCAATTGCGGACACTACCCGATGCAGGAAACGCCGATCATCCTGGCCACCAGGATCGAGGCCTTTCTTTCCCAAGGCATCGGAAGCTGAGAAGATGGTGGAGCGGTCGTTCGGTTACGAGGCGTTGCCGGGCTCTGTTTCGGTCCGACCCGTCATCGGGAAGTGCGAACTAAGTCGCGGCGCGACAGCTGGTGGGGCGAGATTGAACGCCATTCCATAACCGCTCATTCCGGGAAGCGGTGGCAGTCGCCAACGGCCGTTTTGCGCCACAAGCGGTCGTTAGCCTGGAGTGCGCCCCTAATGGTGGACAGTTTTAGGCGGCGGTTTTGACAGTTCGCTGGGCGTGGCGATCCTCGTATTG
>Ga0137412_10001036_pt1 | contig 20916 bp, 13 predicted proteins | sample CZODoug2_1_16fun_FD_122160 | JGI IMG/M metagenome (GOLD analysis project Ga0137412, IMG submission 122160) | Vadose zone soil fungal communities from Angelo Coast Range Reserve, California, USA - CZODoug2_1_16fungal (Hybrid Assembly) | ecosystem: Environmental > Terrestrial > Soil > Vadose zone... | reverse complement strand
TGCGCGGGCCGATCGGCGTGGTCGCGCCGACGAGGGCGAAGCCGTCGCGGTCGCAAACGGCACCATCTACGGGCTTGGCGTCGCGGCGTTCTCGGCCGATCCCGAGCCTGCGCTGGCAGTCGGCCAGCGCCCGCGAACCGGCCAGGTCTCGGTCAACGGCGGCGCGATGAACCTCAGCGCCCCCGTTCGGCGGCTACAAGCAGTCCGGCAACGGCCTCGAACTCGGCCGGTACAGCATCGAAGAGTTCACCGAGTTCAAGTCCATCAACCGTTAAAGGAATCCGAACATGAAAGTGGCACAGACAGCGAAGGTCTTGGATCCGCGCTACAAATGGATAGCCCTGTCGAACACCACCATGGGTGTACTGATCGCCAGCATCAACGCATCAATCGTGCTGATCGCCTTGCCCGATATCTTCAAGGGCATCGGAATCAACCCCCTGGACTCGTCGAACACCAGCTACCTGCTCTGGATGATCATGGGCTTTCTGGTAGTCACCGCCGTCCTGGTGGTCAGCTTCGGCCGGCTGGGCGACATGTTCGGCCGCGCGAAAATGTACAACCTCGGCTTCGCCATCTTCACGGTCTCCTCCATCTTCCTGGCGATCACCTGGTTCAGGGGAGACGCCGCCGCGCTGTGGCTCATCGGCTGGCGCATCGTGCAGGGAGTAGGCGGTGCGTTCCTCATGGCGAACTCGTCGGCGATCCTGACTGACGCCTTCCCCGCCGAGCAGCGCGGGATGGCGCTGAGCATCAATGTGGTCGCCTCACTCACCGGCCAGTTCCTCGGCCTGGTCATCGGCGGGATCCTGGCCCCGATCAACTGGAACCTGATCTTCCTGGTGTCGGTGCCGATCGGCGTCGTCGGCACCATCTGGGCGTACCTGAGACTGCGTGACACCGGTGTCCGCCAGCGCGCCACCATGGACTGGTGGGGCAACCTCACCTTTGCCTTCGGCCTGATCGCGGTGCTGGTCGGCATCACCTACGGCATCCAGCCCTACGGCGCTTCCGCGACCGGCTGGGGCAGCCCGTTCGTGCTGAGCTGCCTCATCGGCGGCGTCACCGTCCTGATCGGGTTTGTGGTCATCGAGACGCGTGTCAGCAACCCCCTGTTCACCATGTCACTGTTCAAGATCAGGGCTTTCACCTGGGGCAACATCGCCAACCTCGCGGCGTCGCTCGCCCGGGGCGGGCTGCAGTTCGTGCTGATTATCTGGCTGCAGGGCATCTGGCTCCCGCAGCACGGCTACTCGTTCGAGCAGACCCCGCTGTGGGCCGGGATCTACATGCTTCCCACGACAATCGGGTTCCTGCTGGCAGCGCCGACCGCCGGAATCCTGTCTGACCGCATCGGGAGCCGCACTCTCGCCACTACCGGCCTCATCATCACCGGGGCGACCTTCGGGGCGTTCCTCGTCCTACCGGTCAACTTCAACTACTGGGCGTTCGCGGCGATCCTGCTCTTCAACGGCGTCGGCATGGGCATGTTCTCCTCGCCCAACCGATCCAAGGTGATGAACAGTCTTCCGGCGGACTCACGGGGTTCGGGCTCCGGGATGATGACGACATTCCAAAATTCGGCAACAGTGTTGTCGATCGGGCTCTTCTTCAGCCTGATCATCGCCGGGCTGTCTTCCAGCTTGCCCTCGACGATGAGCCAAGGTCTGGCCGCACACGGCGTTCCGGCCGCGGCGGCCGCCCAGATCGCCAACCTGCCCGCTGTGGCCGTGCTCTTCGCCGCGTTCCTCGGTTACAACCCGATCCAACAGCTACTCGGTGGCCAGCTTGCCGCCCTGCCGCCAGATCAGGCGAACTTTCTCACCGGCCGCAGCTTCTTCCCGAACCTTATTTCAGGGCCATTCTCCGAGGGGTTGTCCGTCGCCTTCGCCTTCTCGATCGTGCTCTGCCTCATCGGGGCGACCGCGTCGCTCCTGGCAAGCAACAAGAAAACGCGACCGAACGATACCGAGCACGCTACCGACGAAGCCGACGCCGCCACGCTGGTTGAACCACGCTGATGGAGCACACCATGTCACGCTCATCCGTCACCAAGTCCGCTCCGATCACGTCATCGCAGATCGTGGCGCACTTGGATCTCGAGACCGGCGAAGCAGCTTGACCAACGGTGAAGGCCACCTTGACCGCGTGGGAAACCAAGCGGTCAAGGTGGCCTTCGCGCCCAACCGTCGGTCAGAGCACGATGATCGGCGGCGCTGACAGCTTCTCCGGCCGCGGCCACTAGAAGACCTTGCGCGCGGTAGCGGCCAGGATCCACTCGTTGTCCTCAAGAGAAATACTGACACTGTCGCGGAAGGCGAACAACTCGTCGGACCACCGGTGGCCGGTGGCGATCTCGGTAAAGTCGCTCGCCCACACGATCTGGTCGGCACCGAAGGCATCGACAGCGCGGGCGAGATAAGGACATCGCGGCGAAGGGATAACCGGCGGCGAAGAAGAAGTCTGCGTAGTAACCGTTCACGAGTGCGTTGATGCTGGATTCGGTTCGCACGACGACCCGGGCCGCCCGCCCGTTCGAGGCCACAGCCAGCAGACGAACCCGGTGCTTCGTAGTCCGGGTCAGCAGGGTCGATGCGCAGAATGTAGGAGAACCGTTCCGGACAGCGCAGTCGCGCAGCCGTAGCGTCCGGGCTTGCCGCACGGTCAATCCGTTGGACAGAAAGTAACCGGGGAGGCCGCGGCCTCCCCGGTTCATGACCCCAGAACTCGTCAGTGATTTTAGGGTTTCGTGTCGCAAGCTCTCGTCATAGGCTTTGACTTCATTGATCGCCGCGAGTAGCGGGGCGCAGTTCCCGCTAGCACTTGAGCTGCCGGGTAAAGACCTCGATCAATCATTCGAGTCCACCGTACGGGCCAACCGGGACTCCATGCCTCGCCCATCGCGAACAGCTCGTCCTCCACTGGTCAGTCGGAGCAGCACCTCGGTTTCGTCCTGGAAGCAAGAGGTAGAACGTAGAGCGTGCGACCCGGGCTTCGTCAGTGATCTACTACTCCTTGCACATCGTCATCCCGGCCTCATCTGACCGTATTCTGGCCCGGACAATCCGTCCCTCACCCAGGCCGACTTGCTACTCGGAAATGCCTGCGGGGGCCGACCCGGCAGTACATGATCGGGCCGGATCGGCCGCGCATCGTGGCGAGCAAACTCGGCCGGATCACGAAGATGCTCGTGCGCTCTTGTCCACGTAGATCAGTTGGAGGTCGGTGACGCCTTCGACGGCCCATCGACCGCCTTCGACGCCCACCCCGCTCCACTTCGTGCCGCCAAACGGGAAATCGGTGGCCAGGGCCGTGTGCGTGTTCACCCACGCCATCCCGGTTTCCAGGCGTCGCGCGACTGCGGCCGCGCGGTCGAGATCGCCACCCCACACGGAACCGCCAAGTCCGTACTTGCCACTGTTCGCACGCTGCAATGCGTCTTCGACGTCGTCATACTCGACAACCGGCAGGACGGGCCCGAACTGCTCCTCATCGACGACCTCGACACCGTCGGACAGTCCGTACAAGATGGTCGGCTCGTAGAAATAACCCGGTCCGTCGATGCGGTGTCCACCGGCGGCGGCGGTGGCACCCTTGGCGACCGCGTCGTCGACCAGTCGGACAACCCGGTCACGCTGCATGAGGTTGTTGAGCGGGCCGCGTTCGACGCCTGGCAGGAAGCCGTCGCCCACTTTCGCGGACCGAGCCCGGTCGGCAAGTGCGTCCACCATGGCCGGTCGCAGCGCCTTCGGCACGTAGACTCGCTTGACCGCGACGCACGCCTGCCCGTTGTTGTTGAACGCCCGGCGGAACAGTTGGCCGGCAACCTCCTCAACGTCGACGTCGTCGAGCACGATCGCCGGGTCGTTACCACCCATCTCCAGGGAGACCCGTTTGAAATCGGGGAGCGCCGCCGCGGCAATCAGACGACCGACGCCGGTGGAGCCGGTGAAGGTGACCACCCTTGCCAACGGATGCGTAGTCATCATCGGGCCGAGCCCGTCGTCACCGCTGACAATGTTGAGCACACCTGCCGGCACGATGTCACGAACGATCTCGCCGATCCGCAGTGTCGACAGTGGCGTGTACGGCGAGGGCTTGAGCACGACGGTGTTGCCTGCGCGCAGGCTAGCCGCGACCTTGGCCATCCCGATGTTGACGGGAAAGTTGAACGGCGCGATCGCCGCGGTCGGGCCGAGCGGACGGCGGACCGCGAGCACCTGCGCCTCGGCGTCGTCACGAAGCACCTGCGGCTCGATGTCGAGGTCGCCGCAGTAGCGGAGCCGCAGGACCGCGCCACGGACCTCACGGCGCGCCTCGTGCAGCGGCTTGCCCTGTTCGGCGGTGAGGATCGGCACGATGTCCTCAGTGGCGGCCTCGACCGCGTCGGCCATCGCGAGCAGGGTCTTGCGGCGGCGGGCCTCATCCGCGCTCCAGTCGGTGAACGCCCGATCGGCGGCGGCGAAGGCGGCGTCGATCTGGTCACTGGTGGCTGCCGGCATCTGGGCGAACGGGGTGCCGGTCGACGGGTTGATCACGTCGATCCCACGATGACCATCGACGGCTTCGCCGTCGATGGTCATGGTGGCCGGCGAGTCGAGTTCGAAGGCGGACATGTTTTTCCTCCCGGAAGCGGAACGGGTGTGTTCTTCGAGCGTCGGTTCCAGGCTCGACCGGTGTCGGCTGTGAGCGGATGGAACTGCCGCTTCGAGGTCAGTAGCTACTCTACCACTTTTCGGACAGAGTGTCAGACTAAGTGTCGGACATGTTGTCCGACTTGACGAGACTTAACGATTAGGACCGGTTCGGCGACGTTCCGCGGGCTACTGCCGCGGCGAGACGCTCGACTGGACGGGCGGCCGGATGCGCACCCGGCACTCCACCGGCCACGCCCCGCCCGATCGACGTACCGGTCCCACTTTCGGCGTTGGGCTCCAAGGGTCTTGCTATGGCGCAGGAGTTGGCCGACGGGTTGTTCACCGTCAACGGCGAGACGCGGCATGCCGAGGAATTCACCTGGCCACGCTCGGCGTGCCCACCACGATCCTGGCCGCGGACGAAGAACTCGACTAGCCACGGATACGCGCCGCACCGGGCCCCGGGAATGCGCTTGCCTACCACGTTTTCCGGCCCGCTTGCATCCCGCGTCGTCGAGCAGCGGGGTGGCGTCCGGCATGAGATGCGGTAGTCAAGTCGGCATCCTCCTCGCAGAGTGACTGCTCACCCACATCATGACACAAGTGCTTTGATTAACTCAAAGTTTCTGTAGTACTTCCGCCGGGAGTTCCCAGTCCAGCAGCGGCCTCAGGCCGAGCCACCCTGCAGCGGCGACGCCTGGCACGAACGGGTAGATCGACGCTCCGCTGGCGTCCCCGAGACGATCGCGGTCGCGGTCCACCCGACGGCTGCTCGACCGGTCGGGGCTCCCTCAGTGGTCTCGCCAGGGACTCGTCTTCGAGTCAAGGTCAGGGCTCTCGTGGACGCACCAGTCCCACATCGGCTCGCGGCCGGCCCGGACCGCCGCCTGGCCGAGCCGCCGAGCCGCCATCGAGGTGGGCACGAGTTCGTCCCGCCACGCCCAGAGTCGCAAAGTCGCTCGGTGCAGCGCGTGCTCCCTGGTGATGCCCATCGCGCCCAGGCACTGGTGGGCCAGGCGGGCCACGGAGGTCGCGGCCGCACCGTGGACGACGAGCCCGGAAAGGGCCCGCCAACCCGGCCCGTCGGCTTCAGCCTCGCTAAGCGCTGCCTCCAGGGCCGCCTCCGCCAGCGCGACGTCCGCCCCGATCCGGGCGATATTGTGCGCAACCGCCTGCAGACGGGCAAGCGGCCGCCCGAACTGGTGGCGGACCTGGACATGCTCACCAGCCGTGACCCGCGCCGCCGCCATCGCGCCCGACATCGCCGCACACCGCAGCACCGCGGCATCGCGCACAGTCCGACCGACCACCGCACCGGAAGCGAGCACGGCGTCGGCCGGCAGGGGAAGCTCGTCGAACGTGAGCGTCTCGCGCGGAACACCGATCAGATCACGGCCCGCACTGCGCTCGCTGACCGCCTTCGGATCAACCTCAACAAGCACCTCCTCACCGTCGGCGCGGGTCGCCCGCACCACGATTCGCGCCGCCTGCCCTGCCCACGCGATGTCACGCGCAACGCCCGACAGGACAAGACCCTCGCCACGGACCGCCACGGACACACCAGGACCGAGCGCGAGCGCGATCGGCTCGGCGACGTCGACCGGGCGCCGAACCGCCGCACGCAGCGCGCCGCCGAGCGCGGTCTCGAGGATGGGGGCGGAACGGCCGTGCCGACCGAGCGCCCACGCGATGTCCGCAAGGTCGCGCAAGGCCCCACCGCTGCCGCCGTGGTCCTCGTCGATCCCGATTCCCGTCCAGCCCAACTCGACCGCGATCGTCCACAATCGGCCCAGCGGCGCCACGTCATCCGGTTCGGCCGAGAGTTCGCCGAGTACTTCCCCCGCCACGGCCCGGACGCTGGTGGCGTCCGTCCTTTCTCCGGCCCCGAACCGGAGTTCACCTCGGCCCACGATGCCGAGCAGTACCTCCGTCGCGCCGCCCCGGATCGTCGCGCCCGGGGCCGCGATGATCGCTCCGGCGAGCAGCCCGGCAAGGCCTGGCGAGCCGGGATCGGGCGTCGAAGCGACGCTGGCACGGGCGAACTCGACGACGTCGTTCTCGAAACAGGTGCCGAGGTATTTCAGCAGCGCTGCCTGCTGGGTCGGTGCTTCGCCGCGATCGATGGCGACGGCGATGCCGAGCGCCATGGCCCGCAAGGAGTGCAGGCGCGCGAGAAGCTCACCGACCGCGCTCTCGTCGCACCGGACGCCGGCCTCCTCGGCGTCGCCACCGTCTCCGACCACGCGGGCCAGCAGCGGATAGGTGCTCAGGACGCGCTCCATGCCGCCACGTTCGAAGGCGAGCTGCTCTGTGACCTGTCGCCAGCCGTCCCCGATCGTGCCGAGGACGTTGTCCCCGGGCACCAGCACGTCCTCGAAGGTCACCTCGTTGAAGTGATGTTCGCCGGCGAGGTCGAAGATCGGGTTCACGGTGATGCCCGGTGTCGTGAGGTCGACGACGAATTCGGAGAGCGTTGCGTGCTGATCCACCTCGCCGGTGTCGACAACGGTCCGGGCGAGGACGTAGACATGCGTGGACCGGTGCGCGTGACTGGTCCAGATCTTCGAGCCGGTGATCCGGAAGTCCGTCCCCTCCGCGACCGCGCGCGTCCGGACCGCGGCGAGGTCCGAACCCGACTCCGTTTCACTCATCCCGAGGCAGAACGTGATCTCGCCGGAAGCGATGCGGGGAAGAAAGCGAGACCGCAGGCCGGCCGAACCGTGCCGCATGATGGCCGGCCCGATCTGCCGGTCGGCGATCCAGTGCGCGGCCACCGGTGCGCCGACCCGCAGTAGCTCCTCGGTGACCACGAGCCGGTTGACGCTGGAGACTCCGCGCCCACCGTAAGCGGCAGGCCAGCTCAGCCCGATCAAGCCGGCATCGGCGAGCCGGTCGGTGAAGGCCGGGTCGTGCCCGCGCATCCAGGCATCGCAGCGGTCGTAGCGGCGGATACCGCTGGACTCGACCACCGCACGTACCGATGTCCGCCATGACTCTCCACCGGGGACGGGCTCAACGCAGTGATGCGTCACGATCCCTCCCTCCCCGCATCCACGCCGAGGCGGTAGACGCGCGCAGCGGTCCCGCGGTACAGCTGGTCCTTCTCGGCCGACGACGCCGACGCCGTAATGCGCTTGAACGCATTCCACAGGGTGCTGTAAGTGCAGCTTCCCCCGTCGACGGGGAAATTGCTTTCGAACATGCAACGATCGGCGCCGACCGCTTCGATCACCGTCTCGACGTAAGGCCGCCACAGATCGGCGAGCTGGGCGGACGATGCACCGACCCGCCACGACTCCGTCCGGAATCCCAAGCACTCTGTCCCGAGGCCACCGATCTTCACGGTGACGTTCGGCAACCGGCCGATCTCCTTCATCGAGCGAGCCCAGCGAGGGAACAGCTCCTCCCGACGACCGGCGTAGGCGCCGATGCCCAGGGGTGTCCCGCAGTGGTCGAGGACAATCTGAGTCTCCGGGAACGCGTGGGCGAGGTCGATCACGTCCGGGAGCTGCGGCTCCAGCAGCCACGCGTCGAAAGTCAGGCCGAGCGGCGCCAGTTCGGCGAACCCTTCCCGGAACCCGGTGGCACGGAGGATCCCCGCCGGGACTTCACCCAGCCGGCCGACAATCGACCGGTCGGCGTCCCACGCGGTCATCATGCGGATCCCGCGGAACCGCCCGTTTCCGGCCGCGATCTGCGCCTCGAGCACCTCCCGCACCGCGTGACCGAGCGTGAGATCTACGTATCCGACGATTCCCGCGGCCACCCGAGTGGGCCCGTAGAGGCCGCTCGCGCTCATCGCCGCGATGCCGTTGACGAATTCCGTCTCGCCGATGGGCGCGTATTCTCTCGGCCCGTCAGACCGGTACATCGTGTGGCACTGGACGAAGACACTTGCCTGCACCTGATGCCCGCCTGCCTCGGCGTCGGCCAGGAAATGCTCCAGAAGATAACGAGGTACGCGCAGATTCTGCCGTTCGAACCCGGAAAGGTCGGGATCGGCCAGGCTGCGCCCTTCCCTCGCCGCCCGGCTGAGCCCCCACAGGTGGTGGTGCGGATCGATGATCGGGAGTTCCGGCTCGAGGGCTGCCTCGGTATGACGCACCACCTGCCAGTGATCCGGCATCATTGCTCCTTCTGACGCTGAGCCGTACACCGTTTAGCGCGCACGGCCGACGGTGAGGCCACCGTCGATGTAGATCGTCTGGCCGGTGATGTAGCCGGCGAGGTCGTGCAGGAGGAACGCGACGACGTGGGCCACCTCGTCGACGGTTCCGATGCGCCCCACCGGAATGGAGTCCTTGAGCGCGATGGTCCTCGGATCGTCCGCGGGGCTCGCGGTCCGGAACAGTTCGGTGTCCACCGGACCGGGCGAGACCGCGTTGACGGTGATGCCGTCCCCCGCGAGTTCAAGTGCCCAGGTGTAAGTCATCCCGACGAGCGCGGACTTGGCGGCCCCGTAGGCAGTCCGGTTCACCTTGCCGAGCGCCGCCCGGGAGGACATATTGACGATCCGCCCCGCGCCGAGCCGGCGCATGCCCGGCAGGAGTCCTTGAGCCAGCGCCAGCGGGGCCAGCACGCTGATCCTGTAGGCAGCGTCCATGTCCGCCGGTGACGTGTCCGGCATGGAGGTGGTCGGGGACATCGCCGCGTTGTTCACCAGGCCGTAGACCGGGCCGAGCTCCGATACGCGGGCGAGGAGGTCCTCGACCGCGCCCGGATCGGCGAGATCGCACTCCTCGAACAGCTCGTCGGAGCCGAGATCGTCCGGCTTCGACCGGGCGACCCCGATCGGCTCGTAGCCGTCCGCGCGGAGGCGGTGCACCGCGGCCCGGCCGATACCACGACTCGCCCCGGTCACGAGGACGATTCGGCGGTCGGTCACCGCCGCGCCGCCGTCCCGTTGCCCGCACCCGGCCGCGGCAGTGAAACGCTGACCACTGCGAGAACTCCGTCGGCGTAGCGCTTCCGGAGTGCCTGCTTGTCGGTCTTCCCGACCGTGGTGCGCGGCAACGCGTCGACCCTGATCCACCGTTGCGGCACCTGCCAGCGCTCGACGCGGTCGGCGAGGAAGCGGGCCAGCTCCTCGAAGTCTGGCTCGGTGCCCTCGGCGGAGGTGATGACCGCCAGCGGCCGCTCGCCCCACCTCTCGTCCGGGACGCCGATCACCGCGACGTCGAGCACGCCCGGGTGCTGCTCCAGGTGCTGCTCCAGGTCCAGTGACACGATCCACTCCCCGCCTGACTTGATCACATCCTTGGCGCGGTCCTTCAGCCGCACCACGCCGGTCGGCGAGATGGTGCCGATGTCGCCCGTGCGCAGCCATCCGTCGTGGAACGAGCCAGGCGCGGACTGTCCGAAGTAGTCGCCGGTCACCCAGGGCCCGCGGACCTCGATCTCCCCCATGTGCACCTCGTCCCCCGGCAGCACTGAGCCGTTCGGGGCGACCAGGCGGGCCTGGACGCTGCCGAGCAGGCGTCCCTGCGATACCCGCAGGTCCCAGGTGGCCTCGTCCTCGCCGGACCACCGTCCGGCGAGCGATCCGAACGGCGACATCTCCGTCATGCCCCAGCCGTGGCGCAGGCGCACCCCGTAGTGCCGTTCATACGCCTCGATCAGGCTCCGCGTACACACACTCCCTCCCACCACGACGTCCCGCAGTGACGACAGGTCGGAGCCGGTGGAGCGGGCGAAGGCCAGCACATCCGACCAGACCGTGGGCACCCCGGCCGACACCGTGGGCCGCTCCTGCTCGATCAGCCGAGCGAGGTGCGCCGGTTGCACGAATCGGCCCGGCAGGACGATCGACATCCCGACCATGAGGGCGGCGAACGGGAAATTCCAGCCGTTCACGTGGAACAGGGGCACGACCACCAGTCCGGTGTCCTCCTCGGACAGCCCGAGGTAGTCCCCCATGCACATCTGCATGCTGGCCAGGTACACCGAACGGTGGCTATAGACGACGCCCTTGGGATCGCCCGTGGTTCCCGTCGTGTAGCACATCAGTGCGGGAGCCGACTCCGGCAGCTCCGGCCACTCGTACAGCTCGGACCGCCCTTCGAGGAGCTCGGCATAGGTCCGCACGGTGAGCCCGGGCCGGGCCAGGTCCTCACGGACCGCGGGGTCCATCGGCTCACCACCGACGACCACCACCTCCTCAACCGAGGGGGCCGAGGGCAGTACCGCCGCCAGCTGCCCAGCCACGGACTGGTCCACGATGACGACGCGGTCACCCGTCTGCCGCACTGTGTAGGCGAGTTGGTCGGTGGAGTAGCGAACGTTGAGCGTGTGCAAGACCGCGCCCATCGCCGGCACGGCGAGATAGGCCTCCAGGTGCTCGCCGGTGTTGTGCATCAGCGTGGCGATCGGTTCCCCGGTTTCCACCGCCATCGCCGACCGCAGGCCGTCGGCAAGCCTGGCGGCGCGGCGCCCGAGGTCTCCGAAGGTCGTGCGGTGCGTGCTGACGCCGTCGTAGACGGCGACCGTCGCGTCGGGGTAGGTGGTCGTTCCGTGACGCACGACGGTCCCGAGCGACAGTGGCACTTCCTGCATGGTGCTGCGCAGTTGGGTTGCGCGGCGGCCAGTCACCAGTTCGCCTCGTGGCCGTACGCGGTGGCGGCGGCTTCCAGCGGCCGGTACAGCCCCTCTCCCACCGCTTGCGCGATGTGGTGTCCGAGGCTGAGCCGTTGGATCTCGCTGCTGCCTTCGTAGACTTCGATGACCCGCTGGTCGCGGTAGATCCGCTCGACCGGATTCGGCTTGCAGTAGCCGTCTCCACCGAAGACCTGGACGGCCATGTCAACCGCGTCGTGGGACACCTCGGACGCGAACAGCTTCGCCATGGACGCGACCGACCGGGTGGCCCGGGAATCCGGTCCCGCGTGCGCGGCCTGCCAGGTGAGGGCACGGGCCGCGCTGAGCCTCGTGGCGACGTCGGCCAGCTGGAACGAGATCCCCTGGTTCTCGATGATGGGCCGACCGAACGTCCGCCGGTGCACGGCCTCGGTGCTCGCCTGTTCGAACGCCGCGGTTGCCAGCCCGATGGCCTGGGCGGCGATGATGATCCGACCGGCGTTCAAAGTCGACATCGCGATCCGCAGGCCCCGGCCGAACTCGCCCAGCAGCCGATCCTCGTCCACCAGAGTGTCCAGCATGAGGTTCGAGGTCCGGGAGCCGCGCAAGCCCATCCGGTCGGCGTAACGCGTGACCTCGGTCCCCTCGTCGGAGAGGCTGGTCAGGAACGCGCTGATGCCACGCCTCCCGGCGTCCGGGTCCGTGCGGACGAAAGCCACGTAGTGCTGCGAGGCTCCGCCGTTGCCGATGAAGATCTTCTGGCCGCGCAGGTGCCACCTGCCGTCTTCCCGCGTCGCGGTGGCGGTGATCGACGCCGGATCGCTGCCGGCGCCGCGTTCGGTCAGCGCGAAACTCACCGCGCGGCCGGCCAGAATCTCAGCGAAGTAGTACTCCTGCTGCTCCCTGGTACCGGCGATCTCGACCGAGCCGGCGCCCATCGCGTGAATCGCGAAGATCGCCCCGGTCGAAGCACACCCCCGCGACAGTTCGGCCATCACCGCCACACCGGTCGCTAGGCTCGCCCCGGCCCCGCCGAACTCCCGGGGGATCATGAGCCCGGACAGGCCGCTGTCGACCAGCAGTCGGACGTTCTCCCACGGGTAACGCTGGTCGCGGTCGAGTTCGGCCGCCAGCGGCACGAAATGGTCCCGGCTGAGTTCCTCGGCGACGGCGACCCACTGCTTGGCCTCGTCGTCGAGGGGCATCTCCCAGAGCACGGACATTGGTCGTTCCTTCCCTGCGCACCGCACATCCGGCGGTTCTGCCGACCGGCAGCGGAGCTTCCGGAAGTCGCGCGCATTGACTAGCTGCTAGGAGAACGTGAGGTCTTTCATGACGGGTGAGCCGACCCCAGGCCCAGCGACCCGGGAGCTGAAGTGAGCAGTGCGTCCAGCGCCTCGATGCCGGACTCCCCCACCCAGAGCGGATTGACCTCGAGCGAGGTCAGATCCGGGCCGAGGCTCATGGCGAAGTCGGCGATCAGCGCGACCTGCCCGGCCACCGCGGTGAGATCGGTCCCCGGCAGTCCGTGCCCGCCCTCGAACAGATAGGCACCACGCAGACCGCGCAGCTTGTTTTCGATGTTCTCGCGGGTGGTCGGCAGCAGGATGATGACGGAATCGCCGATCCGTTCAACCCAGACACCGCCGAAGCCCACTACCAGGACCTGGCCCCAGGCCGGGTCCCGCTTGACCCCCACGATCAGCTCGAGACCCTTGCGGTTCATGGGGGCGACCAGTGCACCGTCGATGCGCGCCTCCGGGTGCGCGGCCCGCGCCGCGCGCTCGATCGCGGCGAACGCGCCGACCGCCGCCTCGATGTCGGTCACGTCAAGCACGACCGCACCGATCCGGCTCTTGTGCGCGATGTCCGGGGAACTGATCTTGATCGCCAGCGGGAAGCCGAGTGTCTCCGCTGCCGCCCGCACCTCGTCCACCGTGCGGCAGACGAAATGCGGCACCGCGGACACTCCGTGCGCCGCGAGCGCGTCCAGCAAACGGGCTTCGGTCAGCGACCCGTCCATCAGCGCGGCCGCCTGAGCCTCGTCCACCTCGACGTCCCGACCGACCGGCCGGGGCCGCGCCCGGCATTCGGTCCACCACACACTGCGCTCCATCGCGAACGTCCCGTGCTCGATACCCAGGATCTCCGGCGAGAGGCCGTGTCCGGTGAAGTAGGCGGGCACCAACGGGATGTCGTCGCTGCCGGTCAGGCCGACCGGCAGCACCGGGACCGGCGCATCCGCCAGTGCGCGGGCCAACTCACGGCCGTTCTCGGCGATCTGTTCCTCGTCGGGATTGCCGACGAGGAGCGTCCACACGTCGTAGACCACGGCGTCGACGTTCTCGTCCCGGGCGAGGATGTCGATGGCCGCGATGAGGGTGTCGGTCTTCACCGCGCCGGTGCAGTCGAGTGGGTTCTTGACCGCCGCGAACGGCGGGAGCAGCGCCTTCAGCGCTTCGGTGGCCCGCGGACCGAAGCTCGGCATCTCGAAGCCGAGCTCGATCGCCCGATCGGCGAACAGCTCGCACTTGCCACCGGAGATCCCGGCGAACGCGATCCTCCGTCCGCGCATTGGGCGGTTCCGGGCGAGGTAGCCGACGGTCGCGTAGTAGTCCTCCAGCGACGTCACGCGGATGACCCCGAGGTCCTCGAACACGGCCTCCATGATCCGCTGATCGCCGACGATCGCCCCGGTGTGCGACGCCGCGAAGTCCGCGGTGACCGAAGTCCGCGCACTGTTGAGGGCGACGATCGGTTTACCGGCGTCCAGGGCGCGCAGGGCAGCGGCCCGCAGCGCCCGCGGATCCCGCACCGACTCGACCAGCAGGCCGATCACTCCGGTCGCCGGATCGTCGACGAGGTGATCGACGACTTTGTCGAGCGAGATCACGGCTTCGTTGCCGACCCCGACCATGAGACTGAACCCGACGTCCTGCCGTCCCAGTGCCTTGATTCCGCTGCTCAGCATCATCCCGCTCTGGGTGACCAGGCCGACCGGCCCCGGCCGGACTGGCTCGGCACACCGCGTGCCGTAGAGCGCGACACCGTCGGTGGTGTTCACGAAGCCGATGGTGTTGGGCCCGAGCACGACCTGCCCGTATTTGTCGGCCACCTCGAGGAGCCGCCGCTCGCGGTCCGCGCCTTCCGCACCGGTCTCCCGGAATCCGCCGGCCAGCACGACGAGGTTCCGGATGCCGAGCTCGCCGGCTTCTTCAGCCAGTTCCACGACCCGCTCGCCGCCGAGCACGAAGAAGGCCAGATCGACCGGGCCGTCGATCTCGGCCAGGCTCGGGACGGTTCGCTGGCCGTGGACCACCGGAGTGCGAGGGTTGACCAGGTGCACCTGTCCGGCAAAGCCATGCAGGCGAAGATTGTGGTAGGCGGCGCCGGACATCCGGAAGCTGTCCGTGGCGCCGACCATCGCGATGTTCTTCGGCCGGAAGAAGTCGGAGAGTCGTTCCGAGGTCACGTCGGGCATTCGATCAGCACCTTCCGAGTCTGCGGCCTCATCGCCGGACGGATCGCTGCCGGACCGTCGCGGCAGAGGGGTGCTTGCCGGCGACAGAAGAATCATGACACACAATTCCGTCGTAGCGCAACGACTTTGTAGCACGTTCGATTGAGTCAACGTACCACACAACGATTGCGATACGTCAGAAATATGTGTCATGATTGCGCCTGCTGGGGCGCACGGATGGACGCCGCTCCCTGAGCTCGACCGAGGAGCCCTGATGGCACAAACGGACTACGCCGCCAAGTACAAGACTCTGCTCATCCAGGTGGCCGACGGGGTCGCGACGGTCACCATCAACCGCCCGGAGAGCCGCAACGCGATCAACGCCGACCTGTTCGGCGAACTGCTGACCATCTGGGACGACCTGTCCGCCGACCGCGACATCCACGTCATCCTGCTGACCGCCGCGGGCAGCTACTTCAGCGTCGGCGGCGACGTCAAGGCGATGACCACGCGGCCCGGTGGCGACGTGCTCCGCGAAGGTGAACCTCGCGACGGAGCGGGTACCCGCCGGCTGCTCACCCGCCTGCTGGACGTGGACAAGCCGATCATCAGCGCCATCAACGGTGACGCGATCGGGCTTGCCGCCACGATCGTCTTGTTCACCGACATCACCGTCGCGGCCGAGACGGCTCGGATCGCCGACACCCACGTGAGCCGTGTCGGGCTCGTCGCGGGAGACGGTGGAGCAGTGATCTGGCCGCTGCTCGTAGGAGTATCCCGCGCGAAGGAGTTCCTACTCCGCGGCACGCTGCTGACCGGTTCGGAGGCCGCGGAGATCGGCTTGGTCAACCACGCGGTGCCGGCCGATCAGGTGCTCCCGTACGCGCAGGAGATCGCGCGGGAACTCGCAAGCGGTCCGACTTGGGCGATCCGCTGGACGAAGGCGTCGGTGAACCTACTCCTCAAGGAACGGCTCAACGCGGTTCTGCCGGCGTCGGCCGCGCTGGAGATGGTTTCGTCCCAGCTCGACGACCACCACGAGGCGGCGCGAGCCTTCGCCGAGAAACGCAAGCCGAATTTCACCGGACGGTAGAGACACGGACCATGTGGGGACCACGATGACAACGACGTCGCTGAGCACCGAGGAGCGCCGCGAGCTGCGTGACTCGGTGCACCGGCTGCTCCGGAAGCATTGGCCTGCCGAGGACTACGAACGCAACTCCGGTGACACCGGGGCGATGCGGAAGGTCTGGCTCGCTTTGGGCGAGCTGGGGGTCACCGCACTGGGAGCCGGCGATCTGGGCGGGCTGGGCGAGGTCGCACTCGTCGAGGCCGAACTCGGGCGGGCGAGCTGCACAGCTCCTCTGCGCGACGCCGCTCTGACGCGCGAGGTCCTGACACGAGCGTCCACCCGGGACGCGGCAGTGGCAACACTTCTCGCGGGGCTTGCCGACGGCACGGCCGCGGTGAGCTTCTCGTTCGCCGGGTTCGACGGCGACCTGCCCGAGGACCGGCTGACACTCCACGCGGGACACGTTTCCGGGCGGCTCAGCATGCTCGAAGCCGCCGACATCGCCACCCACTTCGCCGCCCCCGTCGATCCGGAGACGTTCGTCGTCGTCGACGCCGGCCAGCCGGGGATTCGGGTCGATCCAGTGCGGGCGTTCGGCGCGGCCGGGTTGTTCGACGTCAGCTTCACCGGCGTGGCCGTCCACGTCATCCGGTTTCCACGCGCCGAACTGGCCGGTCTGATGACGTTCGCCCGGGACTACAGCCGGATCTGCCTCTCCGCGCGCAGCGCGGGCGAGACGCGGCGCGCGTTCGACCTGGTGACGGAGTACGCCAAGGAACGCCACCAGTTCGGCCGCGCCATCGGCAGTTTCCAAGCCATCCAGCACAAGCTCGCCAATTGCCTGATCGCACTGGACGGAGCCGAACTGCTCACCGAGCACGCCGCGGCGAGTTTCGACATCGGCGATCCCAACTGGCCGATGTACAGCGCAGCGACGTTCGCCACGGCCTCGAACGACCTTCGCCGGGTGGCGCTCGAGGTCCAGCACACCTTCGGCGCGATCGGCTACGCGGAAGAGCACGAGGCTCCGCGCCACTTCAAACGAGTCCACATCGACCTCCTCCGACACGGTGGCCTTGCCCAGGCACGCCGCGATCTCGCCACGTTTTACCTGGACGGCCCAGGGCATCCGGTTCCCGCCACCGACCTCGGTGAGGTCGCCAACGCCTTCCGCACCGAAGTGCAGCAGTGGCTGGACACCCACTGGGACGAGCGGCGCCGGGCCGAGTTCGCCAAGCAGCCGGTCAAGGCACGTGAGGTCGACCACAGGCTCGCTCACGCGCTGGGCGACACCGGCTGGCTCGGCATGACCTGGCCGCGGCGGTTCGGGGGCCAGGAACGTGGACCGCTGGAGAACCTCGCCTTCTACGAGGTGCTCGAGCGGCACGAAGCGCCGCGCGTCGGGATGCCGGTGCACTCGGCCATGTTGATCGTGCACGGCACCGCGCAACAGCAGGAACGCTACCTCCCGGAGATCCTGGCCGGCCGGGCCGACCACGGGATCTGCTACAGCGAACCCGAATCGGGATCCGATCTGGCCTCCCTGACCACCCGTGCCGAGCGGCGCGGGGGCGACTGGGTCCTGAATGGACAGAAGATTTGGACCACGCGCTACTTCGGCGACTATCTGCTGGTCGCGGCGCGAACCGATCCGGAAGCGGCACGGAAACACGCGGGCATCAGCCTGTTCATCGTGCCGACGGACACGGCCGGCTTGACGATCCGGCCCTCGACCACCCTGTACGACGGCGCCTTCGCCAACATCTTCTTCGACGACGTGACAGTTCCGGACAGCGCGCTGCTCGGTGGGATCAACAACGGGTGGACAGTGCTCACCGACGCCCTCGCCACGGAGCGCAGCCTGTACGGCGGGGTCATCCTCATGCAGCTCGTCCACCACTTCGAGCTGCTCTGCGAGTACCTGCGCACCACCACCCGCGACGGCACCGCGCTCGCGGCGGATCCGTTCGTGCGCGAGCGGATGGCCGAGACGGCAGCCGCGATCGAGGTCGGCCGACAACTGATGATCCGGTCCGCGGTCACGGCCCAGGAAGGGGTCGCACAGCCACACGTCGCCGCCATGAGCAAGGTGTTCTCCGGCGAGTTGATGGAACGGTTCGGGGAAGCCGCGCTGGACCTGGTCGGGTTGCGCGCGACTAGATCACACGGCACACCGGGGTCGGTGCTTAACGGACAGCTGGAACAGCGCCTGCGGCACTCGCTCATGTGGGTCATCAGCCTGGGTACCAACGAGATCCAGCGCAATCTGATCGCCCGCAGGGCGCTCGGCCTTCGCTCCTGATCGGACACCAGCTCGGGAGGTGCATGAGTTGAACCGTTCAAACTGGACATACTTTCCCGTAGAGAAGGTGCAGATCGGGTACGACGCCGCCGAATCGGTGCGGCGTGCGGTGACGCAGCGCCACCGGAGCCGAGCCTTCATCCTGACCAGCCGTTCACTGGCGACCTCCAAGACGGTGCGAAGCATCGGCACCCTGCTGGGGGAACGGCACATCGGGTCGTTCGACGGGCTGCGCGCCCACGTGCCGTTGACCGGGGTCCTCGCCGCTGCGAACGCCGCGCGGGCGGCAAACGCCGACGCCCTCGTCGCGGTTGGCGGCGGCTCGGTCATGGACGCCGCCAAGCTGGTCTCCATGTTCTTGCGGATGGAGATCGACGGCCCCGCCGCGTTCGACAGGTTCGAGGGATTCGGCGATCGTCTGTCGGGGACCATGTATCCCGAGGACGCGCAGGAGTGGGTCCGGATCCACGCGGTGCCCACCACGCTGTCGGCAGCCGAGTTCACGTGGTGGGCCGCGCCGCTCGACGCGGAACGGCGGCGGCGCCGGTTCGTACACCCCTATCTGGCGCCCCAGCACGTCGCGCTCGATCCACAGGCGACTCTCGAGACGCCCCGGGAACTCTTCCTCTCCACCGGCATGAAGGCGGTCGACCACGCCGTCGAGCGGCTCGCCGCCCCCGGCCTCGATCTGCTCACCGAGCTGCACGCGACCCGCGGACTGGAGATGCTCGGCCGCGGATTGCGCTCCGTGGCGGCGCGTCCGGACGACCTGAACGCCCGGCTGGACTGCCTGACCGGCACCGCGTTGACGATGAGCAGTCCGGCCGCCGGTGCCCGGGTGGGCTCGAGTCACGCGCTCGGGCATGCGCTGGGCGCCTTGCTCGACGTTCCGCACGGCCTGACCACCGGAGTCCTTCTCCCGTCGGTGCTGCGCTGGAGCCGCCGGCCGGACGGGGGCGGGCAAGAACACATCGCGCAGGCCCTCGGCGATCCGCACGCCCATGCCGCCGACCTCGTCGCCGATCTGGTGTCCGCGCTCGGCCTGCCCGGCAGGCTGCGTGACGTCGGAGTCACCCGGGAGGACTTCGGCCGGCTCGCGACTCGCGCGTTGTCCGATCCCGTTGTCGTGGGCAGCCCCCGGATGCCGGATTCAGTGGACGACCTGGTCGAGATCCTCGAAATGGCGTGGTGACCAGCCGCACAAAGGAGGCATGCAGGTTGACAAGGGGGCATTCAGTGACATCGACGTGATCCGGGGCGAGGAGCTGCTCGAGCCTGCGCCCGAGGCCACACCCGCAACCGCCCACCCGAGACGCCCGGCAGGACACAGCACTGGCACGGCACAAGCGGATCGGTACAGCGAACGTGACCAGATGAAACGGAACGAGCTGGGACAGCGTGACATCACTCGGGCGGCGCAGCAGCTAACCCTTAATCAGCACGTGCGGTCGAGGCTCAACCGTGTAGTGCACAACTCCCCCCTCGGACACGCGCACTACCCCGCCAAGCGGTCGGACGGCAACGTCCACCGCCTTGGCCTCAGGATCGTAGATCATCTCCAGCCGAAGCTCTTCGTAAAGCTTTCGGATTCCCGGCGGATTTGCCCTGTTCAGGGCCTCGCCCACGTCGGAGAATGAGTCGATCATCGCGTATATCTCTGCGTCCGAGAGAAGACTCGACCCAGGCCCGGCCGCGCTCAGCTCGGCCCGTGCAGCGGCGCGTTGTGCCTGTGCCTCGTTGATCGACTCGACCAGCGCCCCCGGATCCACGCCGGCCTCGATCGCGTCTTTGAGCCTGCGCAGGCGTGTCTCGGCATCGGACAGCCGTTTCTTCATAGCCTGCCGAGCGTTCGTGTCGCCGCCGCCGTCCTGGCAGGCCAGCAGCGTGGCCACGGTCTCTTCCCGGTGCCGCCGGTCGAACAGACCACCGATCCACCTGTTCAACGCCGGGAGCACCGCCCGCTCCGCGAGGTAGACGTTCTTCGGATGGTCCGCCAGCGTCGGCGAACCGGGGGCCAGAGTGCGAGCCACACGTTGACCCGCGCGCCATGGTGTAGCGCTGTCCGGCCAGAGTGCCGGCCGCGTGCAGCAGGTTGTGCGCGATCCCGGCGCAGAGCACCCAGGCGGAGTTCGCGCCGAAATGGCCGGAAGGCATATGTGCCAGCGGTCCGTCGATCAGGTCGGCGAACACGGTTTCGATGATCGCGTGGCGGCGATGAACGATGTCGGCCTCGGCGGTGGGTAGTTCGGAGTTGGTGAAAAAGGGGTGATACCGCCAGACCGGGAACAGCGCCACGGGGTAGCGGGCGTCCTTAACCCGGCGCACCACCAGCCGGGCGGTGATCCGATCCTTGCTAGCGGCGAACGCGGTGTAGCTGACCTCGGCGACCTCGGCATCAGAGATCCAGGCACCGGTGTCGGGGTCTTGGACGCGTTTGGGTAGCGCACCGGGGTCCATTGGTCCGGCGCGATCGAGTCAATGGCCTGCTACTGCGTCCGATCTTCCACCGGCTCGAGCACCGCATCCGCGCCCACGTCCTGTTGTGCTGGCTGGCGCTGCTGCTGGTGCGCGTCGCCGAACGCCGCACCGGCCTGACTTGGCGCCGTATCGTGACCGAGCTCGGCCGTGTGCACGCGGTGACCCTGTGGGGTGCCAAAAGTCGGACAGCCGCTTGACCTGGCATTCGGGCGGGTCTCAAGTCGCCGTGAAGGTCAAATTTGAACGCGTTCGGGACCAGCACACTCATCATTTGAACACGTTCAGCAGCAGTGTGATCGCTCGGGTGTTTCTGTCGACGTCCCAGGTGAAAGCCTGTGAACGAGTTTTCGAGCCCAGGTCACTGCCACAACCGGAAGATCGCGCTGCGGTTGTC
>Ga0137412_10001035_pt1 | contig 20918 bp, 15 predicted proteins | sample CZODoug2_1_16fun_FD_122160 | JGI IMG/M metagenome (GOLD analysis project Ga0137412, IMG submission 122160) | Vadose zone soil fungal communities from Angelo Coast Range Reserve, California, USA - CZODoug2_1_16fungal (Hybrid Assembly) | ecosystem: Environmental > Terrestrial > Soil > Vadose zone... | reverse complement strand
CTGGTGATCGAGCACGACATGAAATTCGTCGAGGACATCGCCCACAAGGTCACGGTGCTGCACCAGGGCCAGATCCTGTCGGAAGGCACGATGGAAAAGGTCAAGAACGACCCCAAGGTCATCGAAGTTTATCTCGGCCACTAAACTACTCAGGGAGCACGTTCATGCTGGCTATTTCGGATCTTCACGTCGCTTACGGCCAGAGCGAAGTGCTGCACGGCCTCAACGTGTCGGTGGCGCCGAACGAGATCATCGCGATCATGGGCCGCAACGGCATGGGCAAGACCACGCTGATGAAGTCGCTGATGGGGATCGTGCCGACCAAGAGCGGCTCGGTGACCATGGAAGGCGCCGAGCTCAGCGCGCTGCCGAGTTACGATCGCGTCGCCAAGGGCCTCGCTTACGTGCCGCAGGGCCGCATGATCTTCTCGACCATGACGGTGAAGGAGAACATCGAGACCGGCCTCGTGGTGTCCGGCGGCTCCGAAGTGCCCGAAGACATCTACGAACTGTTTCCTGTGCTCTTGGAGATGAAGGACCGCCGCGGCGGCAACCTTTCCGGCGGCCAGCAGCAGCAACTGGCGATCGCCCGCGCGCTTGCCACCAAGCCAAAGGTGCTGCTGCTGGACGAGCCGACCGAGGGCATCCAGCCGTCGATCATCAAGGACATGGCCCGCACGCTGAAGCGGATTCGCGACGAACGCGGTCTTTCCATCGTGGTGTCCGAACAGGTCCTGAGCTTCGCGCTCGACATCGCCGACCGCGTGCTTGTGATCGAGAACGGCGAAATCGTCCGCGACGATCCGCGCGACAGCGTCGATGCCGCGCAGATTTCGAAATTCCTGTCCGTCTGAGCATGATCCGGAAAAGTGTGAAGCGGTTTTCCGAAAGATCATGCCCAAAAATGAACTGCAACTAGGCTTGTAAAAAAGGGGAGCTGTTGATGCCTGATACACTGATCAAGGTCGATCTCACGCAGTCGGCCTACGACAACGACAAGATCCACAATCGGTGGCATCCCGATATTCCGATGGTTTCCTGGGTCAGCCCGGGTGACGACTTCATCATCGAGACCTACGACTGGACCGGCGGCTTCATCAAGAACAACGATTCCGCCGACGACGTGCGCGACATCGACCTGTCGATCGTGCATTTCCTGTCCGGCCCGATCGGCGTCAAGGGCGCCGAGCCCGGCGATCTCCTGGTCGTCGACCTGCTCGACGTCGGTCCGCTGAAGGAAAGCCTCTGGGGCTTTAACGGCTTCTTCTCCAAGCAGAACGGCGGCGGCTTCCTGACCGACCATTTTCCGCTGGCGCAGAAGTCGATCTGGGACATCAAGGGCCTCTACACGTCGTCGCGCCATATTCCCGGCGTCAACTTTGCAGGCCTGATCCATCCCGGCCTGATCGGCTGTCTGCCCGATCCGAAACTGCTGGCGAAGTGGAACGAGCGCGAGAATGCGCTGATCGCGACCGATCCGACCCGCATACCAGGATTGGCCAATCCGCCGTTCGCCGCGACCGCGCATGCCGGTCAGGCCAAGGGCGACGCCAAGGCCAAGATCGGCGCCGAAGGCGCCCGCACCGTGCCGCCGCGCGAACATGGCGGCAACTGCGACATCAAGGATCTCTCGCGCGGCTCGAAGATCTACTTCCCGGTCTATGTTTCCGGCGCCGGTCTCTCGATGGGCGATCTGCACTTCAGCCAGGGTGACGGTGAAATCACCTTCTGCGGCGCGATCGAAATGGCCGGCTGGCTGCACATCAAGGTCGACATCATCAAGGACGGCGTCGCCAAATACGGCATCAAGAACCCCGTGTTCAAGCCGTCGCCGATCACGCCGAACTACAAGGACTATCTGATCTTCGAGGGCATCTCGGTCGACGAGGCCGGCAAGCAGCATTATCTCGACGTGCACATCGCCTACCGTCAGGCCTGCTTGAACGCGATCGAATATCTGAAGAAGTTCGGCTATTCCGGCGCGCAGGCCTATTCGATCCTCGGCACTGCGCCGTGCCAGGGCCATATCTCCGGCGTCGTCGACGTGCCCAACGCCTGCGCCACGCTATGGCTGCCGACCGAGATATTCGACTTCGACATCATGCCGTCGTCGGCCGGGCCGATCAAGCACATCAAGGGCGACATCCAGATGCCGCTCTCGCAGGATAAGTAATTCCCTGCCCGAGGGATGCGGGGGCGGCTGCGTACCATGCCGTCCCGCATCCGCCGTGCAGTATCCCTGAAGCCCTTTTGCGCAGGAAAAACGTCATGCCAGTCTATGAATATCTCTGCGACGATTGCGGACCGTTTACCGACATGCGGCCGATGGCGGAATGCGACGATCCGCAGGATTGTCCGCAATGCGAGGGCTCTTCGCCGCGCGTGATTCTCACTGCGCCGAATTTCTTCTGCATGCCTTCCGACCGCCGCGCGGCGATCGCCACCAATGAGCGCAGTTCGCATGCGCCGCAGACAGTCGCCGAATACAAGGCCTCGCATGGCCCAGGTTGCGGCTGCTGTACGGGCAAGAAGCCGGCGCGGCTGGTGACCAAGACCAAGAGCGGCGCGAAAGGTTTCCCGACTGCGCGTCCGTGGATGATCAGTCACTGATTTGCTGCTTGCGCCAGTAATCCATCGCGGCGAGGAGGCGCGTCAGCGCCGTCTCTGGACGATGCTATCGCATCGCCAGGAGAAACCATGAGGCCCAATCCGCTGCTTCGTCTCCCCTCCCTCCGCGCGCGCAGCGCGTGGCGGGGAGGGGTCGGGGGTGGGGGGTGCTTCGGCAGACTCATTGGCAGACGGATTCGCGGAGAGACCCCCCACCCCCAACCCCTCCCCACCGCTTCGCGGAGGGAGGGGAGAAAAGCGCACCGGTGACGGCGAAGCCGACGACGGTTGACGGTAGAAGATCAAGCCGTGGACGCTTTCGGAAGATCGTGCAGGGCAGGCTCGTAGCCGTTGGCAACTGGGCTCTGAAGGCGGCCGGCCTCGTGCGACGGCGCGTTCTTCTTCAGCGGAACGGACAGCCGGCAGATCAAGCCTTCGGATCGCCAGTCGAACTCCGCCCGGCCACCGAGCTGCGATTCGATGCTCGCGATCACGCTGCGGGTGCCGAATCCCCGCGACACAGGTTTGGCGACCGGCGGGCCGTCGCGCTCTTCCCACATCAACTGGAACACATCGGCCTGCGCCTTCCATTGGATGTTGAGGCGGCCGGAGAGCGCCGATAGCGCGCCGTATTTGGCCGAGTTGGTCACCAATTCATGCAGCGCCAACGCCAATGTCTGCGCGGTCGCGGGCTGCAATTGGACTTCCGGACCGTGAAACTCGATCTGCGCGCCGGTCGAATAGGGCGCGAGTTCCTCGTCGACCAGCTTTCCGATCTCCGCGCCCTGCCAGCTCGACAGCGACAGGATGGTGTGAACCCTCGCGAGCGCGTTGATCCGCCCTTCCACGGCCTGGATGTAGTCCTTGACGTCGTCTCCGCGCGTCAGCCTGACGATCGATTGCGCCAGTGCCAGCGCGTTCTTGGCGCGGTGATCGACCTCGCGTACCAGCAGGTTCTGCCGCTCCTCGGCGCGCTTGCGCTCGGTGATGTCGATGGTGACGCCGCTGACGCGGACGATGCGGCCGGCCTTGTCGACAGTGGCCGCGGCCGTCCCGGTGCACCAGCGGATCTCGCCATCCGGCCGAATGATCCGGAATTCCGTCTCGTAAGCCTGCGCGCCCTTTTCGAAATGCGCGACCACTTCGCGCAGCGCGTTGACGTCGTCGGGATGCAGCAGCGCCTGGACGTTCGCCAGCGTTACCTCGAAGCTGTCCGGATCGACGCCGAAAATCCGGTATTGTCCGGCATCCCACATCCAGTCGCCGTCGACCCAATCCAAGTCCCATGAGCCCATTTTGCCGGCGGCGATCGCCATGCTTCGCCGCCGCTCGCTCTCGACGAGCTGGAAGGTCGATTTTTCCAGTTCCGCGGTTCGCGCGCGCACCCGGTCTTCCAGTTCGGCGTTGAGCCCTTCGAGCTGGCGGGTCTTGCGGTAGAGTTCGGCGAACACCTTGATCTTGGCGCGCAACACTTCGGGGATGACGGGGACCGGGACGTAATCGACCGCGCCCATCTCATAGCCGCGCAGCCGGTCGATGTCGCTGACTTGAATGGCGGAGATGAAGATCATCGCCGTCTTCTGGAACCGCGGATGCTCGCGGATCATGGCGGCGAGCTCGAAGCCGTCCAGTTCCGGCATGCAGACATCGAGCAGGATGACCGCGACTTCATTCTTCAAGAGATATTCCAGCGCCTCCCGGCCGGAGGCCACGGCGACCAGGTTCTCGCCAAGTTCCTTCAGAATGACTTCATAGGCGAGCAGCTTGGCGGGCTGATCATCGACCAGGAGAATGTTGACTTTCTCGTGCTCCATCATTTCAGCCACGTTTCACCGATGCAGCCACATGCGGATGGCGAGCAGAAGCTGCTCGGTATTGACCGGCTTGGCCAGATAGTCGGAGGCGCCGGCCTCGAGGCATTTCTCGCGATCGCCCTTCATCGCCTTCGCGGTCAGCGCGATGATGGGGAGCCGGCTGAGCGACGGATCCCGCCGGATCGCGCCAATCGTCTGGTAGCCGTCCATTTGCGGCATCATGATATCCATCAGGACGATTGCGATTTCGGGGCTCGTTTCGACCAGCGCGACGGCTTCGCTTCCGGTGGTCGCGGTCAGCACTTTCATGCCGCGTCGTTCGAGAACGCTGCTCAGTGCGAAGATGTTCCGGGCATCGTCGTCGACCAGGAGTACGGTCCTGCCGATCAGGTCTTCATCGGAACTGTTGAGCTTCTCCAGCATTCGTTGCTTCTCAGCCGGCAATTCCGTGATCACACGGTGCAAAAACAGTGACGTTTCGTCGAGCAGGCGTTCCGGCGATTCGACGCCTTTGACCACGATGCTGCGCGCCATGGTGTGCAGTTCCGCATCTTCCTCGGCGGAGAGCTCGCGCCCGGTGAAGACCACGACCGGAACTGTCGACAATTCTTCATCATTGCGGATCTGCTCCAGCACCTCGAAGCCGCTCATGTCGGGCAGGCGCAGATCGAGCACCACGCAATCGCAGGGGTTTTCGCGCAGCACCGAGAGCGCGGCCGAGCCGGTGTCGGTCGTGACGATTTCGATGTCGTCATGATCGAGCAAGGCGCGGATGCTGAGCTGCTCGGCGGCGTTGTCCTCGACGATCAACAGCCGCTTGCGGCGCGGCTTGGCGTATTCCTTGATCTGCGCGAGCGCTGCGCTGACGCCTTCGGTGGTGGTCGGCTTGTTGACAAAGGAGAACGCGCCGCGCGCCAGCGCGTGCTGGCGGTCCTCGTCGAGCGTGATGATCTGAACCGGGATGTGCCGGGTCAGCGGATTGTGTTTCAACTGGCTGAGCACTGTCCAGCCCAGCATGTCGGGCAGGAACACGTCGAGCGAGACGGCCGCCGGCTGATACTGCTTGGCGAGTTCGAGCGCCTCGGCGCCGTGGCTGGCGATCAGCACCTTGAAGCCCTTGTCGCGGGCAAGGTCGATCAGGACCCGTGCGTAATGCGGATCGTCTTCGACAATGAGAAGAATCGTGTCGCCGGGCTCCAGATTGAGCCGGTCATCCGGCAGCGGCTCGTTGACGCGTTCCTGCACCGCGGCCTGCAAGGCCGGCGCCGACGTGTAAACCGGCCCGGCCTGGATCCGCGGCGTGACCGTGGGGCCGGCATATTTCAGCGGCAGATAGAGCGTGAAGGTGCTGCCCTTGCCCGTCGCGCTGCGCAGATGGATTTCGCCGCCGAGCAGGTTGGCGAGTTCGCGGCTGATGGCGAGCCCCAGGCCGGTGCCGCCATATTTGCGGCTGGTGCCGGCGTCCGCCTGCTGGAACGCTTCGAAGATCAGCTTCTGCTTCTCGGGCGGGATTCCGATGCCACTATCGGACACTTCGAAGGCGATCACGGCAGACGCGCTGTTGAGGATGGGGTGATCGGCGCTCCATCCGCCGACGGCTGCCGCGACCTTCATCCGCACGCCGCCTTCGGCGGTGAACTTGAAGGCGTTCGACAACAGGTTCTTCAACACCTGCTGCAGCCGCTTGGAGTCGGTGACGATGCTCCGCGCCAGGTTCGGATCGACGTCGATGTTGAACGACAATTGCCGGTTGTCGGCCTCGTGGCGGAACGGCCGTCCCACGGTCTCCAAGAGATTGGAGGTGAGGATCTCCTCCGCGTCCACCGTGACCGTGCCCGATTCGATCTTGGAGAGGTCGAGAATGTCGCTGATCAGATTCAAGAGGTCGGTGCCCGCGCCATGAATGGTTCGGGCGAATTCGACCTGCTTGCCGCTCAAATTGCCGTCGGGGTTTTCGGTCAATTGCTGGCCGAGGATCAGGATGCTGTTGAGCGGCGTGCGCAGCTCGTGCGACATGTTGGCGAGGAATTCGGACTTGTATTTCGAGGTCAGTGCAAGCTCGGTGGCCTTTTCTTCGAGCGCGCGCCGCGCCTGCTCGATTTCCTGGTTCTTGCGCTCCACCTCGACATTGCGCTCGGCGAGCTGCTGCGCCTTCTGCTCGAGCTGCTCGTTGGTCTGCTGCAATTCGCGCTGCTGGGCCTGCAATTCGCCCGCGAGCTGCTGCGACTGCTTCAACAGGCCTTCGGTCTGCATCGTGGCCTCGATGCTGTTCAGCACGATGCCGATCGAGTCGGTGAGCTGATCGAGGAACGTCATCTGCGAAGCGGTGAAGGAGCTGAGCGAGGCAAGCTCGATCACGGCCTTGACCTGGTTCTCGAACAAGACCGGCAGCACCACGAGATTGCGCGGCAGCACGCGCATCAGGGCCGAACTGACCGGCACGGCGTCCTGCGGAATGTCCGCGACCAGCCGCTGCCGCTTGTCCGTCGCGCATTGTCCGACCAGGCCTTCGCCGAACTGCAGCACCTGCTGGTGGGGATGGCCGCCGTCGCTCGCATGGGCCGCGAGCAGCCGCAATTGCGGGCTGTCCTCGTTCTCGACCTGGTAGATCACGCCGCGATGGGCGTTCACCAGCGGCGTCAGCTCGCTCAGCATCAGCCGGCCGACGGTGGCGAGGTCGCGCTGGCCCTGCAGCATGTTGGTGAAGCGGGCGAGGTTGGTCTTCAGCCAGTCCTGCTCGGTGTTGACGTCGGTGGTCAGCCGCAGATTGCCGATCATGGTGTTGATATTGTCTTTGAGCTCGGCCACTTCGCCGCGCGCATCGACCTGGATCGAACGGGTGAGGTCGCCCTTGGTCACGGCGGTCGCGACTTCGGCGATGGCGCGGACCTGCGAGGTCAGGTTCGCGGCCAGGAGGTTGACGTTGCCGGTCAGGTCCTTCCAGGTGCCGGCGGCGCCGGGCACGTTGGCCTGACCGCCGAGCCGCCCCTCGACGCCGACTTCGCGCGCCACGCTCGAGACCTGATCGGCGAAGGTCGCGAGCGTCTCTGTCATGTTGTTGATGGTTTCGGCAAGAGCCGCGACCTCGCCCTTCGACTTTACCGTCAGGTTCTGCTTCAGGTCGCCATCGGCGACCGCGGTCACCACCTTGACGATGCCGCGCACCTGTTCGGTGAGGTTGGCGGCCATGACGTTCACGGTGTCGGTGAGATCCTTCCAGGTGCCGGCGACGCCGGGCACCTCGGCCTGGCCGCCGAGCTTGCCGTCGGTACCGACCTCGCGCGCGACGCGCGTCACTTCGCCGGCAAACGCGTTGAGCTGGTCCACCATGGTGTTGAGCGTCTCCTTCAACTGAAGGATTTCGCCCGACACATTGACGGTGATCTTCTTGGACAGATCGCCCTTGGCCACGGCGGTTGCGACTTCGGCGATGTTGCGGACCTGGCCGGTCAGATTGCTCGCCATCGAGTTGACGCCGTCGGTGAGATCCTTCCAGGTGCCGGCGACGCCGCGCACCAGCGCCTGGCCGCCGAGCTTGCCTTCGGTGCCGACCTCGCGCGCCACGCGCGTGACTTCGCCGGCGAAGGCGTTGAGCTGGTCGACCATCGTGTTGATGGTGTCCTTCAGCTCGAGGATTTCGCCGCGCACGTCCACCGTGATCTTCTTGGACAAGTCGCCGTTCGCCACGGCCGTCGTCACTTCGGCGATGTTGCGGACCTGCGCCGTCAAATTGCTCGCCATCGAGTTGACGCTCTCGGTCAGGTCCTTCCAGGTGCCGGCGACGCCGAGCACGTTGGCCTGGCCGCCGAGCCGCCCTTCGGTGCCGACCTCGCGCGCGACGCGCGTGACTTCGCCGGCGAACGCGTTGAGCTGGTCGACCATCGTGTTCAGCGTTTCCTTCAACTGCAGGATTTCGCCGGACACGTTCACCGTGATCTTCTTGGACAGGTCGCCGCCCGCAATCGCGGTCGCGACCTCGGCGATGTTGCGGACCTGGGCCGTCAGGTTCGACGCCATGAAGTTGACGTTGTCGGTCAGGTCCTTCCAGGTGCCGGCGACGCCGGGCACCTGGGCCTGGCCGCCCAATTTGCCTTCGGTGCCGACTTCGCGGGCGACGCGAGTCACTTCCGAGGCGAACGAGTTGAGCTGGTCGACCATCGTATTGATGGTGTCCTTCAGCTCCAGGATCTCGCCGCGCACGTCGACCGTGATCTTGCGCGAGAGGTCGCCGCGCGCGACCGCGGTGGTGACATTGGCGATGTTGCGCACCTGCGCGGTCAGATTGCCGCACATCGCGTTGACGGAGTCGGTGAGGTCCTTCCAGGTGCCGGCGACGCCGGGCACGATGGCCTGGCCGCCCAATTTGCCGTCGGTGCCGACCTCGCGGGCGACGCGGGTCACCTCGGAGGCAAAGGAGCGGAGCTGGTCCACCATCGTGTTGATGGCTTCCTTGAGCTGCAGGATCTCGCCGCGGACGTCGACCGTGATCTTCTTGGACAAGTCGCCATTGGCGACCGCGATCGTCACCTCGGCGATGTTGCGAACCTGCCCGGTCAGGTTGTTGGCCATCGAGTTGACGCTCTCGGTCAAATCCTTCCAGACCCCCGTCACCTCGGGAACCTGGGCCTGGCCGCCGAGCTTGCCCTCGGTGCCGACCTCGCGGGCGACGCGCGTCACCTCCGAGGTGAACACGCTCAACTGCTTGATCATCGTGTTGACGATGTTGGCGGACTGCAGGAATTCGCCGCCCAGCGGCCGGCCGTCGACATCGAGTTTCACGGTCTGCAGCAGGTCGCCCTGGGCGACAGCGGCGACCGCGCGGGTCACTTCACGGGTCGGCCATAGCAGGTCGTCGATCAGCGTGTTGACCGAGCTTTCCATGTCGGCCCAGGAGCCGCTGGCGAGCCCGAACCGCACGCGCTGCCGGGTCTTGCCTTCGCGGCCGACAACCTGTCCCACGCGCTCGAGTTGTTGCGCCATCCGCTCGTTCGCGGCCACAATTTCGTTGAAAGTGTCGGCGATCTTGCCGTCGATTCCGAGATGATCGCCGGTCATGCGAACCGAAAAATCACCGCTGCGCATCGCCTGCAGGGCGTGGAGCAACTCCTGCGACGGATCAGGCTTGCCGTTTTCCAAGGTGCCGTTTTCGAAGGCTTTGACCTTCGCTCTTTGGCGCGCCGACGCCGCCCCAGGATCGAGATCACTCATGGTAGCCCCCGCAAAAGGCCGATCGATTTCCGAGATTCGGACATCGAATTCGGCGCATCAAATCGTTCAAACCAAATCAAAGCAAGTGGAATACCCGGACCGGCCGCGCCTGGCCTAGTTCCGCGTTCTCAGCCCAAGCGCGTTAATGCGGCGAGCGGGAACTTTGTTCCCGCTCCAGGCGAATAAAATTGAATGCAAATTTCCGGTTGTGCTCGGTGCGACCGCAACTTCCGGCAGGAACCGCCTCGCGGGTAGGCCGGCGCGGCGTCAGGTGCTTTCTACGGCCGCTTCGGTTGGGGCCGGCGGGGGCCGGGTAGCGGCGCGGCGGCGGACGGCGCGGCAGCCGACTGGGGCGCGGCCTTGCTGCCCATCCGGTTGGCGGCCTCGCTGACATCGAGCAGGGTACGCCGGCCATCCTCCATGAAGGTCGCCGAGCGCCGCTTGAACGCGTCGGCCATCTCGTGCAGCGATTTCACCTTCTCGAACAGTTCCTGGGCGCTGCCGTCCGCAAACCCCGGAATGACGCCGTCGATCTTCTCGATGACATGGTCGAAACCTGTGAAGGCGTCGTCGGCCTTGCCGAGGACGCCATCGATGGCGTCGCCCTTGCTTTTCAGCGACGCCGTGTAGCTTTCAAAGGAAAGCAGCGCGTCCTTGATGGTGGCCTGGTTGGCGACGATGACCCGGTCGACATTGTGCAGGGTATCGGTAATCGATTCCTGCTCGTGCAGGTCGGCGCTCAGGATCGGGACACCGTCCTCGTCCAGCGGCACCGCGGGTGCTGCGGCCGCGCCGCCGATCAGCGATATCGCGGCGATCCCGGTCAGCCCCTGGAATTCGATGCCGACGGCGGTGTCCTTGCGGATCGGCGCGCTGTTGTCCAGCAGGACCATGGCCACGGTCTTGCGGGGATTTTCGAGCTTGATCGAGACGATCTGGCCGGCCTGGACGCCGTCGAAATTGACGCTGCCGCCCTTGCGCAGCCCGCTGGCGGAGCCGTCGAACACGATGCGCAGCGGGCTCTGGTTGCGGACGGCGCGAACCTTCTGGAAGGCGAGCAGGCCCGAGAACGCCGCGGCAAACACCGCGAGCGTCGTCGTTCCGATCACCAGATTGGTCGTCCGCATCCACGGGTCCCGCAAGTCAGGGTCGGTAAGCCTGCCGGGCTCACTCTTCGCCGATTGTACGGGCAAAGCGGGGCAAGCGAAAGGTCAATGCCGGGCTGAGCTTTTGGATGCGCTTTTGGCGGCGTCATTGTTCAGCACGATCAGGGCATCGACGGCGACGCCGGTCCTGGCGTTGATCAGGAAGGGGTTGACGTCGATCGAGGCGATCCGGGAGCCCGCATCCGCCATCAGGTTGGACAGGCCGACCAGCGCCTTGACGGCGGACGGCTCGTGCAGCGCCGGCTTGCCGCGATAGCCTTTCATCTTGACGCCGGCCTTGGTGCGGCCGATCAACGCCCTCGCCTCGGCCTCGTCGAGCGGCGCGCCGGCCAGTGCTACATCCTTCAGCAGTTCGATATCGACGCCGCCGGTGCCGAACAGCACCACCGGCCCCATCTCGGCATCGAGCGAGGTGCCCACCACGAGTTCGAGATCGGCCTTGACCTGCTGCGCGATCAGGATGCCTTCGAGCTTCGGCCTGCTCTTCAGCTTCTTGACCCGCGCGGTGATGTCGTTGAACGCCTTCGTGACTGCAGCCGGGCTGTTAAGATTTAGCACCACACCGCCGATGTCGGATTTGTGCAGGATGTCCGCGCTGACGACTTTGGCGACAACGGGAAAGCCGATCTTCTTGGCGATCTTGACCGCATCCGTAGCGCTCTGCGCGATTTCCTCTTTCGAGACCGGAATACCATACGCCTTGAGCAGCCTCTTCGACGCGACCTCATCCAGGGCCGCTCCGTTGGCGGTCTTCAGCGTCTTCTCCAGAAGCGCCCGTGCTGAGGCCTTCGAGCTTGATCCGATCTCCGGCACCTCCTTGGCGAGCGAGGCGTAGCCGATCAGCGATTTGATGGCGCCGACCGCTCGATCCATGCCCTGCATGACCGCGATGTTGGGCAGCGATTTGCGCAACGCCTTGGTGAACTCGGTGAAGCCGATCGACATCGCGCTGATATAGATCACCGGCTTCGAGGCGCGGCCGGCCATTTCATTGACGATACGCAAATTGCGTTCGCGCAGTTCATGCGGCGCCTTCGGCAGTTCGGCGTCGATGATGACGATGTCGGTGTCGGGATCGTCGATCATGATCTTGATCGACTGCATGTAGACCGAGGGATCGACCACCGCGGCGAATCCGGCGTCGAGCGGATTGCCGACGATCGAGCCGGGCCCGAGCATTTTGGCGAGCTTCTCGCTGGCATCCACGCTGAGCGGGGCGAAGTTCAGGCCGGCCGAATAGAACGCGTCGATCAGCAGCCCGCGTTTTCCCCCCGACAGCGTCACCGCGGCGAGCCGATCGCCCTTGGGTGGATTGGCATGCACGAAGCACTCGGTGGTTTCGATCAACTCGTCGAGCCCGCGCGCCCGGATCACGCCCTCGCGGGTCGAGATCGCATCGAACGTCTCGATCGAGCCTGCCAGCGCGCCGGTATGCGCCATCGCCGCAGCCCGCCCGCCCTCGGACGAACCGAGCTTGAGCGCGATGACGGGTTTGCCGGCGGCGCGCGCGGCCTTGCAGGCGTCGCGGAACGCCTTGGTATTCCGCACGCCTTCCAGATAGACCACGATGACCTTGATCGATGGATCGGCCGCGAAATAGGCCATCAAGTCCGGCGTCTCGAGACCGGCCTCGTTGCCGGTCGTCACCATGTAGCCGACGCCGACGCCGCGATCTTCCAGCGCCTGGCGGATTGCCATCACGATCGCGCCGGATTGGCCGGCGATCGCGACCGGGCCCGCTTCCATGGTGACGATGCGGTCGTCGATATTGGTGAAGAGATTTTCGCCCGCGCTCAGATTGCCGAGGCAGTTCGGGCCGGTGACGGCAAGGCCGGTCTCGCGAATGGCCTGCTGCAATTCCACCGCCAGCCGCTGGCTGTCCTCGTCCTGCAATTCGCTGAAGCCCGAGGTGACGATGGTTGCCGAGCGCGCGCCGGCCGCGGCTGCATCGCGAATGACCTGGACGGCGAAGCGCGCGGGCACCAGCACCAGCACATGGTCGGGCTTGTCCGGCAGGCTGGTGAAATCCTTGTAGCAAGGCACGCCCCAGATCGTCTCGCGCTTGGCGTTGACGGGATAGAGACCGCCTCCGAATTTGTATTTGATCAGGTTGTTCCAGATGCGCTCGGCATAATTGCCCGGCTTGTCGGTCGCACCGACCAGCACGATGTTGCGCGGATGCAGCATCGCATGGATGCGTTGGACGATGGCGCTGGTTTCGGGTCCGGGCGACCATTCATGGGGCGAAACAGACGCGGCACTGACCTGAGCTTCCATCGGCGTAACCCTTACCCTTGGTTTCTTTTTTCGAAACCGCTTGATCTTTCATCCTTATTATGGGGAGTTCGATGGGGTGGCAACTCACGTCGCCGCATGGCCGTCATTGACGGAAGCTTCCGCCAGGCCGGGAGCTTGAAAGATTTTTTGCGAACCGAATGAATTTGAACCCAAGGTAAGCGGATGCTCGATCGTCTGTCCGATCCCCTGACGTCAACGCCTCTGTTCTCCGTCATCATTCCCCTGGAATACCACCGCGGCCAGTGGGAAAGCTGCTGGCAGGGCTGGCAATCGCAGACGTTGGGCAAGGACGCATTTGAGATCATCCTGGTGGTGCCCCCGGATTTTCCGCAGCGCGACATGCTGAACGCGCTGGCGGGACCCATGACGCGTCTGGAGTATTCGCAGCAGTCCCATGATATCGGCCTCTGCGCGGTGGGCGCCGCGGTTGCGCGCGGCAAGTTTCTGTTCTTCACCGAATCGCATTGCTGGCCGGAGGCCAACGTCCTGGAGCTTTGCTGGCAGGCGTTCGGCGCCCATGCCGACTGGGCCGCGATGTCGTGCAGCTCCGTGCGCGTCTGCCACAACAGGCTGTCGGTCGCCGAGGCCGACATGTACGATGCCGACATCGCCTATGGGATGAATGTGCATCCCTGGCGCAAGGTGCTCGACCAATGTTTCGTGACGGATCGCGAGGCCTATCAGGCGTGCGGCGGTCTCGAACCGGAGCTTGGCCATTACGCTGAATGGGTGCTCGCGGCGCGCTACGCCGCGCGCGGTCACAGGATCGGATATCTTCCGGAAGCGCGCGTGCATCATTATTATGTCGGCGAGATCGGCGAATTGAAGACCTTCACGCTCGATTTCGTCGCCGGCGAGATCGCCTATTTCAAGCGCGGCGCGCGCGGGCCGGGCGACGAATTGCTGGAAGTGCCGCCGGAATGGAGCTGCCGGGACAATTTCGATCCCGGCATGGCGCGGGCCATCCTGCGCATGTGCCTGCGCGATCTGGCGACGCGAAGGATACCGGCAATCGGCGGTGTCTTGCGCTGGGCTTTTCCGGCCATCCTCGGTGACGGCGTCGCGCGCGCGGCGAGCGCCTTGGCCGTGGTCAACGCCCATGTCGCGACGTGGTTGACCTCCCGGCTGGGCCCGCCGGAATGGCTCCGGCGGAGCCTCAAGCATTATATCGCGGCGCTGATCGGCTATCAGCGGCTGAGCCTGATCGAAACCGAACGTTTGAACAGCGCCGCCGGCGCGGAGGAATCCAATTCGCGGACGGCCGTTCTCAACCAGACCGGCTTCTACCCGCTGGAGCAATATCGGGGACAGACATTTCGCTGGAGCGAGGCCGAGGCGGCGGTGCGGTTTCGCGCGCCTTCCGGCGGCCTGTCGATCCGCATAACATGCCTGAGCGTCCGCGGCCCTTGGGATCGGATCGATTTGCGTTTCTACCTGGATGGCAGGCCCATTCCGAATGGCGCGGTGTCGACCGGCCCGAACGGTTTTGAAATTCGGCTGGTCGTTCCTCCATCCGGCACGGCCATTCTCGGCTGGATATGCCGGGCGTTCCCCGCGCGATCCGATCTGCGTCGTCTGGGTTTGCCGATCCTGAATTTTGAGCTGGTCTCCTGAAAGGCCCGTAGCGTTGCTCGCGAAGGACATACCACCCGGCCGGCTCAGCCTCGCGGTCGCGGATTTCGCCGGCGCGGTCGCGCTGTGGCCGCTATGGGTCAGGCTCGGCTGGCACGACATCCTGTTTCGTTATCGCCGCTCGCTGCTCGGACCGTTCTGGTTGACGGCCAACACGGCGATCACCGTGATCGCGCTCGGTCTGGTCTATTCCGAAGTGCTCCGGATGCCGATCCGCGAATTGATGCCCTATGTCTGCATCGGGCTTCTGATCTGGAATTTCATCAGCGCCATCCTGCACGGCGCGGGCGAAGTCTTCTCCGGCGCGGAGAGCTACATCAAGCAGGTCCGGCTGCCTTATCTGCTCTATGTGCTTCGTTTCGTGTGGAGCAAGACCATCATCCTCGCCCATGATTTTCCAATCTTCATTGTCTTGATCCTCTGCTTCGGCCTGTGGCCGGGTGCGGTGGCGTTCGCAGCCATCCCGGCCTTTCTGCTCCTGGTGTTGAACGGTGCGCTGATCAGCGTCAGCCTGGGACTTCTGTCCGCGCGGTTTCGCGACATTCCGCGCATCGTGACGAGCCTGACGCAGATCGTGTTTCTGGTCACGCCGATCCTGTGGACGCCCGAGATGCTTGGTCCCCGGATCTATCTGGCCTACGGCAATCCGTTCTTTCACCTGATCGAGATCGTTCGCCGTCCGCTGCTGGGAAGCCTGCCTTTGGCGGAGGCGGTCTGGGTTTCGCTGCTGGTGACGGTGCTCAACCTGGTCGTGGCGGTGGCCTTGTTCTCGCGCTTCCGCGCCCGCATCGCCTATTGGTTGTGATCGATGAATAGTCATTCCAGCGCGCAAGATGACGAGGCCACCGTGCTGCTGGACGAGGTCGCTGTCAGCTTTCCGGTCTATCAGGCCGGCTCGCGCTCGTTGAAGAAGCGCGCGCTGTTCCATGGCTCGGGCGGACGGATCGGCCGTGACGCCCACCAGCGCATCATCGTCGAGGCGCTGCGGGGCGTCTCGCTGTCGCTGAAGCGGGGCGACCGCCTCGCGTTGATCGGGCCGAACGGCGCCGGCAAGACCACGCTGCTGCGGGTGATCGCCGGAATCTACGAGCCGGAACGCGGCGTGGTCAGAACGCGCGGACGCATCTCGCCGATGTTCGACGTCAGTCTCGGCATCGATGCCGAACTCAGCGGCTACGACAACATCCGCATCCGCGGGCTGCTGCTCGGACTGTCGCCGCGCGCAATCGAACAGCATCTGCCCGACATCGCCGAGTTCACCGAACTCGGCGGCTATCTCGACATGCCGGTGCGGACCTATTCGGCGGGCATGATCCTGCGGCTCGGTTTCGCGGTGGCGACGTGTTTCGAGCCGGAAATATTGCTGATGGACGAATGGATTCTGGCCGGCGATGCGCATTTCCTCAGCCGCGCCGAGTTGCGCATCAAGCGTTTCGTCGGGCACGCCAGCGTGCTGGTGCTGTCGTCGCACAATCTCGACATCTGCAGGCGCTGGTGCACCAAGGCGCTCTGGCTCGACCAGGGCCAGGTGCGAGCATTCGGTCCCGTCGACGAAGTGATCGCGGACTACAGCCGCTCGGCGTCAAGCTAGTCTAGAGCCGCTTCTTCTCCCCTCCCCACCGCTTCGTGGAGGGAGGGGGTAAAGGCACCAGCAACGGTGAAGCCGAGACCGCTCGTTATCAAGCTCATAATCAGATCCTTGCTATAAAGCCGCGGCGTTATGTTCGCTTGCGGCTCCGTAGGGCAGATCATGATCCGCCGACTTGGCGGCCGAGACGGCGGACTGCTTCTTCTCCCCTCCCTCCGCGCGCGCAGCGCGTGGCGGGGAGGGGTCGGGGGTGGGGGGTGCTTCGGCGAGTCCGTTCGCGTGGAAATAGCCCCTCATCCCGACCTTCTCCGAGCGAGCTTTACTCGGCTCAAAGCTATCCCGCTAATGCCGGAGCAGGCCGAGCTTGTAGCTCCAATGATAGGCCGTCTGGCGCATGACATAGGGCGCGATGGCGCGTCGAATCTGCATTGGCGTCGGCGAGAAGCCGAGCGAACGCAGGCGCAGCGCGCGCATCTCCCGGTCGCCCACGGCGTAGGTCGCGGCCGTCTTCTGCTGGTCGTGAATGCGGAAGCAGGCCAGAAACCGCGGCAGCCTGCAGAACTTGAACCCCTTGTCCTGTGCGCGCAACAGGAAATCCCAGTCCAGCGCGTAGTGGAAATTCTCATCGATCGGGCCGACCGCCTGCCACACCCGCCGGCGCCAGAACATGGTCTCCTGAGGGACGTAGTCGGCGTAACGCAGGGTTTGCGCGTGATGGGCCGGCAGCACGGCGCGGCCCACTTCCAGCCCGTCGCGGTCGATGAAGACCCGGTGGCCGTAGACGATATCGATATCCGGCCGCGCCAGGAAGAAATTGGCGACATAGGCCAGCGTTCCCGGCAGCAGCGTGTCGTCGCTGTTGAGATAGGCCATGATGTCGCTGTCGACGTCGGCGAAACCGCGGTTGATGGCCTGCGATTGTCCGTTGTCCGGTTCGCTGCGCCAGCTCGCGATGCCGCCGCGGCTTCTCAGGATATCGAGCGTGCCGTCGAGAGAGGCGCCATCCTGGATGTGGTAATGCAGGTTGGGATAATTCTGTCCCAGGACGCTGTCGATCGTTGCGTCGAGGTATCGGCCATGATTGTAGCTCGGCGTGACCATGGCGATGCGTGGGACAGCCGCCGGTAATGATGGGGAAGGGGGGAAGCTTCGCAGATCGAGCGCGCGTGGCGGATGCTGCTCGAAGGTCCACATCGGCGGACGCAGCCATAACCGGCGGATGGCGGCCCGTCGCGTGGCGTTCGCGGCGAGCTCCTGATTTCTCTCCAGCAGCGCGAGGCGGTCCTCGACTTCATTCAGTCTCTGCGAGAGCCGCTGCTCAAACTCGTCCATTACAAGCTTCTCTAAAATAGCATTGACCTCAAAAAAATTGATCCGGAAATGCATGCCTGCGGGGCTACTCCCCGACGGATGGGTGGCGGCTCTCCTCGCCAAGAAGCGCGAAGCGCTTGCGCTGAGATCAAGCTCATACAAGGTGGAGCGCGGTGACGAAACGTCTCGAAATCAACGCACCCAAAAAAGGTCAGTCTATCTTCGCCGGTTACGATGGATCCAAATGGCCTTGTATTACAATGATAGGGCGATGAGCCGGGCGCCGCTGAATTTACCTCTCTTACCAGTCTTACCAGGCTGATCGCGGGCGCGACGGCGAGGCGATGCCGGCGAGCAGCACCGCAAGGATGCCGGTCAGGAAGATACCGTCGAACGTGCCCGCACCGCCGATCGATGCGACCGGCGCACCGAGCCCTGAAATCTTGTCGAGATTAAGCAGATCGGCGCCGATCAGCGTCCCCATTGAGCCGCCGATATAGGCCAGCGGTGCGGCATATTCGCGCGACAGGATGAACGCCAGGATCGCGGTGACCACGACCGGCGCGAACACCGGCACCGCGATGCCGACGCCGCGCACCGGGGTGGCCATCATATGAATGACCGCCGCGATGATGACGACCGCGAGCGCCGCCTTGAACCAGAGATGATAGCGCAGCACGAGATAGCTCGACATCAGTGTCGGGATCACGGCGCCGCCGACATTGACCGCAAGCACCGTCCCCGGCCATGACGTCACCAGCGGCACCACATAGCGCATGCCGTAGAAATCGACGATTTCTCCGGTTCTCACGGGGGTGCCGGGCAGGACCGCGACCGGGATGTTGAAATAGCTGCCGATCAGCGAACCGAACAGCAACAGCAGCGCAGTACCGGGCCCGACGCCAAGGCGCATATAGGCGTAGCGCAGGATGCGGAGCTGGATCAGGATGATCAGCCCGGCAAACAGGATCACCAGGATTGAAAACAATCCCGGTGTCATCGGCAAATAGTGAACCTGGGAATTCATCATCAAGGACGCCTGCTTGGCTCGGCTGATGGCAAATATCCCACGGAATCGAGGCGATTTCAAAGGGGGCGCGGCTTGCGAAAGTGCAAATCAGGAATCCGGCCCAATCATGGTGGCATGCAGCAAATAGCGCTCCGGGCCCGAGGTCAGCGCGTCGAACGGCCAGCAGGTCGACAGCACCAGCCGATATCCCTCCGTCTGCGGGTCGATCCCCGACGCATCGAAGCGCACCACTTGCGAGGAATCCGCCCGGTAGCGAAATCGCCTGCCGTCGCTTCGCGTGATGTCGATCTCGTCGCCGATCGCAACGTCGCGCAGAAAGCTGAAATGCGTATCGCGATGCGCGGAATAGACCGCGATCCCGCGCTCGCCGGCGTCCGGCGTCAGTTCGACATGGCCCGGTCCGAAGGCCAGCGCCTGCCCACTGCTGCCGGCCAGCACGATCGTGCTGGCATGCAGCCGCGGGATCTCGATCCGCGCCACCGGCCAGGTGTCGGCCCATGACCAGGGTTTTATGGTGCGGCCGGTTGCGATCGATTCGTCGAAGGCGCGCTCCAGCAGCACCTGCGCGAGCATGGCCTTGGCGTGGATGTAGGCGCCATGGCCGAACAGGGCGAGACCGACGAGCGCGAGAAGGAGAGGGAGAGTAAAACGAGGCATTGAATACTCCCGTCATTGCGAGCGAAGCGAAGCGATCCAGGGGCTGCGGAGAAAGTCTTGATTGCTTCGCTCGCACTCGCAATGACGACGTGTGGACGTGTAAAAGAAAGTCGCGCGCGCGGCTCGGGGGGACGGGAGCCGCGCGCGCTCATCAGGAGGAGTTGGGGGCACGCCTCCTCCTTAGTCGAACCGGATCAACGCGCCAGCGCCTCACGTCGCCGGAAGGCAAGCAGCATCAGGCTGAACGCCAGCAGCGCCGCGCCGAGGATCATGCTGAGTTCGGCATCGGTGGCGGTGCGCGGCAGCGTGATCGTGGCCGGGGCTGTGACCGGAACCGGACGCTTCAACGCCGCGACCTGCACACGTCCGTCCGCCTCGGCACGCCGTTCGATCGGTGATGTCGGCAGCTTCGGACGCTCGCCGAACACCTTCTCGAAATCCCAGCCGGCCGGCAGGTTGATCGGAAGTGCCGCGAGCTTGAGCGGCTCGCCTTCGGGACGGCTCGGCGTCTGGTCGACCGCGACCAGGCTGGTCAGCCGCGTCACGAGTTGATGCTCCAGCGCCAGCGCCAGGATGGTCTTGTCGGCGTCCTCCGGGCTCGCCTGCCGCAAGGTGCGGGCGACCTCGGCATCGCTGATCTTGCGCCGCGCCCACAATTTGGACAGGCCCTTGCCCTCGGCCGCGTTCGCCAGCGGCAGCGTGACGCTCCAGGGCCGGTCGCCGATGCGGCCCTTGATCTCGACTGAGCCTGAGAGCTTGTCGAGTTTCGCCGCCAGCACCAGCGGCTCGTCGCGATAGAGATCGGGGATCACGGCCGGCGTGATGTCGGCCGCGGCACCGGAGAATTTCGCAGTGAGCCCTGTCACCGCGGGATTTTCCAGTTTCGAGAACAGGCCGCGCATGCGCTCTTCGACTTGCTCGACCGAGCCGATATGGGTGAAGGCGCCGCGGCCCAGTTCAGAGGCGCGCGTCATCAGATAGGTGTTCGGCGCCGAGCCGATGCCGACCATGAACACCCGCGAGCGGCCGCGCATCGCGGTGATGGTCTCGAACAATTGCTGTTCATTGCCGATCGCGCCGTCGGTCAGGAACACCACCTGGCGGACATGGTCGGTCTCGGCCTCGGCGCTATCGGTCAGCGCGGCGCGCATCGCCGGCACCATCTCGGTGCCGCCGGCAGCCTGCAAGGCGCTGACGAAAGCGGTGGCGCGGCCGAGATGCTCGCTGTCGGCCGGCACGGAGGCGGGAAACAGCACGTCCATGCTGTCGTCGAAGCGGATCACGTTGAAGCGATCGTTCGGCTGCAGCCGGCCGAGCGCGTAAAGAAGACTGGCCTTGGCCTGCACGATCGACGTGCCGCCCATCGAGCCGGAATTGTCGATCACGAACACCACCTCGCGGGGCAGCGGTTTCTGCGTGGCAGCTTCGACCGCGGGCGGCGTGACGAAGGCGAGCAGATAATCGGCATTGCCGACATGCTCGCGGAACAGCCCGACCGACGGTGCTTTCTCCGCGGCCGGTTTCCAGGTCAGTTCGAAGTCGCGGTCCGCCGGCACCGGGCCTTCGGCGAGCTTGATGATTCGCGTTGCCGCATCCACGTTTTCGAC
>Ga0137412_10001033_pt1 | contig 20934 bp, 18 predicted proteins | sample CZODoug2_1_16fun_FD_122160 | JGI IMG/M metagenome (GOLD analysis project Ga0137412, IMG submission 122160) | Vadose zone soil fungal communities from Angelo Coast Range Reserve, California, USA - CZODoug2_1_16fungal (Hybrid Assembly) | ecosystem: Environmental > Terrestrial > Soil > Vadose zone... | reverse complement strand
CTCTTCTTCAACCAGAAGTTCGCTCACGCGCCGAACTTCTTTGCGGATCGCGGACATCACCGAGTCCGAGCTGAGCAGAATCGCCGCGAGCATGAAACGGCTCGTGGCATCTTTCTTGTCTCGATAGTCGCCGATCGCGTTCTTTGCGACACCCTCTCGCGTAAAGATGTACAACCGCTCCAGGTCCGCTTCATTGCGCGGGTTGCACTCGGACAGGCAAATCGTGCAAACCTCTTCCTTGTCGATGGGCTTCTTGAACAGGACGTGATAGAGAATCCAGTGGATGCTGTTGGTCAGGATCACCCACTCCACGCCCTGATTCGCCGCGTAATCGATCGCTTGCTTGGTGTGATTGTCTTTCAAATCCAGACCGATCGCCTTTACCTCGATCAACAGCGTCAACATGAAGGACGCGGGCGAGCTGCGCAACACCATCGGCATGCTGCGCGTCGGCGACAAGGTCGACATCGGCCTGCTGCGCGACGGCAAGGCGCGCAAAGTCAACGCTCTGATCTCCGAGCGCAGTGAACTCGAGACGGCCAACGCCGTGGATATCAGCAAGGGACTGGAAGGGGCCGAACTTGCCGATGCCCCTGACGGCGGCGTTGTGGTGAAGGCCGTCCAGGAAGGCAGCCCGGCGGCTCAAAATGGCCTGCGCGCCAACGATTTGATCGTGGGTGTGGGCCGCACGCTGGTCGCGAACACCAAGGCGTTCAAAGAAGCGGCGAAGAGCGCCAACGTCTTGGTGCTCAATGTCCGGCGCGGCTCCGTCGCGCAACTGATTCAAATTCGCTGATCCGATGCGTGCACAATCCATAGTCGTGCTCGGCGGCACGGGATTCTTGGGGACCCGGTTGGTCGCCCGCCTGATCAAGGACGGTCGCCGCGTGACGGTGTTGTCGCGAGACCGGGAACAGCACAAGCACTTGCTGGTGCTGCCCGGCCTGACGCTGGAAAACTGCGATGTGTACGACGAAGCGCAATTGAGCGAGCACTTCCGCGGAAAAGACGTGGTGATCAATCTCGTCGGTATCCTCAATGAACGCGGCTTCGGCGGCGGAGGCTTCAGGCGCGCGCACACTGAGCTCACGCGAGGCGTATTGCAGGCGGCCCGCTCCGCGGGGGTCAGCAGGCTTCTTCAGGTATCTGCCCTGAAAGCCGCCGTTGATGCGCCCAGCTACTACCTGCGCTCCAAAGGCGACGCGGAACACCTCATCCGCGAATCGAGCGCTGCGTTGGACTGGACCATCTTCCAGCCCTCCGTGATGTTCGGTCCCGGCGATTCGTTCCTGAATCGCTTTGCCGGCCTGCTCGCGGTCAGCCCGTGGGTCTTCCCGCTCGCCAAGCCGAATGCGCGCTTCCAGCCCGTGTTGGTCGACGATGTGATCGAGGCACTACTCCGCTGCCTGCACGGCGGCGCCTCCAGCCGTCAAACCTATGAACTCGGCGGTCCGCAGATCTACTCCCTGCGCGAGATCGTCGGCTTGGTGGCCAAACTCACCGGCCGGCGTCGATGGATCATCGGCTTGCCGGATCCGGTGGCGCGACTGCAGGCGCTCGCCATGGACTTCGTCCCGGGCCGCCCCTTCTCCAGCGACAATTATCGCTCGTTGACGGTCGACAGCGTGTGCGAGGCGGACGGCTTCGCCAAGCTGGGCATCAAGCCGCAATCGATGGTGGGCACGGCCCGCCAGTACCTGGGCGCTCACGAGGACAATACCCGTCTCAGCCACAATCGCGCGAGCGCCGGGCGCAGCAAGGCATCGGTCAATACTCGCTGAATAAGTCGATATCGTCGATGCGCGAATCCTCCGCATAACTCACCGAAAAAAACTCAACCATGTCCTTTTCTTCGACGCGATAGACCCGCCGTGCATCGGCGCCCGCGCGTCGATCCGCCAGAGACAGTTTCAATATCGGTCCCCGTTCCCGCAAATCGCGCCGCAGAGTCTGCATCGCGGCCGGCACCAGCCGCGCACCGCCCGCGGCGCTCAGGCGGCCGGGATCCCCGCCGTCCTTCGCGACATTATTGAGAAACACCCTGAATTCCGCGGTCTTTCCCGGATCCGGGTCGGGAATGGACTCAGGATAGGCCCTAAGATCCGGGTCGATGAGTCCGGCCACGGTATGGCCGAGCCGCTCGGTCCGGCACAGAGACAGATTGGTCAATAAAATGATGGTGAGTTTCTTATCGACGTAGCGCGACATGACTGCCTGGAATCCCTGCCAGTTGCCGTCGTACTCCACGAGCCGCTGTCCGCGCAGCCGGTTGTTCTCCCAACCATAGCCGAAGTGATGGAGCGGCCGCTGTCCATTGCGATGGGGATCGATGCGCCACATGCGATCGAGCGTCGGCGTCGGCAGAACGGCGTCGCCGTACAGCGCGCGATCCCATTTGATGAGATCGAGCACGCTGGAATACAGACTCCCGTCGGCGGTCCTGTTCAACGCCGGAGACACGTAGGTTTGGTTGTACAGCGCCCCGCTCTGTGCTTTTTCATAGCCGCTGGCGCGATTCAGCACAATGTCCTTGTCGGAGATGATCCGCGTTTGCCTCATCCCCAGCGGCCCAAATACCCTTTGCTGCAAATAATCCCCGTAGAACATGCCCGCGACGCGGTTGATGACGAACCCCAACAGCACATAGCCCGTGTCGCTGTAGGAGACGTCGGTTCCGGGTTCGAAGTCCAATGGCTGGCTCGACGCGAGTTGAATCAATTCCAAATCGGTGTAGTCATGGACGAGGTCCAAGAGCTGCCGGTCCGGCGTCGTGAATTGCGGTATCCCCGCCTGGTGATTCAGCATCAGGCGCAACGTCACCCTGCCCCAGCTCGCCGGAACCTCGGGCAGGTACTTCGACAGCGGATCATCGAGATCGAGCTTGTGCTCGCCGGCCAGCATCATCACGGCGACCGCCGTGAATTGCTTGCCGATCGAGCCGATTTGATACACCGTTTGCGGCGTCGCCGGCACCGGATGTTCGAGCGTGGCGGCGCCGTAGCTTTTGACGTACAGCGGTTCGCCGTTCTTCACGACGGCGAGCGACATTCCCGGAATATTTTGCCGCCGCATCTCGGCTTGAAGATACCGGTCGATTGCCGCTGTAGAATACGCGCGCGACGGGTGATGGGTTGACACTGATGCCGGGGTTGGCGCCGATGCCGGGAGCGGCGCCCCGGGAAACGCTCCCCGCGCGGCATGCGATGCCAGCAACAAGAATACGGCGATTGCACGGGTGCGATTCATTTGAACCTTGGGGTGGACGGGAAACAATATGCAGCGGCTGCGCAAACCTTATCTACTTTTTCTCGGCGACGTCCAGGATAAGCTGACGGCGAAGACCGCTTTCGGCCTCAAGGACTGGTGCCCCGACGACGTGGTGGGCGAATGGAGCCTGCCGGGGTGCAGCGTGACGCTTGGGGTGGCGCGTCTCTCTCCCCGCGAGGCCGCCGCGCGCGGCGCCGGTTCCATCGTGGTCGGTATTGCGCCGACCGGCGGCACACTTCCGGCGCATTGGGTCGCTGAGCTGACGGCAGCGGCCGACGCCGGCCTCGATGTGGTGAGCGGTCTTCACACGCGCCTGAATTCCATTCCCGAATTGCTGCAAGCCGCCTCGCGGCACGCCGTTCGCCTGATCGACGTGCGGCACAGCGACCGCAGTTATGGCGCCGCCAGCGGCCGCAAACGCGCCGGCAAGCGGGTCTTGACGGTCGGGACCGACTGCGCCCTCGGCAAGAAGTACACGGCCTTGGCCCTCGCCAGGAACTTGCAGCAGCGCGGGATCGCCGCATCCTTCCGGGCAACCGGCCAGACCGGCATCATGATTTCCGGCGAAGGCATCGCCATCGATGCGGTCATCGCCGACTTCGTCGCGGGTGCCGCGGAACAGCTGTCCCCCGACAATGCGGCGGATCACTGGGACGTGATCGAGGGACAGGGATCGCTGTTTCATCCGGCCTACGCGGGGGTGACCCTCGGCCTGCTGCACGGCTCGCAGCCCGACGCCATCGTGTTATGCCACGACCCGTCGCGGCGTACGATCGACGAATACCCGAATTTTCCGATTCCCGATCTGCAGGTGGTGATCGAGGACTATTTGCGCGCCGGCCGGCTGACCAACCCTGCCATACGCTGTGTGGGCCTGAGCATCAATTCCTCGAGCCTTTCCGATGCCGACTGTGCCGACTATTTCCAGCGCCTGACGGCGCAGTTGGGACTGCCCGTATGCGATCCCGTGCGTACCGGGGTGGATGTGCTCGCGGCGGCACTCCTCGCGCCTTAAGCGAACCGTTCTAGGACGATGAGTATTCTCATGCCCGAAGGCGGGATCGGGCAGGCACTCCCTAACGCGCCGGCCCAAAGGCCTTGGCGATGGCCAGCGCCGTCGGGTAGGGTGCGGGGTCGTTGCGGTTCGTCAAGACGATGACCGTGAGACGCTGCTCCAGGAAGCGCACGATGACATTGCGAAATCCGATGGTTTCGCCCGAGTGCCAGCGAGATTCGCCGGTGATGCGCCAACCGAAGCCGTATTGAACGGCAGGGTCATCGGTCTGGGTCGCGGGTTGAAACGCGAGCCGCAGCGATTCCGGCCGTAGAAGCCCGTCGCCGCACAGAGCGGCCTCCCACTTCGCCAGGTCGTCGACCGATGAGTAGATGCCGCCGTCGCCCAGCGTTGCGCTGGTGAGGTCCTGGTCGGTGCGCGTCCACGAATGCTCGCTCCCGCTATATCCGAAGGCTCGGTGCGGGACAACCGAGATGGCGGATTCGAACGCGACGGTATTCTGCATACCGAGCGGTTGAAAAATACGTTCCCGCAGAAATGACGCGAAATCTTCTCCCGATGCGCGGCCGACAATGAGCGCCAGCAGCGAGTAGCCGCTGTTGCTGTATCGGTACCCTGCCCCCGGCGGAAAATAGCCGCCAGGCTCCGCCTCGAGGAGGCCAAGCACATCGGCGTCTCGCAATTGCGCCGTCCAACCCTCTGGAATCAAATCCTCGTAGTCGATGAGTCCGGAGGTGTGGGTGAGCAAGTGGCGAATGACGATTGCGTCGGCCCTATCCGGCAGAGTCGGCAACCACTGGCGTACCGGGTCGTCGATGGACAGCCGCCCCGCTTCCGCCAAGAGCAGTATCGCAGCCGCGGTGAACTGCTTGGTCAGCGATGCGAGACGGTAGTTGGTTGCGGTCGTCGCGGGGGCCCGGGCTTCGAGATCGGAGAGACCGTAGGCGCGGCGAAAGATGGGTAACCCGTCGCGCAGCACAGCCACACCGGCGCCGGGCACGGCGCCCTGGTAGCCGTGCATGAGAGCGTCGATCTCCCGCACCTTGCCTACCGCGAAACCGGTGCGCCGGGTGCCGGGAACTCGCGCGCCGCGGCCAAAATCCACTCGCGAAACTGCGCCACCTTCGGAATCGCCAGGAAATTCTTCGGGCACACGAAGTAATAAGCCGAACCGTAGGGCAACGCTCCTTTCCCGGCGAGCCGCACCGTACCTTTTTGCAGCGCGCGGGTGACCAGCGTCCAACTCGCGAGCGCATACCCCAAGCCCTCTTCCGCCGCCGCCAGCAGGCCGGCCGAGTCATCGATGCTGGGCGCTCGCGAAAGCCACGCAGCCTCCTCATCGACTTGGCTCCAGACACTCCACGGCTCGTCGCCGTTGTCGAGCAGGGGATATTTGCTCAAGTTCGTTCCGCGCTCGATCATGCCGTGCTGCTTGATGAGATCGGGGCTGGCTATCGGCACCAGCCAGTCGTCGATGATCTTCTCGCAATGAAGATTGGGGTAGTTGCCGCGGCCGAAGCGGATGGCGACATGCTGGGCGGAGCGCGAGAAATCCACCAGCTCGCGCGAGGTATGAAAGCGCAGCTCGACATTCGGGTATTTGCGCCGAAAGGAGCGGATGCGCGGCAGCAGCCATATCTGCAGGAAGGACGACAAGGTGGTGATTTGCAGCGGACCCGCGCGGCGGTGATGCTTGATCTGTTGCAGGGCGGATTCGAGCTTCTCGAGACCCGCCCGCACCGAGGGCAGCAATTCGAGGCCTTCGTCGGTGATTTCCACCCGCCGGCCGTTTCGGCGGAACAGCGGCACCTGGATGTACCCCTCGAGCGCCTTGATCTGCTGGCTGACGGCGGCAGGCGTGACATTGAGCGCATCGGCGGCGGCCGAGAAACTCAGATGACTGGCCACCGCCTCGAATACCCGCAATGCCCCCAAAGGCAATCGATCGTGGGCGGTCGGCACCTTAAGTTTTCCTTAACCAATTGTCAGACATTGCGTTTGTTGCAGCTCGGTGTGTGGAGCAATGTGTTCCCCAACGGGCTCAATCGATAAACAGGTCACATCATGAACGAAATCCATCTCATCGCAAGGCTGGCGCAAGGACTCAGGACGGCATGGGCGGCGCTGGCGACCGGGTCGCGCACAATCCCGTTCGGCGACAACGGGGCGCTGTTGCGCGAGCTCGCCGAGCGCGTTGCCGCTTCGAAGCGCCGCGCTTGAGGCCACCGCGCGCGAGGCCGCCGCGCGCGAAGCCTATGAGTTGCCGCAGACGGCGGCATCGCGCTTCTCTTGATCGAGTTTGGCGAGCGAGCGAACCCGGGCATAAAAGGCGGGGAGATCGCCGCCCACCGCCTCGAGTTCCCGCTCGAAGCCCGGCACGCAGGTGAAATACGTGGCGACCGACGCCAGATGGGCATTGTTGAGGTCCTCGTCGAACCAAGGTTCGAACGGCGCATGTCCTCCCCAACCCGCTTTCAGGAGCGCGAAGGACGACCGCAGGGCGGCGAATGCGGCGCGCTTCTTCTCGCGCATCGAGTCAGGCGCGGCTCCGGAGGCGTAAACCGCGCGCAGCTCGGCACGGGTCGTGGTCAGGAGATCGACGACCTTGGCATAGTGGTCCTGCTGCACGAGATGGCTCGCCAGATCCGCATCGCGGCCTTGAGCGCGCAGCCAACGCCGCACCCCCTCTTCTTCCACGGTGGTCGCCAACGCCTCGTTGAAAGACGAGTCGTTCGGCACGTACAAGAGCTGGTGGGTGAGTTCGTGAAAAATGATCGCGGCAAGCTCGACATCGTTCCAACCCATCATGGTGTTGAGCACGGGATCATTGAAATGACCCAGGGTGGAATAGGCCGCGACGCCGCCGACCATGACGTCGAGGCCTTTGGCACGCAGTCGGTCGGCAAAGCGGCGCGCCCTGCCTTCGACGAAATAGCCGCGATAGGCGACGCAGCCGACAATCGGGTAGCACCATTCCTTGGCATCGACCGAGAACTCGGGCGCGGCGACCACATTCCACACCACATAGCGGCGTCCCACGTCCGCATAGCTCCGATAGCTGCCGTTATCCGGCAGTCCCAGCTCACGGCTGGCGAAGTCGCGGATGGAGGAGACCGCTTCGAGCCGTGCACGCAACGCCGGCGGCGTCGATGCCTGCCCGATCACGCGGTCGATGGGCTCGCGCTTGGACATGAGCGCCAGCTGGCCCTGCGCGCTCTGCAGCAGGTAGCAGCCGCCGCTCGAGGCCGCGATCAGCGCGACGATCAAGGCCGCGCGGATCGTTGCGGCTATGCTGCTAGTATTCACCCATGCAAGTGTATCTGGTCGGCGGAGCGGTTCGGGACGGCTTGCTCGGCATGGCGGTCAAAGAGCGGGATTGGGTCGTGGTCGGCGGCACCCGCGAAGAACTGTTGCGCCTCAAGTACGCCCAAGTGGGACGCGACTTCCCCGTGTTCCTGCATCCGGAGACTCACGAGGAGTACGCGCTGGCGCGGCTCGAGCGCAAGGTGTCGCCCGGTTACCGCGGCTTCACGGTCGAATTCGGACCCGAGGTCACGCTCGAAGAAGATCTCGCGCGCCGCGACCTGACCATCAACGCCATGGCGGAGGCGCCCGACGGCACGCTGCTCGACCCTTTCGGCGGCAGGCGCGACCTCGACGCGCGCGTGCTGCGTCATGTTTCCCCCGCCTTCGCCGAGGATCCGGTGCGCGTGCTGCGCGTGGCGCGCTTCGCCGCCCGATTTGCCCCGCTGGGATTTCAGGTGGCGCCCGAGACGCTGGAATTGATGCGCGCCATGGTCGACCGGGGCGAAGTCGATGCGCTGGTGCCCGAGCGGGTTTGGCAGGAGACCGAAAAGGCGCTGCGCGAGTCCAAGGCGAGCGAATTCTTCAGGGTGTTGCGTGCGTGCGGCGCTTTGCGGCCGATTTATCCGGAAATCGATGCGCTATTCGGCGTGCCGCAGCCGGCGCAGTGGCACCCGGAAATCGACACGGGATTGCACACCTTGATGGTCCTCGACCAGGCCGCATTGCTCTGCCCCGATCTCAAGGTTCGATTCGCCGCGCTGGTGCATGATCTCGGCAAGGGCACGACGCCGCGCGAGGAGTGGCCGAGCCATCGCGGGCACGAAGAGCGCAGCGTTTCGTTGATCGAAGCGCTGAGTCTGCGGCTGCGCCTGCCGGGCGACTACCGCGACCTCAGCATCATCGTGGCGCGCTACCACGGGATCGTGCATCGCGCCTTCGAACTCAAGCCCAAAACCATTTTGGAATTCATGGAGCGAGCCGACGCATTCCGCCGCCCGGAGCGCTTCGCGCAGGCGCTGCTCGCATGCGAGGCGGATTCGCGCGGACGTACGGGGTTGGAGAACGCGCCCTACCCGCAGCGCCCATACCTGCAGGCGGCGCGCGACGCCGCGGCGGCGATCAAGCCTTCGCCCGAGGACATCGCGGCGCACGCCGGAGCGAAGATCGCGGAGCGCCTGCATCAGCGGCGCATGCACGCGATCGCCGACTTGCGCGAGCGATCGGGCGCGCACAATCAACCGGCTCGGTAAAAGGTATTCCCTTGATGAAATTGCGGTACGCGCTGGCATTCTGGTCGATCGTGTCGGCCATTGCGCCGATGGGAATTTCCGGGGCCGGCACCCTGGTCGTCGATGCAACCGCCGCCTATCCCGAAGGACCCCTGTGGCGCAACGGCAAGCTCCTGTACGTGGAATACGCCGGACCGGGAATCAAGATCTGGGATGGAAAGCATCTTAGATCCTATTGGAGCGGCGATCATTGCGGCGCTTCCGGACTGATTTCGTACCGGCGCAATCACATTCTGGTGGCGTGCTACGACGCCAACCAGATCGTCGAACTCGACGAAATCGGCCGACAAGTCCGCGTCATCGACAAGGACGGCGCCGGCAGGCCCTTCATCGGCCCGAATGATTTTGCGGCGGACGGCGCCGGCGGGATCTACGTTTCCGCCTCCGGCGTCTATGACCTCAAAGCGCCGATCAGCGGCACGATTCTGTACCTGCCGCCGGGTAAAGGCACCCTCGTCGAAATGGCCAACCTCATTCACTATTCGAACGGGTTGGCGCTATCCAAGGATGGCAAGAGCCTGCTGGTATCGGAAATGCTGGCCGGGAGAATCCTGCAGTTCCCCGTAAAACCTGACGGCACTTTGGGTCCTCGCACCGTCTGGGCGCGTATGCAGGACCTCGCGCCGCCGACCCCTCACGAAGACGCCTACAACGGCCCCGACGGCTTCAAATTGGGTCCCGACGGCAACTACTACATCGCGCACAACGGCTCAGGCCGTGTGCTCGTGGTGAGCGATGACAAGAAATTGGTTCGGATCATCACCGTTCCGACACCCTACGTCACCAACATGAATTTCGGCGCCGATGGGACCGGTACCGTGTACATCACGGGTGTTTTCGACCCATGGAAGGCGCCGTTCCCTGGCGCCGTCTATCGCTGGACGAAATGATCAGACCCCTCGCGCCAGTTGACACGAGGGGGTCATATCAAAATTTGTAGCCGAACCTGATGCCCCCCGTCCGCGGCCGATTGATGGTCTCGGCCGTGATGAACTGGTTGCCGTTCTCGAACAAATTGGCACGCGTGTTGGTCAAGTTTTGCATGTACAGCTGTGCCGTCCACGCATCCTTTGAGGTCCCCAGCGAGGCGTCATAAGTCGTGAAGCCCGCCTGTTCGTAAGTCTGAATATTGCCGGTCGCCGAAAAGGAATGCGCCTGATGGGTGCCGCCGATCTGCCAAAACGACTTGTAGTCGCCGAACGCGAACTCGTAGCGCGCCCGCAGGCTGGCCTGGAAGGGCGGCGACTCGGCCAGCGGGCTGTTCAGCGTTCCGAAAGGGCTACCGCCATAGTTATTCTGACCGGCTAGGACGGGGATGATGATGGGCTGGCCGTTGGGCTGCTTCAGATAGGGCGCATTGGTCAAGTCGCTGCTGTTCCAGGACGCCGAACCGATGACCGTCAGTTCATGGGTCACGCGGCCGATGAGCTCGGTTTCAAGGCCTCGCACGCGATAATTGGGGCCGTTCACGACGAAGCTCAGGTTCCCATAGCAGCAGGACTCGAAGATCTGCACTTGAACGTCCTTCCAGTCCTCTTGGTAGACGGCGCCGTTGAACTCCAGGCGTCGATCGAACCACTGCGTCTTCCAGCCGATCTCGTTGTTGATCAACGTATCGGGCGCATAGGCCTGCGGGGCTTTGTAGGTATAGGCGAAGCCGTTCACCGTATTGACCGAATGATCGGCAAAAGCCGCACCGCGATTGAAGCCGCCCGGTCTGAATCCCTGCGACCAGGTGTAGTACAGCAGCACATCTTCCATGGGCCGCCAACTCAAGTTGGCCCGGCTCTTGAAGCCCTTGTAGGTGATATTGAGGTTGTGTGCGCTCAAATCATTGCTGTAAGGGGCATTGCCCGTGCAAGGAGGCGGCCCACCGGCGTAGCAGCCGAAGCTGCTCACCGAACTGCCCTGCGCCGTGGTGTCGATGTTGTAGTAGCGGGTACCGGCGGTGATGGTGAGCGTCTTGGGAATGATGTCGAAGTCGGCCGAGCCGAATATCGCCTTCTGCGTATAGCCGCGAGTGATGTCGTCGAAGAACGACTCGTTGTCGGCGCGGGTATTCGGATTGCGCACATACGCGCCGGGCGCCGGGCCGATGTCGGTCAGGCAACCGATTTGGGCGGCGGTCGTGCAAGGCGGCAAGTTCTTGTAGTACCAGTCGATATTCTCGCCGATGGTGTACTTCTCCCAGAAGAGCCCGCCGATGCCGCGCAGCCGCCAGTCGTCCGGGGTGCTCGCGCGGAGTTCTTGACTATTGTGCGTGGCAGTGTCGGTTTCGCGCCAAAACGCGCTGGGCGAATAGCATTGCTTCGCGGTGCCGGGTTGCAGTGCCGGGTCGCCGCTCGTGCACTGATAGTAGTCCGCATAGACGCCGCGGGAGTAATTCGTGTAGTCGCCTTCCTGGTCGATTTTGCGGACCATGTAGCTGCCCGAATACACCAGTTTGATGTCGCCCACCTTGCCGTTCACGGTCAATGCGGTATTTTCAAACTTGTCCTTGTTGTACGCCGGGTTATACAGTTGCACCGCGAGATCCGGCAACGTTTCTCCGGCCGAGCTTTTCGGCGTGACATAGAAGACGCCCTGCGAGTTCATGTCTTGGTATGACTGGACCAACAGCGCATTCCAATCTTCATTGAATTTGTAGAGAACCCCGACACGCAACCCCTGATAGGTAACGGGATTGATGGCATTGCGGACCAGGCTGTTGTTGTTGATCGAAGGACTGCCGGGAGGCACTCCGAAAGAGGTGGGTGTCGCACCTCCCGAGCACGCTCCCGCCGCCAGAGTGCTTCCGGCCGGACAGCCCGTCGCATAGCCGCCATAGTGAATGCCGATATCCGTCGGAAGACGGCTGAAGGTACCCGGGACGTTGTTGATGTAGCCGCCCCGAGTATCGCTGTAGATGACGCCCCGCACCGCCAAGGTATCGGGTATCAACGGCAGGTTGATCATCGCATCGACGCTGCTGCTGTTATCGCCGCCGCTGGTATAGCCATAGCCGGCGTTGACGCTGCCTTCGGTGACGTCGAGCTTCGGCTTGTTGGTGATGTAGCGCAGCACCCCGGCTTGTGCGCCGGCGCCGAACAGTGTGCCCTGCGGTCCCTCGAGAACCTCGATGCGCTCTATGTCTGCCGCGTAGACGTCCAGATTCCGGCCGGGCAATTGACCGGATTGATCATCCAGATAGACCGCAACGTTCGGAAAGCTGCCGATACCGCTCGAGCCCTGGGTGGCCAGAGTGGAGGTGGCAAGCCCTCGCATGAAAATGACGCCCTGCCCAGGTCCATTGCTCGCTGACGTCACATTGGGCAGGTATTTGACGAAGTCGTCGAACGTCGTGACGCTCAACTGCTTCAGCGTCTCGCCGGTGAGCGCTTGAATTTGGATGGGAACATTCTGCATGTTCTCCGAGCGGCGCTGCGCGGTGACGGTGATCTCTTGGATCGAGTCGGAACTTGATTCGGCGTCGGACGCCGGCGCGGCATGCGCGAAGCCGGCGGACGAACCGCCGAGAATGACGGCTATCGCATAGGACAATTTTGAATTCACGGTTCATCCCTCTATGTGGTTCTTTATCCGGCACTCGAGTCGTCGTCGTCTTCTTGTTGTCCACCCTCTATCGTTCTTGTTGTCCGCCCTCGCTCGTTCTTGGTGTCCACCCTCTCGGCTCATTTTCAGGCCGCAATCCTGGACTCTTCCACTCTCCGCACGCTGCATGTTAAGGCGGCGGTATGGTCGAGACTTGCGGTATTGCGACGGCATCCTATCCAGACGCGACGGCCGTAGAACCCTGATCTTACAAAAAAGACCCCGCCTCTCGCGCCTTTTAGCCGCGGCGCGGCATGCCTGCACCGCCCTTCATGCCGCGGCGGGCGTGGGCAACGGAAGCCGCACGGTGACTCGGCAGCCTTCGCCCACGATCGAGTCGAGGTCGAGAGTACCACCCGCCGCACGCACGTGCTCCCGCAGCTGTGCGAGGCCGAACCGCCTCCCGGAGAACGACGCGGCATGGTGCACATCGAATCCAATGCCTTCGTCGACGACCGTAATCTCGACCATGGCCGCGCAGAGGTCGACTCCCACCTCGGCGGACTGCCGCTGCGAGTGCTTACGGGCGTTCATCAGCAGCTCGCGAGTGCAGCGGTAGATCAATCGCAGGCGGTCGCGCGGCAGGTCCGCCGCTCCGGAGACGCACCACTTCACGACGAATCCGAAGCGCCCCTCGAAAAAATCGGCCAGCCACCGCAGCGTCTCGCTGAGCGATGCGTTATCGAGCCCTGGAGGACTCAGATCCTGAATCATCACGCGCAGGCCCTCCTGCGCCTCACGAGACGCCTCGGCCGCCTCATCGAGCAGTACGGAGAGCGGCTGACTGGCATGCGCGCGCATGGCGGCAAGAGTCATGCTCTGTCCGGCCAGAACCTGACCGATGCCGTCGTGCAGGTCGGCCGCGGTCTTGCGGCGCGCGGTTTCCTCCGCGGCGCCCAATGCGATTGCATAGTCGCGGAGCGCCGCGTGCTCACGGGCAAGCTCATCCAGGAGCGCGCGCTGCTTCAACGTCATGAGATTGACGAGCAGAGCGCCGCCGCAGCCGATGACCAGGAACACGTCGATCGAAATCACCACATTCCGCCAGCCGTCGATGCTGGCAACATCCCGATAGATGCCGACCCCATACCCCGCAAGAAACACGACGCCGGCCGCCACGGTCACCACCCCAATGTTGGTCGCCCGGCGTGAGAAGCGCAGCGCCAGCCACGTCAGGGGCACGGCGAACAGCATCGGTTCCATCAGCGGGTCCACGGCCGCCCATGGCAGCACCGCGAAGAACAAGAAGAGCGCCACTATGAAGCACGCCACCGTCCACCGTTCCCAGGTTTGTGCGGGCGTCGGAGCCGGTTCCGAGAATCCGAGGATCAGCCCGAACAGCATCGGCCCAAGCGTGACGATGGTGAGCACCGATGCAAGCGCCCAGAGACCAATGTCGGCCGGCGTCAAGGAAAAGCCCGCCGTATGGGCGCTGCTCCATGCGCCGAGAAGGGCACCCGGCAGCACGCCCGCAAAAAGCGCGATGATCCAGAGCGGCGATACCACGAACTGAAAGCGCTCCTGCCGGCGAAAAAGCCGCATGCCGCGCGCAAGCAGCGCGGGACCCGCCGTCGTCAGTATGTTGGCCAGACCGAAACTGCAGATCGCCGCCAGCGACGGGAGCGCCTGGCTCGTCAACCAGTACAGCAGCGGTCGTGTCAGAATCTCCCACGAAACCATGCCGACGGCCACGAGCGGCCATAGGCGCGCGGGCAGCAACATGAACGCGGCGAAGGCCAGCGCGTTCGACGGCCAAATGGCCGCCGGTCCCGGGACCGACTTCGACAGGTATCCGAGCGCGTACAGCAGCGGGTATCCGAGGATCGACCCCCAGATGATGCGCCGGTCGAAACGCCGCTCGTCGCGCGTGGGAAGCAATTCAGCCCAACTCATTGCACCCCCTCGATTCCCTTCACAACGTATGGCGCAGGTCCTGCAATGCAAAGCCGGACAACGGCAGGTCCAATCCGCGCAGCCAGGCCATGGCTTTGAAGCGTTCGCCCATTTCGCCCGGCATCATCAATTGCCGCGCCTGATTGGCCAAGCGCGCAAATTCGCCGTCATCGCCGGCGGCCAGTATTTGCATTTCGCGCTCTACGCTCAAGCCCGCCAGGAAATAACTCTGCGTCGTAAAGCCCGACAGCGTGAACCCGGCCGCGCGCGACGCCTCCGCAAGCCGCGTGAAGTCCACCCAGGCCGTGATGTCCTGCAAGCCGGGATACAGCAAGGGATCGCCGTGCGCGCGATGCTGGAAATGGCACATCAGGGTGCCTTCGCGGCGCTCCGGTAAGTAATAGTGCGATCGAGGCAGACCGTAGTCGAACCAGAGCGCTGCGCCGTTGCGCAAAGAATGCGTCACGCTATGCGTCCAAGCGACGAGCCGAGGACAATATTCCGACACATAGCCGTCGTCCCAAGCACCGCCGGCAGCCGACAGCCGGCGACATTCCTCAGCCGCCGCCGGGCTTGCCGGCCGCGCTCCCCAGACGAGACGTCCGCCGTCGATCTCGACACCGAGTTCCTCCACCCGGCCGCCGTACCAGCGGAATCGTGTAACGGGCAGAGCATCCAGCACTTCGTTGGCCAGAATGACGCCGTCGAACGACTCCTCGGGAGGCTGATCGAGCCAGCGGATGCGCTCCTGCAAGCGCGGCGGCAAGGACCTGGCGAAATGGCGGCGCTGACGTTCGCGCAAGTCCGCGCTGACGTCGAGAATGCAGTAACGATCGGGCAGCGCCCCCAGAGTCTCGAGGCGCAGCAGAATGTCGGCCGCAAGACGTCCGCTGCCGGCGCCGAGTTCCAGGATGTGTGCCGCGCCGAGCCCGCCCAAAATCTCGGCGCATTGCCGCGCGACGCAGGCGCCGAACAGGCGCGAAACTTCGGGCGCGGTCGTAAAGTCGCCGCCCGCGCCCAATTTGCGAGCACCCGCGCTGTAATAGCCCAGGCCCGGCGCGTACAGCGCCAACTCCATGAATCGTTCGAAAGAAAGCCAGCCCGCCGCCGCCATGTGCGCGGCGAGATGCTCGTGCACGCGCTCAAGATGCCGTGCTTGCAGGTCATTCAGCACGATTTCACGCTGCGGAGCCGTTGGGGTATCGTTGCGAGGCATGAAGTCCAGTATCGAGAATTCTCCGTTGCGCGACCAGGTGGTCTTGATCACCGGCGGGGCGCGTCGGGTCGGCGCCGAGATCGCGCGCACGCTGCACGCGGCCGGCGCGAACATCCTCATTCATTACCGCTCCTCCGCCGCCGCCGCGATCGCCTTGGCAGATCAGTTCAATCAAGTACGTCCCCACTCCGCCGCCATTCACTCGGCCCACCTGTCGAACGCCGAAGCCCCGGAGAAATTGGTGGCCGCCACGCTGCTGGAATATGGACGCCTCGATATTCTAATCAACAATGCGTCGAGCTTTTACCCAACACCGGTTGGGCAAATCACCCTACCGCAGTGGGACGACCTCATGGGCAGCAACCTCAAAGCCCCGTTGTTTCTCTCGCAGGCGGCCGCCCCGAGCTTGGCCAAGCAGCGCGGACTCATCATCAACATGATTGATATCCACGCGTTGCGCCCGCTCAAGGCGCACCCGGTATACAGCACGGCCAAAGCCGGGCTCGCGATGCTGACTCGAGCCTTGGCGCGCGAACTGGGACCGGACGTGCGCGTCAACGGCATTGCGCCCGGGCCCGTGCTGTGGCCGGAGGGCGACATGGATGAGGCGCTCAAGCGCGAAATCATCGACAAAACCGCGCTCAAGCGCCACGGCACCCCGCAGGACATCGCACGCACTGCCTTGTTTTTGGCGAAGGATGCGCCGTACATCACCGGTCAGATCATCGCCGTCGACGGCGGCCGGAGTATTTAGAACGGCTGCTTCAGCAGCTCGCGCACCCGCAGAATGTCGGCTCCCAGCGGGCGATCGTCCGTGTAGGGAGGGACCAGGACGCGCACCCGCCGGTAGACGGCGTCGGTTTGCGCCGCCCGGGAGAGAGGATCTCGCTGCAGTTCGTAGGCCTGCGCCGCCGCCAGCAGTTCGATGGCAACGATGATCTCGGCGTTGTCGATGATCTTGAGGAGCTTCAGCGCCGCCGGCGTCGCATGGCTGAGATGATCTTCCTGGAGCCCCGACGTGACCCCGCCGTCCAGGCTCGCCGGAGCCGCCAGACGGCGGTTGTCCCCGGCCAGGGACACGGCCGTGTACTGCGCGATCATGAAGCCCGAGCCCGCGCCGTCGTCGGTGGCCAGGAAGGCGGGTAAATTGCTCACCAGCGGATTCACCAGCCGATCGATGCGGCGCTCCGACATGGCCGCGATTTCCGCAACGGCAGTGCCGAGCGAATCCAGGTTGAGGCCGAGCGCGGCGCCGACGGCGTTCGCGCCGGAGAGTGCGCGGGGTTGGTCCGGCGTGCCGACGACGACGGGATTATCCGTCACCGAGGCCAGTTCATCGTCCACGGCTTGGGACACGTGCGCGAACAGATCGCGCGCAGCGCCATGCACCTGCGGTACCGCCCGAAGGCTCAAGGGATCTTGGGTTCGCCGGCCGGCGCTCTGCCGCAGTATCGCGCTGCCATCCAAGAGTTGACGCAATCTCGCACCGACTTCGCGCACTCCGGCCGAAACGCGCAAGCCCAGAGCGTCTGCATCGAACACCGCGACTTGACCCTGCAGATTCTCGAAAGTCATGGCGGCGGCCACGTCCGCCCAATCGAGCAGGCGCTGCGTCCTCGCCAGGCCCACCGCCGCGAGACCAGTGGCGCAAGGGGTTCCATTGACGAGGCTCAAGCCCTCTTTCGCACCCAACACCACCGGCGCAAGTTGCATTGACTCGAGCGCGTCGGCGCCGCTCAATCGTCGACCGCGCGCCAGTGCGCTTCCCTCCCCGATCAGCACCAGCGCGATGTGCGCCATGTGCGTGAGGTAGCCGACCGATCCTTGGGCCGGAACCTCCGGTACGCAGTCATGCACGAGCAGCGCGAGCAGCCGGTCCACCACTTCCAGCCGCAGGCCGGAAAAGCCATGCGCGAAATTGTTGATGGCAGCGGCCATGATTGCTCGCGTTTCCGCGACACCGAGCGGTGTGCCCATACCTGCAGCATGGCTCATCAGGATATTGCGGGAGAGCATTGCTTGCTGCTCGCGGGTAATCGCCACGTCGGAGAGCGCGCCAACGCCGGTCGTGATGCCATAGCCACGCACACCCTGTTCAACGATGGCCTGGACGATTGCACTGGCGGCTTCGAGCCGCCCTCGGGCGACAGGTGACAGTTCCAAAAACACCTGTTGTTTGGCAATAGCGGCAACCTCAGACCAGGTCAGTGTTTCGTCCAAGACGATCGTCTTCATCATCAGGCCTTCGTGTTTGAGGATGGCAACCTCGATTGTCTGGAGGCCCGCTGGACAATGACTGTCTCGAACGGCCTGCTGTATATCCGCCACCTCAACTTGCCGCCGATCGAGCAGCCCACATACCACATCAAGACCGATCCTATCGATGATCTGACCTACCGCCTGCAGTATGTTCGGCCGACCTGCCATGTCGATATCGACATCCGCCAGCAGGTTTGGTCGGACGGCGGATGGAAATCCCTACTGGTGATGGAGGAGCGCCGTCCGAGCTTGTCGGAGGAGGATCGGCTACAGGCGGCACGACGGCGTCTGGGCGACCTCGCGTTGGCTCCGAAGCAAGCGAAGCCGCTGACGCAAGCGGACGTCGACAAGTTTGCCGACGCGACGGGCGATCATGAATGGATACACGTCGACGTGCCGCGCGCGACGAAAGCATTCGGCGCGCCGGTTGTTCATGGCTACCTGATCTTGGCGTTGCTGCCGATGCTTTCGCAGAGCATGATCGAGACGGGTAGCATGCGAAATGGTTTGAACTACGGTCTGGATAGGCTGCGGTTCACGAACATCGTGCACGTCGGACAGCGCGTCAGGCTCCGCCAGAAGATGATCGATGTGGCGCCGAAGCGAGGTGGGTTGTTGGTGGTCAAGGAAGTGATCATCGAGATCGAAAACGAAGACCGTCCGGCGTTGGTTGCCGAGGCTCTCTTCCTCCTCTTCCCGCAAGCTGCGGAAGAAGCGGTCGACCGCATCTGAACATCTGGGGAAGCGGCCGACGGCAGTTCAAAGGACCCGCAGTTCGCGCCCCAAAGGATCGTTCGAAGGGCTGTCTTGAATCGATGCTTGGTAGAGGGCGAACTCGGGGGAGTGAAGGTATGCGCCGAAGGGGATTGCTTGCATCCGCTGCTTCTGGGGTCGCCGGAACGATGCCGGGCATCGCGACCGCTGCTTCGACCGGGGCGGAGCGTAAGCCAGTCTTTGTACTGGTCCACGGGTCGTGGCATGGCGCATGGTGCTTTTCGAAGCTTTTCCTCCTGGAGCTGTCATCGAAATGAGCGCGGGATTCGTAGAGGCTTCGCCGCGGCAAGCCCGCCCGTCAACGACCGTCGGGTATATCGGGCTTGGCAACATCGGGGAGCCGATGGCCGTCAGGATCCTCGGTGCCGGCTTCAAAATGGTCGTCTGGAATCGCACTTCGTCGAAATCCCTCGCGCTGGCCGACAAAGGAGCGGAAACGGCATCTTCGCCTGCCGATCTGGCCTCGCGCTGTGAAATCGTGAGCTTATGTCTTTCCGATGCGAAAGCGGTCGAGGAGGTCGTTTTCGGGGAGGAGGGCCTCGCGGCTAGATCCGGAGCTATGAGAATACTGATCGATAATTCGACCATCCATCCGGACAGGACGCGGGATTTCGCGGAGAGGCTCCGCGTCGCTACCGGGGCGGGCTGGTTGGATTGCCCGGTGTCCGGCGGCCCGGTCGGAGCGAAGGCGGGCACCTTGGCCGCAATGGTTGGCGGGGACAGCGGGGACGTCGAATTGGCGAGACCGGTCATCGCGAGCTATGCCGGCAAGATCACCCACATGGGGTCGGTCGGGTGCGGGCAGGTCGCCAAGGCCTGCAATCAGGTCATCGGATTCGGAACGATGGCGGCCATCGCGGAAGCGCTCGTCCTGGCCGGGCGGTCGGGCGTTCCCGTCGAACGGCTCCCGGAGGCTCTCGCCGGCGGATTCGCCGACTCAAACGTGCTTAGAGAATATGCCCGCGCGACGGCGGCGGGAGAGACGACCGGGATCGCGGCGTTGGTTTGTGCTCTCGTGGAGTCGCGCGAGGGAATCGCGGGCGACCGATATGGGCGCCGCTTCTCGCTGCTCCTCAAGGATATCGAGATCGCATCGGATCTCGGCCGATCCACGAACACCGATACCCCAATCGCCGCTCTCGTGGAGCGTCTATATCGGGAAGCCGGAGGTGACGGCTCTCGACCATAAGGATGGTCAACGTCCGTCCCGTCAGAGAAGCCGTGGCCTAGGCCCACCGAAGCCAGCACGACACTGTGGGGAGCTTATCGGCCGAGGACCGCGCCCTAAAGCCCCATTTGCTCCGGCGAGAGCCGTCCTTCGACTATTGCCGTCCTTCGAATCTCACCGCGCGCCCAGATGGATTTGCGGCAGTTTGCTTCGCCAGGCTGTCGAGATCGGGATCTCTATGGTCTATCCGCAACAGATATGAAAACCGATCCGGATGATGAAGCGCCGCCATTTGAGAGCAGGGCGCCAGCGGGCGGTAAGCGCCGTTTTCCAGTTTGTGTCCAGGCTTGGGTTCGTCTGAGCCTTCGTCGTATCCCCAGAACTCGTCGATGATCGCGGCCTGAATGCCGAGCGCGTCCATGGCCGCGAGCCCGCCTTCCAGGCCGGTGGTCAAAAACAGGTGTATCTGAGTGTCGACGATATCCATGCGTCGCCCATGCATCCATGCGTTGCCCGTACGTCCCGGGGTTGGTCCGCGAGTGTTGGCCCCTGCGCCGGGAGGTCTTGATCTGTCGCGTGCGCGAAAGGACCTGCTTCGTCTCAGAGGCCCCTGTAGACGCCCTTGCGTTTCTCTTTGAACGCGCGGGCAGCCTCGGCATGATCCTCCATTCCCATGGTGATCCGCTCGAGAGCGTGGCTGGCATCGAGTACCAAGTTGACCTGATCCTTGATGGATTTGTTCACGCTGAGCTTGGTCCAGCGCACGGCCCAGGGAGGTGCGTCCGCAAGTTCACGAGCGAGTTCCATTGCTGTCGGGAGCACCTCGGCCTTTGGCCGAACGTAGTTGACAAGTCCGATGCGCTCAGCTTCGACGCCGGTGATAGCCTTTCCGCGCATCAAGTACTCCTTCGCGCGGTTCGGTCCGATCAGCATCGGCCAGATGATCGCTCCGCCATCGCCGGCGACGAGACCCACGCGGGCGTGAGGATCGAGGATCTTCGCATCTTCGGCCATGACCGAAATGTCGCAGAACAGCGCCGCCGTCGCGGCCAGGCCCGCGCAGGATCCGTTTATCGCGCTGATGATCGGCTTGTCGCAGTTGAGGATGTCCCGAACCAAGTCGCGACTGTGACTGCGGTAGGGCTTCTCGCCTTCA
>Ga0137412_10001032_pt1 | contig 20946 bp, 19 predicted proteins | sample CZODoug2_1_16fun_FD_122160 | JGI IMG/M metagenome (GOLD analysis project Ga0137412, IMG submission 122160) | Vadose zone soil fungal communities from Angelo Coast Range Reserve, California, USA - CZODoug2_1_16fungal (Hybrid Assembly) | ecosystem: Environmental > Terrestrial > Soil > Vadose zone... | reverse complement strand
CGCGTGTGGCTTATGGGTGAAGGGCTGCGAACAAACAGGTCTCCCATCCAGTCTGCCATTGGGTCTTACAGCACCGGTTATAGCGGCTGGGAGCCACTAGCTCAACTGATGTTCACTTTTTAGGGTACGTACCGACATTCGTTCACGGGAGCCAAGTAGCGTCGAGAACCGACGCCGATAGTCGCACTACGCCGCTCGAACTCCTCCAATTTGTTTTGGTACGTTATGGCGGCGGCGACGGCAACCTGCATCCGGTGGCTGCTCTGACCATTCCTCTGATGGTCCAACCCGGATTGCACAAGGGGACTGTTGTTCGATTCCCGCAATCCAGATAACTGCAATGCCGCATTCGAGAGGCGCTGTCAGTTTTGACAGTGGCCATGACTCACGGGCTCAACTATTAATGTGCGGAGGAATCAGGGCAACGGCACGCGCTTCCCGCGAACGGCGTGCTGCCACTCTGAATCTACTAACTCGAACCAATCACTCGTTCCGGAACAAGCAGTCGGGGAGCGAGCAACACCGAAGGAGCGACAACTATGCCAGTGAAAAATCCAAAGGAACTCTTCGTGCTACTGCTGAGTCACGTTCGGCAGGGTACGGAGCGCTCGGAAAAGCTATTTCAGGAGCTAGGCGAAATCGCTCAGCATCCGGAGATAGCAGATGCCTTGAAGGCGAGGGCTTTCGTGTCGGAGCGAACCCTCGAAAAGGTGAATGAAGCCTTCCGGCTGATCGGAGAGAAGCCCGTAAGTTTCAGTGGACGACTTGAGGATGTTCTTGTCGAGGACTTCCGCAAAGAGCTTAGTGAAATCCAATCACCAGAGGCGAAGCGCCTCTTCGTCTTGGCTACAGCAAATCGTGTGATTCATCTCCGCATCGGTGAATATGTTGCGCTGGTAGCGGCAGGTGACCTTTCAGGTCACTACGGCGTCGGAGTACTGCTGGAAAGCTGCCTCGCGGACACCCTCGCCTTCGTTGAGCGAACGAAACGATTGATCCGCAACATAATCGAAACGCGAGTTGCGGCGAGATCAGCCTAGTAACCCCGCTCTGACCTTAGACGACCCAAATAAGAAAGAGTAAAGCCCCCCAGAATCCGCAAAGCCTCGGCCATATATGAGGCGAGGCTTTGTGGACCAATCCAATTTCATGACCGGAAAACCGGAACTCGGTCCGTCTGCCTACCGCACTGTCAATATTGGTAGTTATCGACCGCTTTCCGTCGAGCTATTCTCACCGCCACCAATCTGGCTAGGCGAATAAGAAAGCAGCTGACGATATGGGATGCCGAGTTACCGAGAATTTCTTGGGAGAGAAGGTCTGCACCCGAGCCAGAGGTGTCTGGGTTGCTAGCATTCAAACGCACACTTTTTAGGAGGCCGTCATGAAATCAATTGCCTCGCTCCTATTCTTAACTCTCATGGCGTTACTCGCACCTCGACAAGAACAAAAACCTGGGCCGCAATTCTCCGCGGACGTGAGAGTGTGGAATAAACGCGACTCGGTCGCGCACATGAAGATCTTTGTCGGCAATAAGAAGGCTAGGCTCAATCGGCAGCAGGACTTATCCGGATATCACTCGGTACAAAGTCTGATCATCGATTCCGAAGCTCACTCCGTCTTTCTCCTAGTTCCAGAAAAGAAAAGCTATGTTGAAAGCACCGAACTCGGGGCGGATCTTTCTCATGGCGCAAGCATATTTCGTCCGAGGGATCCGAGCAATCCGTGTGCAGAATGGATCGAACTGGTGCGAAAGCACTTCCAGGTAGAGTTGAGGTGCAGAAAAATTCGTGACGAGATCCTTGATGGGCGGCAGACAGAAAAGTGGGAAGGTTCAGCCACACCTGAAGGCGGGTGGGGTAACATTTGGTATGATCCCAACCTGCGCGTTGTGATTAAACTCCGGAGCTATCCGAAAAGAGCTCTTCTGGAGGGGTATGATCTGGAAGACATCAAGGAAGGGCCGCAAGCCGATACCCTGTTCGAGCTACCCGACGATTACGTTCGAATGTCTTTGTCCGATCTCGCCTCGTTCGATTCTGGCAATCGGGCTAGAAGTCAATAACTAGCCGGTTTCTGGGGGCTGCGATTCGCTGGTCGTAGCGGCGTATCGCCACGGCAACGGTTCTGGACCGAAGTGTTCTACCGTTGGCAATCGGATACATCAAGAGGGCTTTACGCCAAGCCTTTGCACATAATTTGAGTTGCCTGGAGCTGCGGCGCTAACGATGCGGCCTATTTCTTGCGAATCACTTTGTCTTTCTTGAGTTGTTTTGCCAACGCCTGAGCGTATCCCTTACCTAGCCTCTCGAAATTCTTCTCATATACCGTATCGCTCTCGCCGCTCCAGACCAGCTTTTCATCTTTTGTGCTGTAGAGATTGAACTCCACTCGCACCATGACGTTTTCCTTCGTATACGAACTGGTGGGATAGAGGCCGCCATAGGCCATGTTCCAGTAGGGCCAGAACGCGTAATATCCAGGAGGTGGCAGGTAAATTCCTCCGGTTACTACTTCTTCGGTTTCCGTGCGCACCGCCTTCGGTCTGACCACCAAGACGCTGTCGAGCGAACTTTCCTTGATGCGCTGTTTCAACTCACCTTCCATCATTTCATTCCTGGGCGGCAGCACCATATAGCTCTGGATGCCTTCCACGCTATATTTCTCCAGCAGCTTTTCCATCTCATCTTCGAATTCCTGCCGGATAAGGTAGTTTTCCATAATGCTGGCGACCAGCATCTTCTGGAACCGAGGCATGGGCACCCCGGTGAGCACCCAGCGGTGGATAATTTTTGTATCCGCCATCAGCGGGAGAACTGTGATGGCAAGAATGGTCAGCAGCACTCCGATGCGAAGACGAAATGTCATTCCGTACACGCTCTCGTAATTCTCATTTCTCTTTTGGCAAGAAGAGGTTCCGCGACGTGATGAACTCACGTAATCTGTTCCTAGGAAGCGCGAGATGAACCTGTCAAAAGTGCCAGAGTGTTGCGTTCGGCCTAGATGAGGTGGGCTGACCGACCGTCCGTCTGCCAAATTGCGACTTCTGATAGCTTGAAGATCCCTCCCACCGGCTAAATCAGTACCGATGCCTGATTAACGCGCCATCGCTAACGACGCCGGCTGTTGCAAGAGTTCTTTTCTCTTGTTCGTCGCTGAATTTGAGCACACCCTTTTGTCGGGGCCAAATTGCGTCCTTTTTTCCTGCTTTTGTTCGTGTGTGTCACCCTACCTTGCAACGTGCGCCCCATGGAAAGGTGAAATCAAAAACGTGGGTCCGATCAGGGTCCAATACGTCAGGGCGAAGGGTCCCTTAGATTCCCAATGACGGCTGTCATCCCGACCTTCTCCGCAGCAGAAACCGTCGGCACGGGAGGTGTGGCGGTGGGCTGCGCCCGCGCCGGGTCAGACGACGATGTTGGAGAAGAGGTCTTGCTGTGGCAAGTCATCAGCGGCGGGGCGGCGCTCACGCCAATCATTGCCCACACCCACCTTCTCGCGTGCTGCGTCTTTTGGAACATCTGTGTTCGTGACATTGGGAACCCTCCGGACGAACCGGTTGGTGTGAGGACGGGAGAGGGAGTCGCAACCGTTATTTAATGTTGGACCACGCAGACGTTCAAGCGACTGCCAGTTCTGACAGTTCTTAACAGTGTTCAAAATAATTATAGTGGACCGGAAAGTGCCAATTATCAGCCGAGTCTCGCGGAGCGTTTGCGTTATCGCCCGGCGGCGCGCCAGCCACAGATGATCGACACAGGAATGAGCCACATCGGCTTCCGGTGCATCATGCGGACTGGACATGCGTCGTCGGCAGAGTAGTAAGGGAGATGGAAGTTTGTATACAAACTCGTAAGCGAGATGCTCAACAGCCTTCTATCGAAACGCCAAAGACCCCGATCGGACGGTTTCTTCAACAGTTTCGGGTCATGACGCGCGCCTTTAGGCACCCTGGGGTACCGTGGTACGCAAAGTTGGCCGCCGCGTGTGTAGTGGGCTACGTCTTGAGTCCCATCCAACTCATTCCGAACTTCATACCGGTTATCGGGCAGTTGGACGACGTGCTGGTGGTCAGCCTGGGGATAAGACTGCTCAGAAGGTGGGTTCCGCCCAGAGTTCTTCGGGACTGTCAAACATGCAACAAGCAGAAGTCCTGAACCCAAGGGTAGCTAACCAGGCTTGTGAGGACAACACAAACTTCACCCTGGTCCTCGGGGGACCGCTCTATCAACTTTACCTTCGGACTAAGCTTGCGCGGCCTACGCTGGAACTTGTCCCCCGGCGAGTAGCCAGCATCGCGCTTATTTGTTGGCTCCCTTTGTTAGTTCTCAGCCTACTCAACGGATCCGCTCTGGGGGGAGTTGCGGTCCCCTTTCTTCTCGATCTCGGTGTTTACACGAGATTCCTCGGTGCGCTGCCGCTTATGGTTGCCGCGGAATTGATCGTGTACCAACGATTGAGTCCTATAGTGCAACAATTCTTGGATCGAGGGATTGTTCTGCCTCAAGATCGAGCGCGTTTTAGTGATCTCGTCGCTTCCGCCAAACGCCTTCAGAGTTCCGCACTTGCGGAAGGTATCCTCTTCGTTGCAGCTATCACGATCGGCCACTGGGTGTGGAAGGAGAATATGATGTCTGACGCCCCAACCTGGTTCGCCTCCAGCATTGGCCGTGGCCAACACTTAACCCTTGCCGGGTGTTGGTATGCCTTTGTGAGCCTACCCATCCTTCGCTTCATCCTGCTTCGCTGGTATTTTCGGCTGTTCGTGTGGTACCGATTCCTCTGGCAAGTACGTGCCCTTCCCTTGCATTTCCATCTATTCCATCCCGACCGCGCTGGCGGCATTGGTTTCCTTTCCGGAAGTGTGTCTGCGTTTGCGCCCGTTCTGGTCGCGCAGACAATTCTCCTTACCGGAATAATCGGCGATCGGATTTGGCACGCGGGCGCTACATTGCCAACCTTCAAGATGGAAATCGCGGAGGCAGTAGCATTCCTGATGCTGCTCGTGCTAATACCACTTACGTTTTTTTTGTTTGGGCTCGAGGAGGCTGGACGAAAGGCACAACGGGAGTATGGCATCCTAGCGAGCCGCTATGTCGAGGATTTCCGCTGCAAATGGATCCAAGGTCAAGGCACGGAAGGCGACCGCTTGCTCGGCACATCCGACATTCAGTCCTTAGCCGACCTAGGAAATGCCTACAGCGTGGTGAGTGATATGCGTCTTGTTCCGATCAGCAAAAGTGAAATCATTCGTTTAGCCGTGAGCCTTATTTTTCCTATCCTGCCACTCACGCTCACCATGGTGCCGCTGGACAAGATAATCGATCGACTCATAAAACTTGTATTCTGATCACGTTCAGCTCCGAGGTGATTTTCGGGTCGCGTTTCGAGCCGCTCGTTGTAAAAAGCGCTTCGCTCTTCTGGTTTCGAGTGGTACGGTCACGTCGTCGATTACACCTTGCCTGCGCTTTGAGCAAGGGCAGTTGCTTTGCCGCCTCGGAGAAACCGCGTGGCCTCTACCCGGCCGAAGAATTCAACCAAATTCCCCACGAGGCCAGTCCAACCGGTCCGGTGGCTGGCGCCAAGACCGGCACCGTTATCTCCGTGGAAGTACTCGTAGAAGAGCAGATAATCCTTCCAGTGGGGATCGGTCTGGACTTCTGTGTTCCTCCTGAATTACCCGCGCCAGTTGGACGTTCAATCTTGAAGTCGTCACCATAGTAGAGATAGAAGGACAAAAGCGCGCGGATCAGCAAAATAGTCACCGGCATCCGCACCGGCCCCCAGTTGGAGTTGCCTCCGAACATGCCGCTCGCGCAGGTACGGGCCTACTTTCGCCGTTTCGACTTGCCGCTCCGGGCTTCCAGCAAGCGCGTTCCTTCCTGTGTTATAGCCAAGTCGCTCTAATGGTACATTTCGTAACGGTCGCGACGGGCTCGTAAATGCACTCGCTAGCTTGTCGACTTGTTCTTTGGGGACGCCTTATCAAGTGTGCTGAGTAACTTCGTCGCGGAAGGCGGCGCCGGGACCGCACCTTCCAAAACAATTTCTTTGGCATCTAGTTTCTTGCCGTACAGGTTCTTGTTCGCGTCATTGTCGGGGCGCAGCGTCGAACCTTGAAGAGAGACTCCTGCGAAGAGTCCTCGGGCGCGCGAATACGACAAAATCTCCGCTTGCATCGATACGTCCGTCTCGGCTGAGGCATTTCGTCCGACGGGACCCGCCGCTGCCGAAGCATCACCGCCAAGCTTGACTTTGCTGGTGAGGATGCTTGACGCGGATTTTGGGCTCATCAACAACAACACAAAGTCCGTAGCTTGACCGCCCAGTTGCAAACCTGCGCTGGCACCCTCGAGGGCCATCATTGTCGGCGTACCCCATTTACCCTGAAATTGTTTCCCGCTACGACAGGTCATCACCCCGCGTCCGTAGCTCCCTCCGATTCCAATCGCGAACTTCACCACGGACGGCAGGACTACGACGCAGTCCGCTTTGTCCAGAACGCTTTGAGGAATACTCTCTGGAGCGTTCAGAATTTCCTTCATCACCGTCCCAGAGTTCTCGACGCGCTGTTGTTCCTTGTTCTGAGCCCATACTGGACTCGCAAGAATCACAACCAACCCGACGCAACATGACACTTTTCTCATTGATCCTCCCTTTCGCGACTTCAGCGCATGTCATTGACAACTAAAGGCTTGCTCGAAATAAACAGCTCCTTGGTGGAGGTTGAAATTACGATCACGGAGGAGACCGCGAACATTCCTGAACGAAGGCCAACGGGGCTGCTGCCCCTTCAATTGTCCCGACGGAATAGGACTCCGGTGATTGGATGGGCTGGTGCCTGGAACCGGCGAACACTAGCAGGGGAGCTAGGGCGATTGGGGTGAGGCGCCTGGACGGTTTCATATTTGCTCCCAATCGAGTTAGATTGGGCGCCCTCGCCAAGCGTTGGAACTGTCATTTTTACCAGTAGCCTAAACCTGACAACATCCTCAGACTGGCGCCCGTGAAGATAAGCGAAGGCAGAGAAGGCTCGCTGCAATTCCGAGGCAACAACGAGGAATTAAGGTGGCCGGATCCGAAAGTTACTCTATTGGTCTTTGCAAATCTCTTGCGATTAACCTGTAAGAGTGTCCCGTTTGTGGTTACGTAGAGCAGCCAGGAATAAGCGCATTCATTGACTTCCCAGGCGTCATCGGAGTGCTTGTGTCCACCCACTCGCAGTTGCTTGAACGCGGCCTATCCCCTTTGAAGAGCCGACAGAGGCTCCGCCGACGCTTGGCCCTTGAGCGCGTCATCTCGGATCTGTCGGCTCGGTTGTCTGCTGCCGCTCCTGAACGACTCGGCTTAGAGATTCAGCGCGGACTCAAGAGACTTCTATCACTGGGAAAAGCGGATCGAGTTTATTGGTACGAGAATCGCGATGGATCCCGGGGATTTGCTCGAAAATATTTCGTCCGCAAGCGAGGCGTGGCCGCTCCCCCAGCTTTGATCGGCATTGGTGATGTGCCATGGGTGACAGAGCGTCTCTTGCGGGGTGAGCCGATTATCCTCCGTAAGATAGCGGATTTGCCCGAAGATGCCGTCCGGGAAAGGCGATTCTTCGAAAAGCACCGTGTGAAGTCCGTCGCTTTGATACCCTCAAGCCGTAGCGCCAAAAGGAAAGGACTTTTAGGGCTGGCTTCGACATCGTCAGAACGGACTTGGGCTGACGACCTAGTTAGTCAGCTTCTCGTCCTCTCGAATGTTATAGCGACGTGTCTGCAGGGCGCGAACGCTCAGCAGGCTCAAGGGGAAAGCGAAGCCCTCTTTCGCCACGTCGTTGAGCAGTCGCTGGTCGGCATCGTTCTCGAATCGGTTGAGGGCGGTCTGTCCCTTGTTAATCCTGCCTTTTGCTCGATGTTGGGTTACACAAAACAAGAGCTCCTTCGGCTAAGTTGCTCCCAGATTTCTCATCCTGAGGATGCAGAGGCGGAGAAACCGCTATTCGAGGAACTGCGCCATGGTCGGCGGGCCGGCTACCAACTCGAAAAGCGCTTCTTCCGCAAAGACGGCTCGGAAATGTGGGGGCATATTAGTATTTCTACCTTGAAAGGGAGCGCATCCAATCCCCCGCTCGTAATCGGCATGGTGCAGGACATTACGGTCCGGAAGGCTACCGAAGAACAGCTGAGAACCTCCGAGGCGCGCTTGAATTCCACTCTGGACGCACTGCCATCGCATATTGCAATCCTGGATCATAGAGGGACGATCGTCGCTCTCAATGCTCGTTGGGACTTAGCTGCGGCAGACGGCATCAAGATTTCGGGCATCAAGATCGGAGCTAATTTCTTCGATACGTGCGAAGCGCTGCGTGGTAACAATGCTTCCAAAGTCCGTGAAGTGGCCGAACAAGTCCGCTCCCTTCTGACTGGCATGCCAAAGACAAACCCGCTTCTGCAGCAAATGCGGACAGCAATCGGTGCTGATGCTTGGTATGAGGTCAGAGTGGCGCGGTTCGAGGAGAACGGTTTGCCCCTCGTAGTTCTTTCCTATATTGATGTCACGGAAATCGTCCGGACCAGGCACGAGCTTCAGAGGCTTACCGGTCGTCTCATTCAGGCCCACGAGGTAGAGAGGCATCGCATTAGTCGAGATCTGCACGATGACATTGGCCAACGTGTTTCTCTTCTGTCAACGAATCTCGAAACACTAGGCGGCGAGCTCTCTGCAGAGGGTCGAGCCTCGCTTTCCCTCAAGGCGAAGTCGCTCCAGCGGCAGGCCTCTGATTTGGCTTCTGATATTCACCAGCTCTCACATGAATTGCATTCGTCGAGGCTGCAACATCTGGGGCTGGCAGCGGCACTGAAAGAACTCTGCGACAAAGTTACGGCCCAGCGCCAAATAGACGTTGAGCTGCGCACCAACCACCTCCCCAAGTACATCCCACAGGATTTGGCCCTCACCCTATTTCGAGTGGCGCAGGAAGCGTTGAATAACGTGATAAAGCACAGTGGCGCCCGTGCGGTGCTCGTGGAGGCTTTGAAGATTCAGGCCAGAGTGCGTTTGAGGATCAAGGACAACGGCATTGGGTTTGATTACTCGAGACAGTCCTCAGGGATTGGCCTGACCAGCATGCGGGAACGGCTTCGAGTAGTGGGAGGCAAATTTCTGGTCGATTCCTCTCTCAACCAAGGTACTGAGATTGCGGCAGAAGTTTACATCTCGGAGAGCGCGGCGACCGATCCAAGACCTTGATAATGTTGTTGCGGTCAGTACTGAAAATCGAGACCGGGGCACTTGAAGTGCCATGGTTAGAAGGACCAGCCAATTCCCGAGCTCACACCAAGCTCATTCCTTTTCGCCGCGACAGGCGGCTTGCTGTCGAAGTTATCCCAGAGCGAAAACGTCAAATGAACATTATTTGTTAGCTTGATCGTTAGCGAATTATTCGTTGTCGAACGGATGCGTCCCGAGTCTGACAATCCTGGGAAAACCAACGCTTGGAAATCCAGTTCTGCGAAGTCGAAGCGCGATAGATGGTATTGTAAGCCCAGAACGGACTCGATGTTCTGGTCGGACGGCTGAGTGGCGTTTGTAGTAAAAGACTCCCGAGTGTATACAAGTCCGCCCAGCCAGCCGAGGTGACTATTCGTTGAGCGCACCAAGTAACGCCCGTAGCCGCCGCCAAGTGTTGTGCGTAGGTCCAAACTTTGTTGGCTGCTGTGAAGGAAGTCAGACAATCCTAGTAGGAACGAGTTTCCGTTCAAAAACTTTGTTACTGTCGCTTGCACATCCTCCCGATTTGTCTTCGAAGCTCCTGATTGGCCATTGAACGACGAATCAAAAGAGACCGCAGCCTCCCACCCAGTCCTCCTATACGTCGCGCTCGTGTCTACGTTCAGCGTCGACTGACCGTTGCCACTCGTGAAGCTGTAACCTACATCGATCGCACCCTGCAGTTGACGTAAGAACGTCGGCTTGTGCGAGTCGATGTTCACCACATGGGCTGCAGCAACAAGGACTTGCTTGCCCGCCTGGCGAACATAGAACTCCGCTCCCTTTGTTTTGTCAGTGACCACCCTTTCAATGGTGCCCACCAGCCTATGCCCGTTATCCAGGACAACTTGATAGGTCGCCGTGCTCTGGACCAACTGCACCTGATTCCAATCCAATCCGATGTTGCCCGACACGTAGTCCGTCTCAACATACAAAATACCGTCCTGCAGACGTTTCACGTCACCGGTGAAACGATCACCGTTCTTCATTACGACCACGTCGTTCCGCCTCGCTTGCATTGGTAAAGCGAAACTCAAGGACACGGCTGTGAGAAGCAGAACTCGGATTGTGGCGTACACGGTATAGGTTCTAGGTTTCATCTCAAGGCTCCGATAAGGGGCATCAAAAAACAGAAAGAGCACAGGGTCGACGTCACTTAGGAGTCGTGCTCTGAAGTTTCCGAAACCAGTACTGACCATTACTAACTTAAGTACGTACCGTTCGATAACTCAAGACCGCTGCAGATAAATCCAAGCCCTAGGACGGCTGTGGGCCGCAAAGCGCAGGTTTGCTTTGTCCAAAACTCTTGATTAGCAGCTCGTGTCTGGCCGGCAAACTGTTAGTTCTTACAGCGCCTCACCAGCAGTGGTAAAGCACATGCAAAACATCACGCAGTTGGGAACAGTCGAGGTTGATGCAAAGACTTCCTGTATTAATTGACAGTTGCGACCTTGCCAGCCTCCGCAATAATTCTGATTTGTGGGCGAGGTGTCTCCAGCCCCGGGGAATCAGCGGAGAAGCAGTCTGGCGCGATTTCGCTCCCGGCGGAGGTTACAGATGAATCTAAAACGACGAGCGGCAGCGGAGTTTGTCGGTACTTTCTGGCTTGTGTTTGCCGGATGCGGGAGCGCGGTACTTTCAGCGGCTTTCCCTGAGCTTGGAATCGGATTCGTCGGTGTTGCGCTTGCTTTTGGCTTATCGGTCCTAACCATGGCGTACGTCCTCGGGCCTGTTTCCGGATGTCATCTAAATCCAGCGGTAACCGTCGGCCTGGTCGTCGGCAAGCGTTTTGCGCTTTCGGATTTGGTTCCTTATGTTGTGGGACAATTATCTGGTGCGGTTTGTGCGGCCGTGGTCTTGTACATTATTGCTAGTGGAAAGCCCCGTTTTGACCTGAGTGCCGGCTTCGCTTCCAACGGCTATGGAGAACATTCGCCTGGCGGTTATTCGACCGTAGCCTGCTTCGTCGCCGAAGTTGTGCTGACCGCCTTCTTCTTGTTAATTATTATGGGGGCTACAGACAGTAGTGCGCCTCAAGGGTTTGCTCCCATCGCAATAGGGCTTGGACTAACGCTCATACATCTAGTCGGGATCCCGGTCACGAATCTTTCGGTTAATCCGGCACGCAGCACGGCACCTGCTCTTTTTGTCGGTGGGTGGGCGTTGCGCGAGCTCTGGATGTTTTGGTTGGCGCCGCTCTTGGGCGGAGCGTTGGGCGGTGCCCTGTATACAACCTTGTTCTCTGAAGTCCAGCTGTCGCCTCCGATCAGCGTGGATGCACGTTCCGCCTTACGGCCAAAGGTAGAAGCCTAACAGGAGCACCATCCAGAGATATTCATCGAAAGCCGAGAAATCATTCCGTCAGTTTATTGCCGCGACACGGCAATGTGGACAGCTTCCTCCGGCGAGACGAGGTGATCGAGGCTTACGGCGTCCTCGGCAATGGCCAGTTGGACGCCCTTGACGCGACCCGAAAACTCGTTCCCGCGGGACCCGTAGTCGGGTGAGACGGGGGACCCCGTGTCAACTCCTACGTCGCAACCATCATCGGCGGAGAAGATCATAGCCGCTGTGGCGCCGACCTTGCCCTCGCCGACTTTTTTGCCATCCACGAACAATGACACGGTGCCACCCTTGCCGAGACCACCACCGGCGTAGGCAAACTCCATGCGCACCTGGTGCTCACCCGTAGGTAGCGGGCTGCTTGACTCGGCGTAAAATTGCTGAATGCCGAGCAAGTTGTAACAGTATTTCAGCTTGCCACCCTTCGCGTAGAGGCTCCAACCGCCAATGTTGCCGCCCTGCGCGATAATGACGCCCTCAGCCCCCGTTTTGGGCACCTCGATTACAGCGGTCACCGAGTGAGACTTGTTCTTCAAATTGAGGACCGAATTTTCAGACAGACGGCCCATGCTGCCAAACAGAATTTGGGACTTGCCCTTGATCAGCACCGGACGGCCTGCCGTATCGGAGTTAATCCGTTCTGCAAGCCTGTCATCGAGGGGCAGTACGTTGTAGCGTGTCGCCTCGATCAGCCAGAGGCGCTGCAGCTCATGCAATTTTTCAGGCATCTGCTTCGCTAGATTGTTCGCCTGGCTCCAGTCTTTGCTGGTGTCGTAGAGTTCCCAATTGTCCTCGTCAAATGCCGGGGTTTTCTCGCCTATGAGCAGCCACGGCGTCTTGTGTCGCGTCACCGCGGTCCATCCCTTGTGATAGATGCCGCGGTTTCCGAACATCTCGAAGTACTGTGTCTCATGTCGCTCGGCTGCCTTGGCATCGTTGAACGAGTACGCCATGCTGACGCCCTCGATCGGGTGCTGCTGGACTCCGTTGACGAAAATCGGCTCGGGCAGGCCGGCCAGTTCGAGAATGGTCGGCGCGATGTCAATTATGTGAGCGAACTGGCTGCGGATCTCGCCTTTCCCCTTGATCCCCTTGGGCCAGTGCACAATCGTTCCGTTGCGAGTGCCCCCGAAATGCGAGGCCACCTGCTTGGTCCACTGGTATGGTGTGTTCATGGCGTGTGCCCAGCCCACAGCGTAGTGGTTGTAAGATTCCGGCCCGCCCAGCTTGTCCAGCCGTGCCATCAGGAATTCTGGCGTCTCCAGTGCGGACGCGCCGTTGAAATTGATCATCTCGTTGTATGTGCCGTGCAGCGTGCCCTCTGCGGACGCCCCGTTGTCGCCGATGATGTAATAGATCAACGTTTCATCGAGCAGATTGAGCTTTTTGATCGAATCTACCAATCGTCCGACATGGTAGTCGACATACTCCATAAACCCGGCGTAAACCTCCATTTCTCGGATAAGCACGGGCTTGAGCGCGGCAGGCATCTCATCCCATGCCGGGATTTCTTTGTGCCTTTGCGTGAGTTGACAATCTGGAGGAATGACACCTAACTTTTTTTGGCGGGCGAAGGTCTCTTCGCGTACCTTATCCCAGCCCTGGTCGAACTGGCCTTTGTACTTATCCGCCCATTCCTTCGGGACATGGTGCGGGGCATGCGTGGCGCCGGGTGCGAAGTAGACGAAGAACGGCTTATCCGGAATGAGTGCCTTCTGTTGCCCAATCCAGTTGATGGCCTTGTCGGTCATGTCTTCCACCAGGTGGTAGCCCTCTTCGGGCGTCCGCTTGAGTTCCACCGGTGTGGTGCCTTCATAGAGCGACGGGTACCATTGGTGTGCCTCGCCGCCGATGAAACCGTAGAAATATTCGAATCCGCCTCCCCCGGTAGGCCAGGCATCAAACGGACCGGCTGGGCTGGTCTGCCAAACTGGCACTTCATGGCACTTGCCGAACTGCGCCGTCGCGTACCCATTGAGCTTGAGCGTCCGGGCCAGTGGCGAGCAGGTGTTCGGTAGGACCGAATTGTAGCCGGGCGAACCGCTGGCGATTTCCGTGATTCCGCCCATTCCAACAGTGTGGTGGTTGCGTCCAGTCAGACAGGCTTGTCGGGTCGGGGAGCAAAGCGCTGTTGTGTGAAAGCGATTGAATTTCAGGCCGCCAGCCGCCAGCAATTCCGCCGTAGGCGTGTTACATGGGCCGCCGAAGGCGCTTGAGGAGCCAAAACCCGCGTCGTCAATCAGAACGATCAGGACATTCGGCGCACCCTTGGGCGGGCGCAACTGGGTGATCGGCGGGAACTTCGTCTCCGGATCTTTCGCATCATAGGTGATCAACCCTGTGCGCGGCTGATCCGGGATGGGGAGAACTGTTCGTTGAGTTTTGTCCTGGTCATTCACGGAAAGGCTTCCTTCCTGTAGAAATTTGCGATGTTCACGCGACGATGAATAGAACAGCGCACACGTCGTCATCCCATCCAAACTAGAACTGACACCTCAGCGAGACAACTGTCAGAATTACGGGTGTCTTCGCTCGTCTTGGGCGGCGAGACGCATTCACGTCGGAGCGAAAACCGATCGAGCTTGCTAGGTTCGCTTAGGGAAGCAGTTGGTAGACTGAGGTTTGGGTGCGTGCTGGTCACAAACGACCGCGACGAGGCGGAGCTCCGCTGCGTGTCCGAGCACGCTGGTAGCAATGTTGGGACAGCCCGGGTGGTCGCAGAAATATTCAGTGAGTACTTCTTCGCGTCCGTCCGGAGTCGAGAGGCCCGACTTGATCGTCACCTGAGGAATGGACAATCCCCTATCCCGAATATTCCACGCTTAACGGCCCTCTTGCGCAAGTAATTTCTTATATCGCGACGAGGTTGCCAACGACCGGAACGGCTGGATGACGGCGGCTGCTGATAAGCCCGCGCAGACGGAGTAGGTTCTGGTAGGCGCTGGACCACGACTTCAGCGACCGGCACGCTCGGCGGCCAGATAACCACACAGAGCGACTGAACCAATCGAGTCCGCGAGGGTGGCTTCCTGAGCCCCAAGCACAAGGTAAGCATTTGCAGGATTGATGGCTCACCAACGTCGCTGTTATTTGTGACAGTCGATGTAGCATTTGTTCACGATTACTATGAGTGCTAGGCGCGGAGTACTTGCGGGCCCTGGCCAAATAATGACGTTCGTCGATACCAAAGCGCTGAATTCCAGGCGTCGCCCCGGTCATATTCCGCCTAGGCTATGGCGACCTCGGCCGTCTTTTAACACCTGGCTGATGGCAGCGCTCTTGGTGCTGATTCCTTCCCTGGCCGCGCACGCGCAAACATCTACAATACAGTTCCTGCCGGAGGTCGATGCACATCTCAAGCTACAATCGAATATACGGTTTGTTTTTCAAGCGAAGGATACGAGAGAAGGTGGTAACCCAACCGAAGCGGAGGTGGGCCCCAGCATAGATTTCTACCTGAAGCCCTTGGTTAAGCTAAGGGAAACTAGCGCTTTTGAGCTGGACGATGCAAAATCCCGGCCGCTGGTATTGTCAATCGGATACCGCTATGTGCCTTCACCAGGCAAGGCACCCGTAGATCGGATGGAGCCCGTAGTCATTTTTCACTTCCCAACGAAGGGTCGGATCCTAGTCTCGGACAGGAACCGCGCCGATCTTGATTGGTCGACGAGCCGCAACTTCACCTGGCGCTATCGCAACCGGTTGACCCTCGAACGACGAGTCACGATTCATTCTTACCATCCCGTGCCTTACGCCAGCGCCGAGGTCTTCTACGAGAGTCAATATAAGAAATGGAGCACAACCGCCCTTTACGCTGGCTGCTTGTTTCCGATTGGCAAGCACGTTCAGTTCGATCCCTACTACGAGCACCAGAACAATACCGGTAAGCGCCCCAATGAACAGCTAAACCAATTCGGGTTAGCTCTGAACCTTTACTTCTAGGTTGAAGCAGCTAGAGCCGCGACGGGCTCGAAGGCATTTTTGACCCCTCACAACCACTTCTCATGGAGGTGTATGCCTGCGAGCTACCTCGATGCATCGAATACCACCTGGTCATACCACCAGAGCCGCTCAAAGAACGCACGCGCAATCTCGAGCTGTATTTTTTGCCGTGAGGATGACAACGTGCTTTCAATGAGGTCGCCGATACAACAGTTCCCGTCGATGGCATCAAACAAGAGCTTTTCTGTTGAGTCTATTGGCATGAAGAGATCCGTATAGGTGTGGTTCTGGTTGATCAGAACGGCTGCGGCCCCGGCAGGCTGGCGGTCTTGAATACAAATCGTGTCTGGCATTCGAATGGGGACGTAGCCGAGCCAAGCGTCACCGGCAAAACTGACTGTTTCCGCGGCGGGAGGGCTGTCGTTTCCATAAGCGACAATGCTGTGACGAACCATCGTTCCCCGAAATAGTTCGACAGCGGCATACTGTTCTGCCAACGGGAGCTGTGCCATCTGGGAAGCCTGCGGGATTTGCGCCATGACTCCGCAGTGCGACGCATAAGGCGCTTGCTTTATCCATCGGCCGAATGTCAGTCCACCGCTCTGCAGGAAATCGAATAATTGCGGGACCGAATACGCGCGATCTCGCGGGTGTAGAAGGGCGTCTGCAAGTGCAGCGTCTTGTCGAAAGTCCGGGGCCCCCCGCAGCAGGCTCTCCAGCGGATGTCCAGCTGGCAACACGTTGAGCGCAGCGATAACATCTCGAATATCGGCATCGGTAGCATGGATGCTCGTCCGCCTGCAAAATTCTTGCAGCATATAGATGCCCGTCCGCCCGTAAGGCGCATACACCATGAGGTGCATTGCCCCATCCGGCTTGAGCACCCCGCGTAGGGCTCTGAGCCCCGCGTCAGGGTCCGCAAGATGATGGAGAACCCCGGTGCACACAATCCGATCGAAGCTCCCCTCCAATTCGTTTACACGCTCAATGGGCAATTGGTAGACCTGGAGGTTGTTCAGGCAGTATTTTCGCTTGAGATCCTCAGTACACCACACGCTCGTCCCGCTAACGTCGATGCCGATAATCTGCGCCGCAGGCCAACGCAATGCATGCTTGGCTGCCTGAGATGTGCCGCAGCCGGCAATGAGAATGGAGAGGTTTTCCACATAGGGTCTGGCAGGCCAAAATAAATGAAAATCCGCGCGGCGGCGTTGTGGGTCTTGCCAGAGCCGCCGATATTTATCCAGGCTAGCGATCGGCCGAGGATAGGGATAACGATCGTAGAAGTCGCGGACCTCTTCGGCGACACCCCGCAATGCCGGATCGTGTTCCATTTGCGCAATTATTTGACAATTAGCCGAAAATTTTAGACACCAGACGTGCAGTCCATCGCGAGCATCGTTGAAGCACACGCGAAGAGCGACGTTATTGAATTCTTCTCTAACCAACCTCTGCGGCTGCCTCACTACTCGTGCGCTGCCGCTCTTTTCGCGAAGGCAGCAGGTATCCCCGGCAGGCAGAATTGTCCGCCGGGGATATCTGTTCAGGTGCGGGTACCGCCACTCAAATCCCTTTACCTGCTTGCTGCTGCTGCTACAGGTGCACTGCCTGCCGCTTCTTTTTCCTTTTCCGCCTTGATTGCCGGCGCTAATTGTGCCATCACCGCGTCAAGGTTGAATGAGGCCGCCTTCTGGCGCGGTGGATACTTGACGAAGTTTTCGATCTGGGCTGCCACCAGTGCCTGGCATTGATAAAGCTGGGGGACGTGATCGATCATCCAATCAAAGTAGACGTTGGAGTTGAAATCGGCGCGCTCGAACGGATCGCGACGCAGGCTAAATATATGCGGAAGCCGCAGCTTCACCATGGGCTCGGCCCAGACCTGTGTGGTCGTCGCACGCTGCTCCTCAAACACCAACTTCCAGTCGCCGCTCCGGACCGCCATGACGCCGCCATCATCGCTGACGTAGAAGAAGTAGTCTCTCGGACTCTCCTTCACCGCGCCTGTCAGGTAGGGCAGCAAGTTGATCCCGTCAATATGCACTTTGAAGGTCTTGCTCCCGACCTGGTAGCCGCTTAACAGCTTTTTGCTTACGTCCGGATCGCCCGCTGCTGCCAATAACGTCGGGAGCATGTCCTGATGGGAGCCGATGCCATTCAGGACTGAGCCCGGCTGGATCTTGCCCGGCCAGCGGATGAACGAAGGCACGCGCCACGCACCCTCCCAGTTGGTGTCCTTCTGGCTGCGGAACGGCGTGTTGGCGCCGTCCGGCCACGTGTCGTTCTCGGGTCCGTTGTCGGTGGAATACATCACGATGGTGTTATCGGCTATGCCCAGCTCATCGAGCTTGTCGAGCACCTGACCGATCTGCTCGTCATGGGTGACCATGCGATCGCTGTAATCGTCCTGCCCGCTCTTTCCACGGTTCTTCGCAGCGAGGTGGGTCCGGAAGTGCATAGCCGTCGAGTTGTACCAGAGGAAGAAGGGCTTCTGTGCCTTGGCCTGCTTCTCCATCCAGCCGATAGCGGCGGAAGTGATTTCCTCGTCGACGGTTTCCATGCGCTTCTTGGTCAAGGGGCCGGTGTCCTTAATGGTCTGCTTGCCTACGCGGCCCCAGCGGGGATCCGTCGCGGGGTCATCCCTATCGTTCGCCAAGCAGTGCAGCACGCCTCGGGGACCAAATCTCGCAAGGAATGCTGGATCCTTGGGATAGTCGGGCAGCTCTGGTTCTTCTTCCGCATTCAGGTGGTAGAGATTGCCGAAGAACTCGTCAAATCCATGTACGGTCGGCAAAAACTCATTCCGATCGCCAAGATGGTTTTTGCCAAACTGGCCGGTGGCGTAGCCCAGCGGCTTTAGCAGTTCGGCAATGGTCGGATCTTCCGCTTGAAGTCCAAGAGTGGCGCCGGGCATTCCGACCTTGGTCAGTCCGGTGCGGAGGGGGTTCTGGCCGGTGATGAAGGCTGCGCGTCCAGCCGTGCAACTCTGTTGACCGTACCAGTCCGTGAGCGTCACTCCCTCTTTGGCTACTCGGTCGATATTCGGCGTTTGGTAGCCCATCATGCCGCGGCTGATGTGGCTAATGTTCCACATACCGATATCGTCGCCCCAGAGGATCAAGATATTTGGTTGCTTTGAAGCCATAGTTTGTTCCTTTCCTTGGAATTGTCTTTTTGTTGCGTTTCCCGGCCCGCGCCAGAGAAAAATCTATTTGAAGCCGAAATGTGACGTCGAATGTTCACGTGGTTGCTCCGTGCGAACTGCACGATCAGGGCTGCGACGGGGGTTCGGAGCGCGAAGCATTGGCTCGCCGTTCGTCGCAGGACTCACACCACCAAAGGAGGAATGCGGCGAGCGATTGCCGTGGCAGAAGCGAAACTTCTGGCCGCTTCCGCAAGGACACGGTGTATAGGGTCCCCGCTTCGCATCCTCGGCGTTGGTCATTGCCATAACGTCGGAGGGCGGGCGGCCGCTCTGTAATAGTCGAGCCATCGTCAACATCGCCGGGCGGGTATGGGTAAAAAACAGTTCCAGGCCCGGGCAGAGGTAGTTCTGACCGGGCTCGCCGTCTCGCGAAACTGCAAACCGGTCCTTCGGGCACCCGCCGTTACAAACGTGCTTAACCGGGCACCTTCGGCACTGCGCAGTAAGCGAATCACGCTTGTCGTCCCCGAACTTGCGCTGCTGGGCTGAAGACACGAGTTTCAGCAGGTGAGTCTCATGGATGTTCCCCAGCAAGTAACGCGGCTCGACGAAGTGATCGCAGGAATAAAGATCGCCGTTGAACTCCAGCGCCGGGCCGTAGCCGCAAGTAGGGGCGTGGATGCACAGTAGATGGCGACCGAAGTAGGCCTCGAGCGTCACGTCGAAAATCTGGACGAAAACCTCGCCGACGTCACGACGCACCCACTCCTCAAAAATGTCCACGAGGAAGCGGCCGTACTGTTCGCCTCCGACTGAGCGCTTGGTTACCAAATTGCCGGACTGCGTGTAGAGCAGGCGTTTGCGGTTGGGCTGCTCGCTCCAGCCCAGGTTGGCGATTCCGATGGTCTCCTCGCTGGCACGCTCGACGATGGGGATGAACTGCACCCACTTTGCCTCCATCTCGTCGCGGAAAAAGCGATAGACTGCGCGCCCGTGTCTTTCATTGGCGGCGTTAACTGTGCACAGTATGTTGAAATCGACGCCATGCCGGCGCAGCTGCTGCCAGCCCGACATCACTTTATCGAAGGTGCCCTGCTTGCTGCGGTCGACTCGGTATGTGTCGTGGAGCTCGCGCGGGCCGTCGACACTCAGGCCGACCAGGAACTTGTGTTCCTTGAAGAAGGCGCACCATTCATCATCGAGAAGGATGCCATTGGTCTGGAAGGTGTGTTCAACAGCCTGGCCAGGCTGCCGGTACTTTTCGACGAGCTCGATGGAGCGCCGAAAAAAATCGAGCTTCATCAACGTCGGCTCTCCGCCTTGCCACGCTACCGTCACCGTTGGCGTGCGGTGTGACTCCAAGAGTTGGCGGATGTACGTTTCCAGCGTGACCTCGGACATTCGGCTCTTTTCATTCGGATAGAGCGACTCTTTGGACAAGAAGAAGCAGTACGTGCAGTCGATATTGCAGGTGGATCCGCTCGGCTTAGCAAGCAAGTGGAAGCCCGGTGGGGCGTTTATTGGTAAAAAATCGTTGGTTATAGGAGCCATTTTCCGCATCACCTTTACTTTAGGTCTGGAGATTGCCGCCAATTTCCGGGCTGCCAGTCCCACAATATGTTTACCGCCAGGCGATCTCCGTCTGCTTAGTCCTTTTATCCCTGACGTCGACCAACATCGGCCACCTTGGCGATATCTGCTTCTTTATGATTTCGTGCACCGAGCATCCGCACGATTCGATTAATCGGGCCGCGCAGCACCAGGTACGGCGCGATCGCCAGGGCGAACGCCACGATAAGCAGCTCCCCCGCGTAAACCGTCGAATGAACCTTCAATTGGTAGACGACATCGAGAATGATCGCGAGGATAAAAATCTTGCCGACCGACTTCCAGCCTTCCTTCATCAGCTCTTTGCGACGTTCAGGAGTAGCAAGCAAAGCCCAGAAATACGGGGGCTTCCCGGCTTTTGCATCTTTGATCCCGTCGATGACCGCGAAAATAGTTGCCATCAACGGCTGGACGATAAACCGGAAATGAAGCGGACCGTCCAAGCGAGCGAAAAGATCCTCGACAATTCTTTGCCACTCTCGCATGCCTCAAGGCCTCCAACTTCTTGCAACCTGCCACGGCCAACAGCCGAAGCTTCCTTCCCTACTAAAACGGCCCATTACGCAGCAGAACGCCGTAAAATGTCATGAGCCCAATCAGGATTACGAAAATCGCTACCACGAAGGAGATGGATACGCGCTGCGTCTGAG
>Ga0137412_10001031_pt1 | contig 20949 bp, 15 predicted proteins | sample CZODoug2_1_16fun_FD_122160 | JGI IMG/M metagenome (GOLD analysis project Ga0137412, IMG submission 122160) | Vadose zone soil fungal communities from Angelo Coast Range Reserve, California, USA - CZODoug2_1_16fungal (Hybrid Assembly) | ecosystem: Environmental > Terrestrial > Soil > Vadose zone... | reverse complement strand
ACGGGCGAGCCGAACAACCGGCAGAGCTCGTCATGGGGCGACGGGGCGTACAAGTCGCTCGACGGTGGGAGGACCTGGAAGAAAATGGGGCTGGAGGCCACGCGGCACATCGGGCGAATCGTGATTCATCCAAAGAATCCGGATGTGGTGTACGTAGCAGCTCTGGGACATTTGTGGGGCGCGAATCCGGAGCGCGGAGTTTACAAGACGACGGATGGCGGGAAGACATGGTCGCAAGTGCTGAAGATCAACGACGACACCGGCGTGAGCGACATCGCCATGGATCCGCAAAGTCCGGACACTTTGTATGCCGCGGCATACGAGCGCCGCCGGACGCCCTATGGATTCAATGGCGGCGGGCCAGACAGCGCAATCTATAAGACCACGGACGCCGGCGCAACCTGGAAAAAATTGACGAAAGGACTGCCCTACGAGAACGGCGGCGAGACCGGCCGCATCGGGCTGGATATTTACCGCAAAGATCCGAACATCGTCTACGCCATCGTGCAGCACGAGAAGGGTGGAACTTATCGCAGCGAAGACAAAGGCGAAACTTGGAAAAAAATGAGCGATACGAATCCACGGCCGTCTTACTACAGCCAGATTCGCATTGATCCCAACAATGAGCTCCGTATCTGGGAGCTCGGCGCGCCGATGTTTTATTCCGAGGACGGCGGCAAGACGTTTTCGACGCAGCGCGTGCGGGGAATCCACGGTGATTATCACGCCATGTGGATCGACCCGGCGGACTCGAATCACATGCTCACGGGTTCGGATGGCGGGATTCACTGGAGCTACGACGCCGGAAAGACCTGGGACTTCGTAAACACCATCGCGGTTGGACAATTTTATGAAGTCGCGCTCGACAACGAAAAGCCTTACCACATCTGCGGCGGCTTGCAGGACAACGGGAGTTGGTGCGGGCCGATCCAGACGCTGATGCGAGACGGGATTGTCAATGAAGATTGGCACGTGATTCACGGAGGCGACGGTTTCTACGCGGCGATTGACAATGTCGAGCCGTGGATGGTCTACACCGAATCGCAGGACGGCTACATCGACCGCCGCGACATGCGCACCGGGCAGCAGCGATCCATTCGGCCGGAAGCCAAAGCGGGAGAGCCGCACTACCGCTTCCAGTGGAATTCGCCCGTGGCGGTTTCCGCTCACGAACACACCACGGTCTATTACGGCGGAAATTATTTGTTCAAGTCGACGGATCGCGGAGACAACTGGACCCGGCTCGGCGGGGACTTGACCACGGGCGCGGACCGCAACAAATTACAAATCTTCGGTAAGACGCCGGACAAGAATACCCTCTCACGGCACGACGGCGTTCAGGAATATCCCACCATCACAACGCTCAGCGAATCGCCGTTGATGCCCAATGTTATTTGGGTGGGTACGGATGACGGCAATGTGCAAGTGACGCGCGACGGCGGCAAGACCTGGAAAAACGTCGCTTCCAAGGTGCCCGGAGTGCCTAAGGGGACTTATGTGAGCCGCGTGGTGGCATCCAAGACCGGTGACGGCGTGGCGCTGCTTTCATTCGATGGGCATCGCGGGGACGATAACAACGTCTATGTTTTTGCCACCAACGACTACGGCGAGAGCTGGAAGGCGATCCGCAACGGCATTCCTGATTCGGCCGGAAGCGTGCACGTCGTGCGCGAGCACCCGCGTAGCAACAACCTCTTATTCGCGGGAACCGAGTTTGGGCTGTGGGTATCCTGGGATCGCGGAGCAAATTGGACAGCGCTGAAAAACAATTTCCCGACGGTGCCAGTGGACGACATCGAAATCCAGGCGCGCGAAAACGACCTGGTCCTCGCAACGCATGGACGATCGATTTGGGTATTCGATGACCTGACACCGATCGAGAAGATGGATTCGAGCGTGGCGACGTCACCCCTGACATTCTTTCCGCCTCGGCCTGCAATAACCTGGCATTTGGGCAATCGCCGCTGGAGCGGAGGCCAAAAAGCTTTCACTGCAAAGAATCCGCCGTACGGCGCGCTACTGAGCTACTACCTGAAGGAAGCGGTGCCCGCGGAAACGCCAAAGAAAGACAAAGAGGAAAAAGATAAGAAAGATGCGGTCGAGGAGAAATCCAAGGCCGACACGAAAGGCGACGCAGAAAAGAAGGAAGGCAAAGTAAAAATCACGGTACTCGACAAAGACGGAAAAGTAATCCGGGAGATGGATGGGCCTGCCGCCGTGGGCGTGAACCGCACAAATTGGGATTTGCGCTTCAATCCGCCGGCGGAACCGACGCCCGAACAACAGGAGGCCATCGCCGCGGGATTCGGCTTTGGTCCGCGCGGGCCATTCGTCGAACCTGGGGAATACACCGTGAAGATCAAGGCTGCAGACAAGGAGGCCTCGCAAAAAGTCACGATCGAAGAGGATACGCGCATCGTGATTTCCGTGGCGGACCGCACGGCGCGCCGCGAGATGATCGACCAGCTCTATCCCATGGCCAAGAGCACGGATAAGGACCGAAAAACAATTGAAGGCATACAAACAGCGCTGAAGACCGCGCGCGAGCAGTGGAAGAAGGACAAGGATGCGGGAAAACCTGGCACGACGAAAATCCCAGACGATATCGTCAAAGCTGCCGATGAACTGCAGAAAAGAATCGATGCCGTCGCCGAGAAGTTCATCCGCACGCGGGAAGGCTTGGGGAACGCAGGTCCTGCATTCGAATGGAAGCCCGACCCGCTGCCTAATCAAGTTCAGGAACTTCTCGACGACCTGGACGGTTTTTCAGCCGCCCCCAGCGGACACCAGAAAGAAAAGCTCGCGGAATTGATGCAGCTGGTCAACGATGCTTCGGCGCAGGTCAAGAAAATCGCCGATGAGGAACTTCCCGCGCTGAATAAGAAGATGAACGACGCGGGTATTCCGCACATCGTTCCAGCGCCGCCGCAACCGCGCGGCGGACGTGGCGGCGAGGTGGAGTCGGAGCAGTAGCGCGGACTTAGCACTATGCGCCATCGAAACGCTTCCGCGAGTCTTGCGTCTAAGGGGCCAGAAACGGTGTATTCATCGGCGGTCCGATAGAGAGCCGCGGGCTCGCAAGTCCCAGGTCAAGTCTTTGAAAGACGGTACGGAGGAATCGAGTATGAACGTTAGAAAGCCCAGTCTGTGCGGTCTAACCGCGTGGTTTGTCGTATTAACGATCCTCGTCCACTTGTTTCTTGGAAGCGCGCCGCTGCTGTTCGCCAGTGCAGAACGGCAGAATGCCTCGGAGCAGGATAAAGACAAGAAGGACGAGAAGAAAGATGAAAAGAAAGACGAGAAAAAAGGTCTGCCTCTGAAGTCCGACCGGAAAATTGAATTTACCACGGATGAGGGTACATGGCTCTCCCTGGATGTCTCCCCGGACGGCAAGACCATCGTCTTCGAATTGCTCGGCGATATCTACACGCTGCCGATCGAAGGCGGCCAAGCCAAGCTGATTGACGGCGGAATGGCCTTCGACAGCCAGCCGAAGTTTTCCCCTGACGGAAAGTGGATCGCATTTCTCTCTGACCGCGAAGGCAGCGAGAACATCTGGATCATGAAGGCGGACGGCAGCGAGCCCAAGCAGATCTCCAAGGAAGCGAATTCGGAATTTGCATCGCCGAACTGGACCCCGGACGGGCAATATGTGCTGGTTTCGAAAGCCGGGTTCGGCATCAACACGTTTGAGATTTGGATGTATCACCTCCAGGGCGGCTCGGGCGTGCAGATTACGAAGTCCAAGCCGGCGCCCACGACGCGCCGCCAGGATCGGCACAATGCCATCGGGGTTTCCGCGTCATCGGACGGAAAATATCTCTACTATGCAAAGCGCACAGGTGGTTTCGCCTACGAAGCGCAGTTCCCGCTATGGCAAGTGGCAAGGCGCGACCGCAAAACCGGCGACGAAGACATCCTGATCCGCCAGCTGGGAAGCAGCTTCCGGCCGGTGCTTTTACCCGACGGGAGCGGCGTGCTGTACGTCACGCGCTACGAAACGGAAAGCGGCTTGCGGCTGCGCAATCTTCAAACCGGAGAAGACCGCTGGGTAAGGTACCCAATCACAAGAGATGACCAAGAGTCCCGCTTTACGCGAGACCTCTTTCCCGGCTACGCATTTCTTCCCGGCGGCAAGGAAATCGTCTATACCAACGACGGAAAGCTTCATCGCTTGAATATCACCACTGGCGAGGAGAAGCTGATCCCTTTTACAGCGCAGGTATCGCAGGAGTTGGGTCCCAAGCTGGACTTCCCTCGCAAGGTGGAAGAAGGGCCGGTGAAGGTGCGATTGATCCAAGATGCCGTTGAATCCCCAGACGGAAAGAAGCTGGTTTTCTCGGCACTGACGCATCTCTACGTGATGGACATGCCTGGCGGAAAGCCGCAGCGTCTCACCAGCGGCAACGCCCGGGAATTTCAGCCGGTATGGTCGCCGGACGGAAAATGGATCGCTTATGTGACCTGGTCCGCCGCCGGCGGCGAGATCTGGAAGGTGGCCGCATCGGGTGGTGCGCCGAAATTGCTGACGGAAAACTCGGCGTTCTACAGCGATCCCGCGTGGTCGCCAGACGGCGATCGTATCGTGGCGTTGCGCGGTAACGCTTACGATCGCGACAATAGCACGTTTGATTTCGGCGTCGCCGGCAGTCCGGACCTAATCTGGCTTCCCGCGGACGGCGGTCCCGCAAATCTCATTATTCCTGCGCGCGGAGCGGGCAAGCCGCACTTCACGCATGAGAAGGACCGCCTCTACCTTTATACCGAGGGAGGGCTAATTTCACTGCGTTATGACGGGACGGACCGCCGCACACACCTACAGGTGAAGGCGCCCCCGCTGGGCTTTTCCGATGAACCCGGTCCGGCCGACGATGTGCGAGTAAGTCCCGATGGAAACTGGGTCCTGGCACACATCATGAACCAGCTCTACGTCACGGCCATGCCGGTTGTCGGCGGCGAAGCGCCTACTATCATGATCACCACGGCATCCGTCCCCGCGAAGAAACTAACTGATATTGGCGCCGATTATTTCGCGTGGGCTGACGATGGCAAGACCATTACCTGGGCCGTGGGCGCGAGCTTTTTCCGCCAGCCGCTCTCCGCCATCTCTTTCGAGCCTCCAAAGGAAGAGAAGAAGGAGGAGGACAAGAAAGAGGGCGAGAAGAAAGACGCCAGTCCTGCGGATATGAAGAAGGATGATGCGAAGAAGGACGAACAAACCGAGAAAAAGCCCGAAAAGTTTAAGGAGCAGGAAAAGTCGGTGGAAGAGTTCGCCGTGAACCTGGAATTTCCGCGTAAGACGCCTAAAGGAACGGTGGTTCTCCGCGGAGCGACTGTCATTACCATGAAAGGCGATGAAGTCCTGAAAAACGCGGACATCGTCGTTGAAAATAACCGGATCAAGAGCGTGGGCGCGCGCGGGAGCGTCCCTGCCGGGGCCAAAGTGTTCGACGTGAATGGCAAGACCATCACTCCCGGTTTCGTCGATACACACGCCCACTGGTTCGAAATTCGCCGGGGCATCCTGGACACGCAGAACTGGAACTTTCTGGCCAACGTTGCCTATGGGGTGACGGCAGGCCTCGACGTCCAAACCGCGACGAACGACATGTTCGCGTACGAAGATCTGGTCGACACCGGCGAGATCATCGGCCTGCGCGCGTTTTCCACTGGTCCGGGAGTCTTCTCCGACAACAATTTTCAATCCGTGGAAGAAGTGAAAGGCGTGCTCACGCGGTACAAGAAGTATTACGGGACGCCCAACATCAAGAGTTACGTTGTGGGCAACCGCAAGCAGCGCCAGTTCATGGTGCAGGCTTCCAAGGAACTCGAGATGATGCCCACGACCGAAGGCGCGCTCGATCTAAAGCTCAATCTCACCCATGTCGTCGACGGCTTCCATGGCAACGAGCACACCCTGCCCATCACGCCGTTGTACAAAGACGTAATCCAAATGTTTGCGCAGTCAGGAATCGCCGAGACCCCGACGCTGATCGTGAACTACGGCGGGCCATTCGGCGAAGACTATTGGTATCTCAACACTGAAGTTCATGACAACGCTAAGCTGAACCATTTCACGCCCCACAAGGTCATCGACGAGAAAACCAAGCGACGCCCCGGGTGGTTCCGAAAGGACGAATTCGCGTTTCCGAAACTGTCGGCGCAGATGGCCAAGCTGGTGCGCGCCGGCGGACTCGTCGGCGTGGGCAGCCACGGCCAGTTGCAAGGTTTGGGCTACCACTGGGAGATGTGGATGCTCGCGAGCGGGGGCATGACCCCGCTCGAAGTGTTGCGCTGCGCCACTGTCAACGGCTCAAGAATTATCGGCAGACCCGCGGACCTGGGCTCCATAGAGCCCGGCAAACTCGCGGACCTGGTGATTATGGACAAGAACCCGCTCGACGATATCCACAACACGAACACGATTCACTGGGTTATGAAGAACGGTGAATTATTCGAAGGCGACACGCTGAACGAAGTCTGGCCGGAGCAGAAGAAACTTGAGCCGCTGTGGTTCTGGAATAACTATGACGCGCCGAAAGCCGGGAATCCGCTCAACTACGGAAAGACCACTCAACCGTAGCTGCACGCAGCGCTACTGAGCTTCCGACCTTTACAATTGGCAGTTGTAGGGGCCCAGCATGCTGCGCCCCTATCCGGCAACGTCGCGCTCAGCCCCACGCCACTCACCAGTGACCAATCACGAGTCACTCATGACTTCTCGGCCTTCGCTGCAGCCTTGGCCTGCGTCTCCCGATACCACTCAAAGGTCCGCGCCAGGCCTTCCTCAAAGCTCACCTGCGGCTCATAGCCAAGAAATTCCCGCGCCTGCGAGATATCCGCTTGCGAATCGCGGATGTCGCCGTCGCGCGGCGGGTCGTACTTGGCCTCAAGCGTCTTGCCCGTGATTTTTCCAAGTTCGCGGAGCACAGCATTGAGCGAAACACGTCCCCCCACGCCAACATTGAAAACGCTCCCAGACACATTGGGCGCTTCGCACCCCAGTAAATTCGCTTGTACGGCGTTGTCCACGTACGTAAAGTCCCGCGTTTGTTCGCCATCTCCAAAAACAAGCGGTTGCGTATCTTCCAAGAATGCCGTGCAGAACTTGGCCAGCACCCCCGAATACGGCGAACTCGGATCCTGCCGCGGCCCAAAAATGTTGAAATAACGCAGCGCCACGTTTTCCAGCCCGTAGCACCGCCCAAAGGTCTGCCCGTAAAGCTCGCCTACGAACTTGGTGACGCCATACGGCGAAATCGGTTGCGGCTGCATGGTTTCAATTTTAGGCAGCGTTGGCGTCTCCCCATAAGCAGAAGAAGAAGCGGCAAACACCACGCGTTTCACCTTCAGTTCTTTCGCGGCCACCAGAACATTCAGCGTTCCGTCGATGTTGATCTTGTTCGTCTCGATGGGATCCTTAACCGAACGCGGCACCGATGTGCGTGCAGCGAGGTGCAGCACGTATTCCGCATCGTGCATGGCCTTCCGCACCACTTCAATGTCCGTGATGCTGCCTTTGATGAAAGTGATTTTGTTGCGGACTTCCGTCAGGTTGTCTTCCTTGCCGGAGGAAAGGTCGTCGAGCACGACCACGCTATGGCCGCGGCGCACAAGTTCGTCCACTGTGTTTGAGCCGATAAAGCCGGCGCCGCCCGTGACTAGGTAGCGCATTCAGGAAACCCTCCTAGCTCTTCTGGCCGCCCTGCGGCCGGGGATCGCGCTGCCCTCGCATTGACGCGAGCTCCACAAAGACGCCTGGCCCGCGTTTTGATACGCTCATAGTTCGCGGCGAGCCGGCTAAGAGCGCCGGTGGTTTCCGCGTACGGAAGAGTATTGTACGACGGAAGCGCGCCGGGCAAACGGTTGATTCAAGGGAGCGTCCCACAAAGGGCATGAGTCGCAAATCGACTGTTGTTCTTGCAGCACTAGCCGCGTTGTGTTGCGGCGCAGGGGCCTTTTATTGGATACACGTGCGCGCGCAACAGCCCGTTCCGGAAATCGTATCGGCAGAGCCGCCCGGTTTCCATGCATCGCCCCCGGCGAAAAAGCCTGTTGGCGCGCCGGCAGTGAAGTCCGCTGCGCCAGCCTTGCCCGCCAATTCGAAGCAGGTCCTGCCTCCCGCCGACCCTGAGTTGCCTCTGCGGGCCGGCGAGGTTCTGGAATATTCCGCCAACGTTTCCAATCTCAACAATGTGGCCACTCTGAAGCTGCAGGTTGTTGATCGAGGCAATTTTCTGGGAAACAGCACCTGGCATCTAAAAGCTTTCGCGCACACGGAGAATCCGCTGCGCATGGTTTTCGAGCTTGACGATCAGTTCGATTCCTACAGCGATGCCGCCACCCTCGCGAGCATGCAATATGAAATGCATTTGAGTGAGCGCGGCCAGAAAGTGGAGTCTGTCCAGCGCATGACTGCCACGGGCAAGGAACCGGCGGCACCCGGCGCCACGCAGACGCGCGTGCTCCCAGGGACCCGCGATTCGCTCGGCATTATGCAGTACCTGCGCAATGTCGACTGGACAAAAACGGCCGAAGTGCGCAGCCCGGTCTATGATGGACACAAACTCTACGAACTTCGCGCCAAACGTGTACCCGGTTCCGAAACGGTAGAAGTGCCCGCCGGGAATTACAGGGCCTCAAAAATTACCATTCGCATCTTCGAAGACGGCGTCGAGAAAAAAGACGCCTCCTTCACGCTGTACCTCGCGAACAACACAACGCACATACCAGTCGTACTCGAAGCCGTCCTGCCCTTCGCCACTGCCCGCGTCGAGCTGCTGAAATCCAAGTAAGGCGCGCCAGGCCGTCGCGCGCGCCCTACTCCTAGCCAACTTAGGGGAGTTTGTGCTATCCTTCCTAACTTAGTTAGGGGAGCCTTATGACCGAACAAGCCCAACTCCTTCCCGGTACCCTCGATCTGCTAATCCTAAAGGCTGCCTCACTCGGCCCCCTCCACGGCTACGGCATACTCCTGCGCATCGAGCAGATCACTCACGGCGCCCTGCTCGCCGAGCAAGGCGCGCTCTACCCCGCGCTCTCCCGCCTCGAGCACCAAGGTCTTCTCAATTCCGAGTGGGGCACGTCCGACAACAACCGCCGCGCCAAGTTCTACCGCCTCACCACTTCGGGTCGTCGCAGGTTGCGCGAGGAGACGCAAAGCTGGAATCGCCTGGTAATGGCCATCGGCGCCGCGCTGGGTGCCAAGCCACAGGAGGGATGAAATGTTTGCTCAACTGCGGTCACTCTGGAAAGCGCTCTGGAACCGCACGCAAATGGAGAGCGAGCTTGGCGACGAAATGAGTTTTCACCTCGAAAGCCGGGCGCAAGACCTGCTGCGCTCTGGCTTGTCCCGCGAAGATGCCTATCGCCGAGCGCGCATTGAATTTGGTTCGACCGTGTCCTATCGGGAAAAAGTCCGCGAAACGCACGGCGTCACCTGGCTGGAAGATTTCGCTCAGGATTTGCGCTACGGCTGGCGCGTGCTTCGCAAGAATCCCGGATTTGGAGCGGTGGCGGTGCTCACCATGGCTCTGGGCATCGGCGCAAACACGGCCATTTTCAGCGTCGTTTATGCAGTAGTGCTGAAGCCGCTGCCCTACGCGGATTCAGAACAACTGTTCAACGTGTTTGAGGCGCGACCGCAAGAAGGGGTCACGGGGGCGGGTTGGTCGTATGTGAACTTTGCGGAACTGCGGCAGAAGAATCACGTTTTTAGCGAGATGGCGGGGAATCAGTCCCATCAGCTCACTCTGACGGGCCGAGGCGCGCCTTCCGTGGTAAACGCTTCGGTGGTAACTCCAGAGCTCTTGTCCCTCTTCGGCGAGAAGCCGCTTGTGGGACGCGTATTCTTTTCGGAGGACGGCAAACCCGGCGCGGCGCCTGTCGCCGTACTCAGCGAGAACCTATGGAGAAGTTCATTTGGAGCCGATCCAAACATCATCGGAAGCTCCATCAATCTCGACAAGCGTTCCTTTACAGTCATCGGAATCATGCCCGCGGCGTTTCGTTTTCCGCAGCTTACGGAGAGCGAGCAAGTTTGGATCCCGCTAGTTCAGGACCCGCTCTTTGGCGGCTGGATGGATCGAAGGGCAGGGCATTGGCTTCGGGTTACTGGGCGGTTGAAGGCCGGTGTTTCCATGGCACAGGCACAGGCGGAACTGGACGCAGTCAGCGTGAGGTTAGCGAAGGAGTTTCCAGCGGAGAACGACGGATGGGCTATCCGCATGGTGCCGCTTCAGCAGATGATCGTCGGAAAACTGAAGTCCCCGCTTCTCGTGCTGTTAGGCGCCGTCGGACTCGTGCTGCTGATCGCCTGCGCCAATATTGCCAACTTACTTCTCACGCGTGCGACTTCTCGCGCCCGTGAGATTGCCGTGCGAACAGCGCTCGGCGCCGGGCGAACCCGGATCGTTCGTCAGTTGTTGAGCGAAGCCACCGTGCTCGGTCTGTTTGGTGGCGTGACCGGGATAGTTCTCGCATACTGGAGCGTTCATGGGCTGAGTTCGCTTTTGCCGTCGAACTTCCCGCGCACAAACGCCATTCGTGTTGACAATGTCGTATTGGGCTTTGCGCTTCTCCTATCCGTGGGCGCAAGTGTGGCTTTTGGTTTGGCCCCCGCCTTGTTTGCGGCCAAGGCCAACTTGCAGACGAACCTTCGCGAAGGCGGCGTACGTTCGGGCGAAAGCGGCGGCTACCGCCGCGCTCGCAGTTTCCTGGCGGCCGGGGAAATTGCGCTAGCGATGGTCCTGCTGGTGGCGGCCGGATTGCTACTGCGCAGCTTTGCCAACCTCGTGTCGGTCAGCCCAGGGTTCAACGCCCAGCACATCGTGAAAGCGGATATCTCGCTACCGCAGTTTCAGTATTCGAAAGCGCAGCAATGGAGCGCCTTCTCCGACGAATTGCTGGCACGAATCCAGGCCCAGCCTGGTATGCAAGATTCAGCCGTTGCTGTTCCCAGGCCGATCGTGGACGGCTTCATCAACCTTGCATTCGACATCGTGGGAAGTCCGGCAGCATCCTCGAGCGCATCCAGGACGGTCAATTATGTTTCTGTGAGTCCGGAGTATTTTCATGTGATGGGAATTCCTCAGTTGTCCGGACGCTCCTTTGACCGTCGCGATGTTATGTCCTCCCCCCATGTCACGCTAGTTAGCAAGACGATGGCGCGACTCTATTTTCCAAATCAAGATCCCTTGGGGAAGCAGCTCACAGTCGCTTTTCCTTTTGATAACGGAGCGCCACGTGAGATCGTGGGAGTCGTGGACGATGTCCGGGACGTCGCCCTGGGGCAGGCACCCGGGCCGATGATGTACGTGCCATACGACCAGGCACCCTTCTGGGGTGCGAATTTGGTCGTAAAAAGCGGTCTGAGCCCCTCCAGCGTGGCAATCACGATCCGGCAGGAAGTGCGAAAGATGGATAAAGATCTGCCGGTGACGGATGTCGCGATGATGCCGGAGGTTATCGAAACTACAGTCGCACAGCCTAGGTTTGGCGCGTCCTTGCTTGGCCTGTTTGCCGGCCTGGCGTTGGTACTGGCGGGTACCGGGATTTTCGGCGTGATTTCCTATTCCGTGTCGCAGCGCACTAGGGAGATCGGGATTCGCATGGCGCTCGGGGCGCAAAGGGAAAACGTGCTGAAGCAGGTCTTGCAGGAGGGTGCCCAGCTGGCGGCCGTGGGCCTCGCGCTCGGGCTCGCAGGCTCGCTCGGCGTGACGCGGTTGCTAGCGTCGCTGCTGTTCGGCGTTAACCCCGCCGATCCGCTAACGTTTGGCGTCGTTGCCGTGATCCTCGCGATGGTCGCGCTGGCGGCAAGTTATATCCCCGCGCGGCGGGCCACGCGCGTCGATCCGATAGTGGCGCTGAGATACGAATAGTGTCGACCGTCAACCTCTTCACCTGAAGGATGGCTAGCCACAAACCAGCCTCTCAATCAGGCTGCAAGCAATGTGGCCAATGGTGATGTGAGATTCCTGGATGCGCTGCGCGTCATTCGAAGGAACGTTCAAGAAAAGATCGACTTTGCCGGCGAGTTGTCCGCCTGTGTCTCCCGTGAACGCCACCACATAGGCGCCGCGAACGCGTCCGGCTTCCGCTCCACGAATAACATTGGGGCTATTACCGCCCGTCGAAAGCGCTACTAGGATGTCGTTTCTTGCGACCAGCGATTCAATCTGCCGGGAAAAGATCCGTTCGAATCCGTAGTCGTTTCCTGCCGCAGTCAATACTGAGGGATTTGTAGTGAGCGCCAGGGCCGCCAGTCCCGCGCGTTCCGTTCGAAGCCGTACCACCAGTTCTGCAGCGAGATGCAGTGCGTCCGCGGCGCTTCCACCGTTTCCAAAAAAAACGATCTTGCCGCCCGCCCGTAGGGCCGCGGCGGATTTCTCGGCGAATTGCGCGATCCTGCCGATCAGTTCATCGGAAAAACTCTGTTTGACGCGAGCGCTTTCTGAAAGCTGGCGGCGAATTTCTTCGGCAGGCGAGGTCATCGCTGCACTAGCAGAGCACGATTTTTTCGCGGTGGCGCACCACGCGGCGCGTGGCGTTGCGTGTATCGATCACCAGTTTTGCGGCATCGGCAATCGCCGCATAGTCATAGCTCGTATGGTCGGTGGCGATAATCACGGCATCGTAACTTCCCAGCGTCTGCGGATTCAGCGGTACCGATTTCATGCCCTCATAATTGAAGTGCCGCATCTTTTGCAGTTTCGGAAAATACGGATCGTTGTAATCCAGCACCGCGCCGCGCTGCTGCAGAAGCTGCATGATTTTCAGCGTCGGCGATTCCCTTAAATCATCCACGTCTTTCTTATAAGCCACCCCCAGCACCAGAATCTTCGAGCCTTTCATACTCTTTTTGTGATCGTTCAGGGCGTTTGCGACCGCATTCACCACGTGGTAAGGCATTTCCGTATTGATTTCACCTGCCAACTCGATAAAGCGCGTCGCGAAATCATATTCGCGCGCCTTCCAGGAAAGATAGTAGGGGTCCACCGGAATGCAGTGTCCCCCCAAACCCGGCCCCGGATAAAACGGCATGTAACCGAAAGGTTTCGTCGCGGCCGCGTCGATCACTTCCCAGATGTCGATGTTCATGCGCAAGCTGAGCTGCTTGAGCTCATTGACCAGCGCAATGTTCACGCATCGGAAAATATTTTCAAGCAGCTTGGCCATTTCCGCGGCGCGTGTCGAACTCACCGGAACCACGCGTGCCACCACTTGCGTGTAGAGCGCCTGCGCCGCGCGTCCGCTCGGGGGATTCAATCCGCCAACCACCTTCGGAATCTGCGCCAGCCCGTACTGCTTGTTTCCCGGATCTTCGCGCTCCGGCGAAAACGCCAGGTAGAAATCGCACGCCATATTTTCATTTTCGGGGCCAGACGCGATCGCGCATCGCAATCCGCTTTTCTCCAGAATCGGCAGGACCAATTCTTCCGTCGTCCCTGGATAAGTCGTGGATTCGAGAACCACCAGTTGTCCCTTTTGCAGATGCGGATAAATCGAAATCGCGGTTTGCTCTACGTAGCTCAAGTCCGGTTCGCGCCGCTCATCGAGCGGCGTAGGAACGCAGATGAGGATGGCATCGACATCTTTCAATTTCGCGAAATCGTTGGTCGCGCTGAAGTGCCTGCTGTTCACAAACTGCTGGATTTTGTTCTGAGGAATGTGCTCGATGTACGACTTGCCGGCATTGAGCATCGACACTTTGTGCGCATCAACGTCAAATCCCGTGACTTTGTGCCCCGCTTCGGCAAAGCGCAGCGCCAGCGGCAAGCCAACGTAGCCGCAGCCAATGATGCCCACTTTTAACTGCGCGCCTTTGAAAAACTCGGGTTTCCGGTCGATTGGCATGTGTTTCCGTCGCACTCCTCTTTTTTGTTTGACTTCGGCCCGGCCGGGGCCAAGGGATTCGCCTTTCTTGGGGATACTGTCTTCCGATCGGCCACACAACCGCTAGCGGGCCACAGGCCGATGCCACAAAGACAAGTAAATATAGCAGGTTCCGAGCAAACAAAAAAACCCGTACATCAGCTGGCGTTACCGCTTGTCAACTCCGGTTGCCGCCAGACGCCGGAGGGTGGAAGATAGAAGAGAACTAATTTGAATTATCGAGGCGATACGCGCACAGCCGTCCAATCACTATGACATTCATCATTCTTCTTCTGGGACTCGGCGCTGGTGTGCTGGTGGGCCTTCTGGGCATCGGTGGTGGCGTCGTTCTCGTGCCGGCCATGGTCTATCTTTTGCACATGGATCAGCACATGGCGCAAGGCACCTCGCTCTTCATTTTGCTGCCGCCCATCGGACTCGGCGCCTTGCGCGAATACTGGAAGCAGGACCAGGTAGACTTGCGCGCCGGAATTTTGTGCGCGCTCGGAATGCTCTTCGGTGCCTATGCCGGGAGCCTGCTCGCGCTCCCCATGCCATCGCCCCGTTTGAAAGGCGCTTTCGGCTGTTTCCTCATGCTGGCGGCGTTCCTGCTTTGGAGAAAGACGCAGCGCGATTCGAATGCGGCTCGCGCCGGCCAGGTGAACGCTCGTGCCTGAGGCCATGGCTCGCGGCGTGGGAATCTTCGTGGTCGCTTGTGTGTGCGGAGTTGCGGCCGGAATGTTTGGCGTTGGCGGCGGCGTGCTCCTGGTGCCTCTTCTCGTCCTGCTTTTCGCATTCGAACAGCATCGGGCGCAGGGAACTTCGTTGATCGCTCTAATTCCGCCCACGGGAGTGCTGGCGCTGCTGGCTTATTCGAAGGAAGGATTCGTCTCCTGGAAAACGGGCTTGCTGCTGATTCCCGGCGTATTCTTAGGCGGCATCGCCGGAGGGAAAATCGCCAAGTGGATTGAGCCCCGCAAGATGCGCCAGATTTTTGCGGGAATTCTTTTCGCGCTCGGCGCGATACAAGCTTTCAGTGCCTGGTGGCGCTAAGGGCGGTTTATTCCAATGGTCGATCTCCACTGTCACATTCTGCCCGGCCTCGATGATGGCCCCGCCACCATCGAAGAATCCATTGCTATGGCGGAATCCGCGATTGCCGATGGAATTACGCATGTCGTGGCCACGCCGCACGCCAACAACGAATATTTTTTCGATTTTTCGCATGTGCGGCAGCTTCGCGATGAACTGCAAGCAAAAATCAGTGGCCGCCTGGAAATTGCCATCGGCTGCGATTTTCATTTAAATCCGGAGAATCTTGAATCCCTGCGCAAGGAGCCCCGGCACTTTTGCATCAACCAGCGCGACTTCCTGCTTGTGGAGTTCAACGAGTTTTCGATTCCCCCTGCGATGGATCAGGCGTTGCACGAAATTCAGCTTGCCGGGGTGCGGCCGGTAATCACCCACCCAGAACGCAACGGAATTTTACGAGCGCATCCGGAACGCCTGAAAAAGTGGGTGCGCCATGGCTGCTTCGCGCAGGTCACCGGGGGCGCGCTGACCGGAGGATTCAGTCCTGGTTCGCAGCAGGATGCGCTGCGGTGGATCGGTGAAGGCCTCATTCATTTTGTGGCCAGCGATGCGCACGGCACGCGAAGCAGGCCGCTTCGTTTACAACCTGCTTACAACCTGGTTGTCGACCGGTTTGGCCAGGAGAAGGCGCGCGCTTTGTTTCATGACAATCCGCTCGCGGCATTCGAGGGACGAGAACTGCCGCACGTTCCGGAAGTGGAAGATGAATTGCCGCTGCCGCGGCGCAAACGTTTTTTCTTCTTTTGAGAATTCCTCTGTGTCTGCCGCCACGAAATTCTCAGTTCATCGCGCTGGATGAAGCGGCAAGCCCGCCCAGGTATTCAAGAGTCCCAGGAATTCGCGCACTACATCGAGAGCACCGCTGCTGGTGCGCCACCAGTGCCGGGGATCGAAGGGATCGGCGGAAGCGGCACGCACGAGGGAGCGGACCCGGCCCGGGGCAAGCTTTTGCCAGAGCAAACGAACGCGGCGCGTATGAGCTTTTGTCGTAACAAGTATCAGGGTGGCGTTGTTTCCAGGCTTGAGCGCAGCCGCGGCGGCTGTAATTTCGTCGGCCGTATTTACGATCGGTGGGTCGAGAACGTGAATCGCTTCCGCGGGCACGCCTTCGTGAATCAAAACAAGCTTGTTGTAGTGGTCCTCGCCGAAGAAGGAAATGTCCATTTTTTCCAGAGTTTCGCCAGGCTCCGTGGAATGGGTCAGCCAGATTTCCGGCGCGTATCCTTCGCGATAGAGCTTCGCTGCTTCGACCGCGCGCAACGGCATCGCCCCGCTAAGCACCACGATCGCCCGAGTCTTCGCAAGCGGATCCTCCACTAACAACCAGCGGCCCAAGCCAAAGAAAATCACCGCAGCGAGGACCAAGCCGATGCAACCGCTGACGAAAAGCAAGCGCAGAACGCGAGAACGCGAGCGCAAAAGCACAGAAGGATTGTCCGCAGTTGCCATTAGGGAATCGGCGCATGCTATCCCGTCCCGCCGCAGTGGTCAATCGGCGGGATCCGGCCAGCGCTCCGCGATGGGCGTTGCTCGCATCTTGCTTTGCTCTTCGAGCATCGTGACCCGTGTGGCCGCCTCTGAGGTTAATAGGTTAATGTATTCAATACGGCACGGAGTACTTTTGTACTATCGCAAAGGGTCGCGCCGGGCTGTGAGAATGGAAGGTGTGGACCGTCCGGAAGCAGGACGATTCTCCGCATCTTGAATCTTGCCCGGGACCTCTCGCGAGCCTGGGACCAGGGACCACCAAATTGTCTTCCGCAGAGGACATGAGTCTTGAGACGACCTCGCCCCCGGCCAGTCCTTCTGAGCCGCGGCTCGAAGAGCGTGCGGCCGAGGCGGGGGAAGCCGAAGCACCGGAATTAAATCCAACACCGGCATTAAAAACGAACATGATCGCGCAGGAAGTGCATGTGACCGCCACCGGGGTAGCTCCCGGCAAGGGCACGGTCGAGCGCGAGCTATTCAGCGAAGACACCACTTCGGTTTTGGTGTTTGAAAATGGCGGGGTGATCCTGTTGTCCGCGGCGGTGGCGCCGGGACAATTGCTCTTTCTAACAAATGTGGAATTGAAGCGCGAAGTCGTCGCGCAAGTGAAACGCAAGCGCGCGTACCGGCCGACAATTTGTTACGTGGAGCTGGAGTTCGCCGAACCTGCTCCGCGCTTTTGGGGCAGGGAGTTTTCTGCAGCGGCAGCGTTTTTGCCAAAGGACGCCCAGGACACGCAAGCTGCCGCCATGGTGACGTCAGCGGAAGCCACCGCGGATGAACCTGGCGAACCGCCCGCCCGTCCCACTGCTCAGGAAGTGCAAGCATTCAAGGGCGAAGTGGGAGCGCAACAGGGGCAGCCGAACCTGGCGCAAGAGGCCGCCTCGAGTCAGCAAGCACAGGCGGCGGGACCAAGTGCGGTTCCGCAAACGACTCCGGCATTAGACGCGGGAGATGCGCCAAGTACGGGATCGCCGTCAAACAGTCGATGGCAGGAAGTGTCTGCTAGTGTCTCCGCGCACAAGCCTGTTGCTCAATGGTCGGCTGAGGAGCAAGCGCTCCTGCCGATGCCTTCGCTGGATTTTAGTAAGTCACTGCCCAAAAACAGGCGATCGTTGCGGGCGCGAGGCAGTTTCACCCCCAGCTTTCGGGGAGGAGCGCTGCGTCTGGGCCTGCTCTTGTCAGCGCTGATTGTGACCGTAGCCGGCGCGGCGTGGTCTAGGCACTGGCTCCTTCGGAGGCCGGAGGCACAAAAAGGAGCTGTGGGTTCGCTCGTGGTCGCTGCGAAAGAGAAGTCATCGTTGCCGGGAAGCCCAGTGACCTCGCAGGTGCACTCGGAAATCAACAATACGAAAGTAGCGAGTGACGCGTCTTTGGGCTCAGCAAACATGCCAGCGGGGAATTCGGCGCTGCCGGCACTTCCCACTGAACCGAAGGATATGGCCGACCTTCCTGCTCAACCGCTCGCATCGAACAATTCCAGAGTGCGGCCAGCCGGGAGGAAAACGCCGCCTTCCATAAGCTTGGCTGGGAACCGCTCAACGACTCGTCTAACGGCAAAAACTGTTTCTGGCTCAATTGCGCCTGCTGTCGTAGAGGGTGTCATCGTGCCGCCGAAGTTGATCAAATCGGTACGAGCGGTAGCTTCAATGGATGCCCTGAAGGACTTCGAAACAGGAAACGTCGTGATCGACGCGGTGGTGGGTACGTCGGGGGAAGTGAGCCTTGTCAGCGTGCTCTCGGGACCTCCGTCACTACGTTCCCCCGCTGTAGCATCCTTAAAGGAATACAGGTACGAACCCGCCACGCGGAACGGCCAGCCTGTTCCGGCGCATGTAACCATCACCATCCACTTCCGGTTCGAGCCGTAAGCAGCTTAGTTCTGAAGCTGCACGCTTTTCATGGGAGTTTCGGCATTGCGAATGTCAGCGAGTCTCTGTTGGATCATGAATTGAAAATTGTGGTGATTCGCATTCAGGTTTGTTATTCTTTGCGAGTGTGAGGTACAGGGCTGTATCCCGCTGGCCGCTATGCGGCCGCTAGAATCTGGCAAAGGGAACGGCACCGGAGGCCAGCATGAGCGTTATCCCCAATTCTGGGAACGGCAAAATCACCGTGCCCGATCTCCTGCAGCGCAAGACACAGGCTGCGGGCTCCCACTCCAACTTGCAGAAAATCATTTGCCTGGCGGCGTACGACTATCCGACCGCGCGCTTGCTTGATGAAGCCGGCGTGGAGGTAATTCTCGTTGGTGATTCGCTCGGCATGGTGGTGCTGGGCCAGGAAAGTACGCTGGCGGTCACCATCGACGAGATGCTGCACCACACCCGGGCGGTGCGGCGTGGCACGCGGCGGGCGCTGGTGGTCGCGGACATGCCCTATGGCAGCTATCACACCGATCTTTCAGAGTCGCTGCACAACGCCATGCGCTTCGTGAAAGAAGCGGGTGCCGAGGCTGTAAAAGTGGAGGGCGGGGAACGCCGCCTGGAGCTGATTTCGCGGCTGACCGAGGCGGAAATTCCGGTGATGGGGCATGTGGGCTTGACGCCGCAATCGGTGAATGCGCTGGGCGGGTACCGTGTGCAGGGAAAAACGGCGGACGCTGCCGAACAATTGATTCGCGATGCGCGCGCGGTGGAAGCGGCGGGAGCCTTTGCGGTTGTTCTGGAGGCGGTGCCGCGCGAACTGGCGGCACAGATCACGCGCGAACTGCGCATCCCCACGATCGGGATCGGCGCGGGTCCGGACTGCGACGGGCAGATTCTGGTCGTGCACGATCTTCTGGGACTTACGTTTGGACAGAAACCTAAATTCGCGCGGCAGTATGCCAACGTCGGGCAGATTATTTCCAAAGCAATACGCGCATATTGCGATGATGTGCGCGGCGGGACGTTTCCATCAGATGGAGAGTCGTATCATGCGGCGCAGATGGCGATGGAGCAGAAAGAGGCGCCCGTCAATAGTGACGGCGATTGGTAGAAAGCGCGCCACGAAGCAAGAATCAAAAAACAGATTCCTCGCTTTCGCTCGGAATGACAACCGAAATCTAATCTTGCAAGTGGAGGGGCGATGACGCCACAAGAGATGCGAGTGCTGTATGACTACAACGCCTGGGCCAATCATCGATCGCTTAACGCAGCGTCCGGCCTCACGGCTGAACAGTTTGTGAAGCCGATGGGTTCGAGCTTTGGCTCGGTGCGCGACACCCTGGGGCACATTTTCGGCGCCGAGTGGATCTGGCTGGAACGCTTTCAGGGCCGTTCGCCGGCATCGCTTCCGGATACGACACAGTTCAAGGACGTGGCGAGTTTGCTGGAGCGCTGGAACGAACTTGAGTCGCGCCTGCTTGGTTTTGTGCGCGGATTGACGCAATCGGACCTGGACCGCGTGATGGAGTACAAGACGCTGAAATTCGGCGTCTACAGCAATCCGCTTTGGCAATCGATGCAGCATCTCGTGAACCACGGCAGCTATCATCGAGGCCAGGTGACCACGCTGCTGCGGCAACTCGGTGCGCAGCCGATTCTGACGGACCTGATGCATTTTTACCGCGAACACGCGACGGCGGCGAGCGCGTAGCCCCAGACTTTTTTCACTTCGTGGAAATAATCCGAACCATTGCGTGGATGAAGGAAGCGGCGCGTCAAGCGCGTGCGGAGAGCGGGATCATCGGGCTGGTGCCGACGATGGGCGCGCTTCACGCTGGGCATTTGTCCCTGATCGAACGGGCGCGGCGGGAGTGCTCGCCGGTCATTGCATCCATTTTTGTTAATCCCAAACAATTTGGTCCCAACGAGGATTTTTCAAAATATCCGCGGACTTTTGAGAGCGACAGCGAAAAACTTCAGGACGCGGGAGTGGATTTTCTTTTTGCGCCGGAGCCCCGAGAGATCTATCCCGAAGGGTTTGCGACCTACGTTAACGTCGATGGTTTGAGCGACCGGCTCGAAGGACGCTCGCGGCCGGGACATTTTCGCGGCGTCACTACCGTAGTGATGAAACTGCTGGAGATCGTGCAGCCGAATTTTGCGTACTTCGGGCGCAAGGATGCGCAGCAATCGCGGCTGATCAAGCAAATGGCGCGGGACTTGAATCTGGATGCGGAGATCGTGGTTTGCCCGCCGGTGCGCGAAGCGGATGGATTGGCGCTATCCTCGCGAAATGTTTATTTGAATGCGGAGGAACGCAAGGCGGCCATTGTTTTGTATCGCGCATTGGAGGCGACGAGAAGCGAGCTTGCCGCCGGAGTTCGCGATGCGCTGCAATTGCAAGCAGTTCTTCAGCGCACGCTCGGCGCGGAACGTCGCGCGCGGGTGGACTATGCGGAAGTTGTTGATGCTGAATCGTTTGAGCCGGTCATGCGCGTGAGCAAACCCTGCTACGTGCTTCTGGCAGTTTTCATCGGCAAGACGCGATTGATCGACAATTTGTATATTGAACCGAAATCACCAGGTTCCGAAGATCTCGTGTTCCACTTTTAGCGGTCTTGGTGTGCTC
>Ga0137412_10001030_pt1 | contig 20953 bp, 19 predicted proteins | sample CZODoug2_1_16fun_FD_122160 | JGI IMG/M metagenome (GOLD analysis project Ga0137412, IMG submission 122160) | Vadose zone soil fungal communities from Angelo Coast Range Reserve, California, USA - CZODoug2_1_16fungal (Hybrid Assembly) | ecosystem: Environmental > Terrestrial > Soil > Vadose zone... | reverse complement strand
CGGAGCGAGCTGGCCTTGACAAGGCCACTGTCGCCGATGCTATCGCAACCAGCCAGGCCGCAAGTCCGCAAGTGGTACGCAATATACGGCGGATGGTTGCCGCGGATCATGATCGCCACATCGTATTCAGCTCCGCACTGCGCTTGAAGGACGTCGAGTATGCAGTCCGCTTCGCTCGGGAGGTCGGGATTGGCAGTCCTTTCGGCGCGACAGCAGAGCGTATATACCGTCAGCTGTGCGAGATGGGACATGCCGACCTTAACGAGAGCAAGATCATTGATGCATGCCGCACCCAACCAATCGATGCGCAACACTGAGATCCGCTAGGCCGGATCTGCCGCCAACATAGCCAAGACGCATGACTTGTACACTAGGTTCCGGGACATGCAAGCGCCGACGGGGATGAACACATGCGACAAATAGGACTGATTGTTTTGGGGTCGCTCGTTGCAGTAGCCAGCGACCTGGCGGGCTGTGGGGGCGACAGGGCACATACTCTCTCCCAGACAACCGACACCACGGTAAACCTCTATATGTGGGCCGATGAAATCGCCCCCGACACACTGCCTTCCTTCGAGAAACTGACCGGCATCAAGGTCAATGTCTCCTATTTCGACAGCCCTGAGATGCTCGAATCTCACATGCTCACGGGAAGCAGCGGATTCGACCTGGTCATGCCATCGGACGCGTTCATTCAGCGCCACCTGCGAAGCGGTGCGTATGCTGCGCTCGATAAGACCAAACTCCCCAATCTCACACATCTCGACCGCGCGCTCATGGGGCGCGTGGCGAGCAGCGATCCGGCGAATGCCCACACCGTCATCTATGACTGGGGCACCATGGGCATAGGCTACAACAGCGCCATGTTGGCAAGGCACCTACCCGGCGTAGCCCTGGACAGCTGGAACCTCGTCTTCGACCCCACCCTTGCCAGCAAGCTCAGCCAATGCGGCATCGGTCTCATCGACGATCCGGTCGGCGTGGTGCGCATGGTACTCATATCCATGGGGCGCAGTCCCAATAACCCCCGCCCCCAGGACCTGACTGACGCTGAACGGGTAATGAGCAAATTCCGCCCATTCATTCGCAACATCGACACCTCCAGCCAAATTCAGGGGCTGGCGAATGGCGATCTCTGCGTGGCGGTGTCGTACAGCGGCAACATCGTGCAGGCACGAAAACGTGCGCGAGATGCCAAGAACGGCATCGTGATCGACTACTTGATTCCCAAAGAAGGGTCTTTGCTCTGGTTTGACCTGCTGGCCATCCCCAAGGATGCGCCGCACCCCGACAGTGCCTACCGGTTGATTAACTACCTGATGGAGCCCGCCGTCATCGCCCATATTTCCAACGCCGATAACATTGCCAACGCCAACAGCGACGCAACGCCACTTCTGGATCCGTCCATTGCGGAGGACGCTGCCATTTACCCGACGGCAGCTCAGCAACAGCGCCTCTTCATGCAAACCGAGCTTACTTCCGAACAGATTCGAGTGATTACACGCATCTGGCAGGAGTTCAAGACGGGGCGGTAGTTAATGTTCAGGTAGAGTCTCGTGACACCAGCCAACAACGCTTTTCACAAATCCTTTGTGTCGCTGCGTGCGCTGTCAGCCAATAGTCCATACGACTTGAACAATGATGCCGGCCACCAAACCGCGAAAATACATTGCGCCGGCATGAGTACAAGCAAGGACAATGCATACAACAACAGCGAACCGCGTGAACTGGGCGCTACGGCTTGTACTACTAAACCCGCAATCAAAAACATCGTCGCTGCGGCTGAACCGAGGGTCAGTAAGAGAAAGCTCTTGTGGCGGTGGCTGCGACCGTCACGCGTTGAAGTACAATACCGAACTGCCTCGGCGGATACGGTAAGAAATGAATTTGCTCGATGAACTAGAAGGCCAGATTCCGTCGGAAAAGCACGCAGCCAGGGCCGGGCGCTAATTAATGCCCAGAGACCGCCGCGCAACCTTCGACTCCGCCTACTTCCGCAAGTACTACTTCGACAAAGCGACTCGGGTAACCACGGCCGCGGAAATGCGCGGCCGTGCTCAGCTGATCGCCGCGATTCTGCGTCACGCCCGCATCCCGGTCCGCAGCATCCTCGATGCAGGCTGCGGGATCGGTTTATTGCGCGAGCCGTTCGCCGCGGCCCTGCCGCGCGCCCGTTACAAGGGTCTCGAGGCAAGCGAGTACCTCTGTACGCGATACGGGTGGACCAAGGGCTCGGTGGTGGATTTCGAACCGCGATCCGCGAGCGATCTGGTGGTCTGCTACGACGTCTTGCAATACCTCGGCGACCGCGATGCCGCGAGCGCCATCGCGAATCTCGCCAAGCTCACCCGCGCCGCCGTTTATGTGTCGGCGTTGACCCTCGAGGATTGGCGCGCCAACTGCGACCGGACGCTCACCGATCGTGCCGTGCATTTGCGGCCGGGGGAGTGGTATCGCCGCCGTCTTCGCCGCCGCTTCAACTATTTGGGCTTCGGCGTCTGGCTGCGCAAGGACGTGAGCGCGATACTCTGGGACTTGGAGCGCGCCTAGGTTCAAAGGTTATCCAACATCCAAGTCACCAACGCCGCATGCACCGGCTCGCCGGCGCCCAAATCCGTGCGGCTGTGGTTGATCAACGAGACGAGCACATAGGTTTTTCCGCTGTTCCCCGTGACATACCCCGCGACTCCGCTGACGCCGTCGATGTGTCCGGTCTTCAGGCGCACGCCGCCCGCCGGACTCGTCTTCATGCGCGACCGCAACGTGCCGTCGACGCCGGCCAACGGAAACGATGCAAGAAATTCCGGCGCATAGCGGCTGCGATAGGCCGCGCTCAAGGTTTGCGCCATTTGCAGAGCCGAAATGTGGGTGCTGCGCGATAGTCCCGAACCGTTGTCGATGTCGACGTCGTGCAAATCGAGCCCGCGTTCAAAGCCCCAGTCGGCGATAGCGGCGGCCCCTTTCTCGAGCGTCGCGGGACTGCCCGACCGTTCTTCACCCATTGTCAGGAGCAGGTGGCGCGCCATCAAATTGCTGCTGAACTTGTTGGTCAGGCGCACGATCTCGCCCAAGGTCAAGGAATCGAAGCTGAGAAGCGCCTGGGCGTCCGCGGGGGCTGCCTCGACGCGCAGCTTCCCGGTGAATTCACCGCCAGATTCATGCCACAACTCGACGAATGTGCCGAACGCATACGTCGCCGGCTGCAGCAGCACGCGCGTAAAGCTGCGCTCGGCGCAGTGCGGCGACAGCGCCCCGCTGAATACCACCCGGTCCCAGACGGCGGAGGCCACTTTGAAATCCACTCTGCCGGCCGGCCCGCCGCAGCGGCCGGGGGCGAAGCGCACGTGATTCTCGATTGCCAGATTGGCCGGCGCCGGACTGGCAATGACATCGACGCGCCGCGCGCCGGCGTCCGGCAGCACGCGGAATTCGATGGACTGGAAATTCACCATCAACGCATCCGGAATCACGTTGTAGGAGCGATTCGGCCGGCCGTCGAATTCTCCCGGATCCTCCGGCGGCAGGGAGAACGCGGTATTGTCGATGACAATATCGCCGTGAATGGTCTTCAGTCCCTTGGCCCGCAATGCATGCGCGAAGCTCCACCATCGTTCCAGGGTCATGTAAGGATCGCCGCCGCCCTGCAGGATCAGATCTCCGTCGAGCACTCCGTCGATGAGCGAACCGCGAATCGATGCCCGCGTATGCCAGGTGTAGGCCGGCCCCAGCAAGTCCAGAGCGGCGAACGTCGTCACGACCTTGATGGTCGAGGCGGGACTGCGCGGCGTGTCCGGATTCTGAGCGAGCACGAGGCGGCCCGAGTCCGGATCGACGATGGCGATGCTGACCGCGCCCAAAGGCAGGCGCTGCGCCGATATCGTTTGCGCCACTGAGGGCGGCAGGTCCGCGGCCGCCCATGCGCCTGCCGGCGCGACGCAAAACACCGCCAGTGCGGTTCGCTGCAAGATCTGCAATATACGCATTCTCGCGAGGTTAACATTCGTCATCGCGGTTTGACCGGGTTGCTGAACAATCGCGTCCACTGGAGGAATGGGCTGATGACGAGTCTACCAATCGAAGGGGCATCCCTGCCGCTCTCGGGCGTTCGCGTGCTCGAGCTTGCCCGCGTCCTTGCAGGACCCTGGGCGGGACAGCTGCTGGCCGACCTGGGGGCCGATGTCATCAAAGTGGAGCGGCCCGGTGAGGGCGATGACACTCGTCATTGGGGGCCGCCCTTCGTCGGTGGCGTCGCCGGGAATGAGCGGAGCGCGGCCTATTTTCATAGCTGCAATCGGGGCAAGCGCTCGGTCGCCATCGATATCGCGGCGCCGGAAGGGCAGGCAGAGGTGCGTGCGCTGGCGCTGGATGCCGACGTGATCATAGAAAATTTCAAAGTGGGCGGTCTTGCGCGCTACGGTCTCGACGCGGCGGCCATGCGCGCCCTCAATCCGGCGCTCGTCTATTGCTCGATCACCGGGTTCGGCCAAACCGGCCCCTATGCTCACCGGCCGGGCTATGACTTCATCGTCCAGGGGATGGGCGGAATGATGTCCATCACCGGCGAGCCGGACGGTCCGCCCCAGAAGAGCGGTGTCGCCTACGCCGACATCATGACGGGCGTCTATTCGGTCGTGGGGATTTTGGCGGCTCTGCGGCAGCGGGAACGAACCGGCCAAGGCGCGCACGTGGATATGGCGCTGCTCGACACGCAGGTGGCCGTGCTGGGTAATCAAGCGCTCAATTGGATGGTGAGCGGGAATGTGCCGCAGCGGATGGGCAACGGCCACGCCAATCTGGTTCCCTACCAGAGCTTCGCTTGCGCCGACGGCGACCTGATCATCGCGGTCGGGAACGACCGGCAGTTCGCGCGGCTATGCGGCGTATTGAATCGGGACGCGCTGGCGAGCGACCCGCGCTTCGCAACCAATCCCGGGCGAGTCGTCAATCGAGAGATTCTCGTTCCGCTGATCGCCGAAGCTGCGGCCGGCTGGGCCGCCGCCGCGCTGCTCGCGGCGCTCGAAGCCAGCGGAATACCCGCGGGACCCGTCAATCGCATCGACCAGGTATTTGCGGACCCGCAAGTGATCGCCCGGACAATGCAGATCCGGACGTCGGATCGCGGCGGCGAGTTGCCGGGTCTCGCCGCTCCGATCGTTCTCGACGGAACGCGAATGAGTGCCGTCAAGTCCTCGCCCCACCTGGGAGAGGACACCGGCGCCGGTTGGCGGGTCAGGTGAGCGGCAACACGACGCGCCGCCAGGCGCCTGACCACCAGCGAAAAAACAGCATCAATCCCAGGCAACAAACATAGGCTACGGCCGCAGACCAGCCGCCGATCGCGCCCAGGCCGAATTGCGGCAACCAAGTCACCCAGCCGGCGCCCGGGGCAAACGACAGGCTGTGCGCGAGCGGCACGAAAAGCAGCCAAGACAGCGCGAGTACCATGATGGCCGGCAGCCGCACGTCGCCGGCACCGCGCAGGCACGCGCTGCTGCTGATGTTGAAACCGTCGAACAACTGATACGCGGCGGCAATCCAAAGCAGCACACAGCCCCGCGCAACCACAACCGCGGCCTCCGGAGCCGCCCGATTGATGAAGAAGGGCATCACCCAGGGTCCGGCGGCCGCGAGGAGCACGCCGACCGCGCCCATGTAGAGCACGGACATCAAGATGATTCCGTTGCCCACCTTGAACGCCCAATCGCGATGGCGGGATCCAATGGCCTGCCCTACGAGCGTGGTTCCCGCCATTGCAATGCCCACCGCGGGCATGTAGCAGAACGACGTGAGCATCATGACGATCTGCGTGGACGCGCCGTCGACGGTGCCCAGGCGTACTTGCATCAACTGAAACAGCGCAAAACCCAGGATATCCGCGGCAACCAGCAATCCCATCGGGAATCCCAATTTAAATTGGCGCAGCAGCGCGCGTCCATGCAGCCGGGTGGTGAGGTGAGAGCGGTAGCGCTGCCGCGTCTCGCGTCCCAGAAAAAGTGCGGCCGCCGCGGCGACGCCGATCAGCTGCGCGACATCGGTCGCCCAGCCGGACCCGGCGATGCCCCACCCGAGGTCGAACATGAACACCTGGTTCAGCAGCGCATTCGCGGCCGAGACGATCAACGTCACCCACAGCGTGATGGTTGGCCGGCCGACGCCGTTGAAGAAGCCAAGAAGCGACCACAGGGCGATGCCGAGCGGTCCACCCAGCATGCGCGGAAACCAGTATTCGAGAGCGAGCCGCAGTGTTTCCTGCGGAATGCCGAAAGGCGCGAAAATCCACGAGCCTGCCAGGGCAAGCGTCACGAACAAGGGCACCATGAGCACCGACGCCCACACGGCGGTCCATGTGGCCTGCGATGCACGGGCGTAACGACGGCCGCCGAAGGCCTGCGCCACCGACGTCTGTACCGATAAGCCGATACCGCCGAATAACAGCACGAAGACCAGGATCGGCCAGTACACCGCGCCCACGCCGGACGTGGCGGCCGGCGACAGCCGGCCGATGAACCAGGTGTCGGTCGCGTTCAGCACCGCTTGTACGGCGCTGTTCAACATGAAAGGGAACGCCAACGCGACCACGGCGCGGTAGTCGAGCCGCGGACGGCCGTCGGCGCTCATGGCCTGTCCGGGAAGTAGTTTTGTGGGCGCGTCCATCCCGCGTAGGATGAGGCAATGAAGCCGAAGATGCGACGCAATCTGCCCGGGACATTTCTGACGCGGAAACTCGGCGACGGCGCGTGGCGGCTGTCCCGCAGCGAGCCTGAACTCATCGATGTCTTTGTGCGGGGCGCGGAACCCGGCGCCGCTGAAGCCTTTCGGCCGCGTGCCGTCGGCGATATCGACATCGAGTGGCGCACGGAGACAGTGCTGTTGACCATGACGTCGGCAGAGCAGCTGCGGACCGTCAGCGCGCAGAGCGTGATCGTGCACGAGCCTCTGGCGCGCCTCTACGAAGCCTTGCCGCTGGTCACTCTCGACGCGAAGGCGAGGCGCTTTTGGCGCCGCGTGTTTCGTCTCGTGCGCATCCCCGGCGGCCGCCATCTGCTCGGCGCTTTGGCGCGTTTTCCCCGAAGGCGGCGTTGAATCCGCGATACGCATCACAAGAAACCGCGACTATTGTCAAAGCGATAGGGAAAACCCTGTAGTTATTAGGTTGAATTGCGACTCTCATCAAGGCTGCGACGGTACGTTTGAAGCAAATTGAACCGTGAGTTCCAAACGCCGTACAGCCTAGGATGGCCGCAGTGCTCGATATCAAGTCCACCGTCATTGAGAGCGCCGCCGCGGACGCCTCCTTCGACCCCTATGGCCATCTGCTTCGCGTGCTCCTGCCCAGTTTGCGGGGCGTGGTCGTGCACGATGGTTTCGGCAACCTGGTGTGGGCCTCGGACGAATGGGACCTCGCCGACGAACCCGACCTCATCAAACACACCATTGCGAACGCCCTCGCGGATGCCGCGGAATTTTCCGGCGTCGTGCGGACGCTCAATGCCGACCGCGCCGTGTATTCGTTCGCGATACGCGGCGAGCGCATCGACTTGCTCGGCGTCGTGAGCTTGATCGCGCAGCTGTCCGGCAAACAGACCGAGGCGCGGCCCCTGCAGACCGTGCGTCAGCTGGTGCAACCCGCGTTGGAGTGCCTGCGGCGTGAACTCTCGCTGCGATCGAAATTGGGTTCCCGTGAACGCGATCTCGATGTGCGCGAACGCGACCTCGATCTCATGCTCGAAATTTCCTCGCATCAGACGGCAGCCACGAGCGATACCGACGAATTCGGACTCATCATGAAGACCGGGCTCGAGCGCATGGGCTGCGCGCTCGCGGCGTTGTGGGTGCCGGACAAGAATATCGCCCTGTCGTTGACGCGTAGCGGTCAGCCCATGTCGCCGGAATCGCTGCACCGGGCCGAACATCACTTGATGGCCTGGATGCAGCTCCAGCAGCGCACCATCGTCATCAATCATATTTCCAAGGTCGCGAGCGACGTCGCAGCTCCCTACAAGATCTTGGCCTGCCCGGTGCGGCACCCTTCCGAACGGGTCATGGGCGTGCTCGCCCTGTTCAATCCGCCCAGTGCACCGGACTTCGATTTGCATCAAACGCGCATTGCCGAAGTGCTGGCGAAGAGAGCGACCAGCATCATTCAGGCTCAATACGATACGAGCACCGGCCTGATGACCCGCCAGGCCTTCGAACGCCAGGCCTCGGCGCTGCTCGCCTCGTCGAAATCCGGGGAAACGCACGTTATTCTCTATCTCGACATCGATCGGCTGCACGTTATCAATGAAACTTTCGGCATGCACGTGGGCGACGACGTGATCGTCAGTGTCGCCGAATGCATGGCCAAGAACCTGCCCGCGGGAGCCTTGTCGGCGCGTATTTCCGGCGATCGACTCGCCGCGCTCATCCCGAATTCCAACATGGACGCGGCGGCCATCGTCGCCGAAAAGATCCGCGCGGCCGCCGCGGCCATCGTGCCGCGCGCCGGTCAGGGCTCGTTCGAGGTGTCCGCCTGTCTCGGCGCTGCGCCGATCATCCGTTCGGACAATCCGCTGGCGCACGCCTTGGCGACCGCGGAGATCGCCTGTAAGGCAGCCAAGGATCGAGGCCGCAATCGAGTCGAAATATTCCAGGATTCCGATCAGAGCATCATTCGACGCCACACCGATATCTTGGTCATCGGCAAGCTCCGCGATGCGCTCGGCAACGATAGTTTCCGGCTCGACGCACAGCCCATCCTGCCGCTGCGCGCCAACTACGGCAGGCCGCGCTTCGAACTCTTGATCCGTATGCTGGGCGATCGCGGCGAAATCATTCCGCCGGGCAAATTTCTCTCCGCGGCGGAGCGTTATCAACTCATGCCCACGGTGGATCGCTGGGTGGTGCGCCGCGCCTGCGAGCTGCTCGGCGAGCACTGCGCGTCGGCGGGCGAGGATATCGCCCGCTTCGCCATCAATCTTTCCGGCCAGTCATTGCAGGACGACACGTTCCTGCAGTTCGTGATCGATCAGATCAAGGTCAGCGGCCTGCCGCCCGGAGTCCTGTGCTTTGAATTGACCGAGACCGCGACCATCGGCAACATGGTCAAGGCGCAGAGTTTCATGCGCACCTTGCAGGATCTCGGTTGTCAGTTCGCGCTCGACGATTTCGGCACCGGCGTCAGTTCGCTGGCGTATCTCAAGGACCTGTCGGTCAACTATCTGAAGATCGACGGCAGTTTCGTCCGCGATGCGATCGTCAATTCGCGTTCGGAGTCGATGATCAAAGCGATCGCGCAGCTGGCGAAGGTCATGTGCATGGAAACCATTGCGGAGTACGTCGAGACCGATGCCTTGCGCGTGCGCATGGCGGACCTGGGCGTCGACTACGGCCAGGGATTTGCGATGGGCAGGGCGCAGCCTCTCGAGGAGCTGCTGCGGGAATTGGCGATCTACGAGGCCACCGTCAGCGATTGGGCGGGATCCGAGAATCACGCGCCGGAAGAGGCCGCCAGCGGGCGGTAGAGTCAGCGTAGTCCTACAGAGACTTGCAGAAAAACGCCCACAGCGGCGTAGTCCGCGGCGTGCGCTAATAGGGACTTAAACGAAGGGAGCCTGTCCATGCTGATACTCACGCGTCGCACCGGTGAAAGTCTGCGCATCGGCGACGATGTGGAAGTGACCGTGATGGCTGTGAACGGTTCGCAAGTGCGGATCGGCATCAAGGCGCCCCGCAACATCGCCGTCGAGCGCGAAGAAATCGCGGAACGCAAACAGCGGGAAAGAGAGCCCACGCCGTAACCGGTCCGTCGGATCCGCGAGCGTCGGCGGCCGCCTCGGCGGCATCCTCATTTACCCATCGACGAATTCCCGCGGCGGCTCATTAACCCATCGCCGTGGAATTCGCAAGAATTCCGTGCGGAATTTAGCCGCCCTCTTGTAATCGATACCTGCTTCTGGCACACAATAGCGCGCCTGGGATCAATCCAAAAAACCAACGAAGGACCATTGCCGCCGGCGGGCAGCCCGTGGCGTGCGCGCTATTCATGACAACTTCAACGTATGCGCCCGAGCTACTCGTGCAAACTTGGTTCAATACGGATCGGCCTCTGCTGCTCTCCGGTCTTCGCGGGCGGGTGGTGGTGCTTGCGGCGTTCCAGGTGTTGTGCCCGAACTCGATCGGCGGCGGCATTCCCCAGGCGCAGAGGATTTACGAGACCTTCGAGCCGAAGGACGTGGCGGTGATCGGCTTGCACGCGACGTTCGAGCATCACGATGCCTTCAGCCCGGCGGTGCTCAAGGCTTTCATCCATGAATATCGCCTGAAATTTCCAATTGCTCTCGATCAGCCGAGTCCGACGAGCCCGATTCCGCACACCATGGAACGATACAAAATGCGCGGCACGCCCAGTCTCGTCTTGATCGATCGGCACGGATTCGTGCGCAAGCATACCTTCGGTCCGGTCGATGATCTGCGCATCGGAGCCGAAATCGGCGCGCTCACCCAGGAGGCGGACACGGTCGCGCTGTCCCGCAGCTCGGCCGCTTAGGCTCGGCTGCGATCATCAATCGGCCAGGGTGAAGCGGATTCGAATGCGGGCGCGCTGCGCGACGCTCTTGCCGTCACGCACGACCGGCTGGTAACGCCATTGCGCGAGGGCGCTGATCGCCGCCCTGTCGAACACACCCGGGTTGCTGGCGGCGTGGATTGCAATTTCTTTCACCGCGCCGCTTTCGGCGACGGTGAAATCCAATTCCACCCAACCCTGGACCTTGCTCAGGTTCGCCTTCGGGGGATAGACCGGCGTCACCGATTTGACCAGCGTGAGCTCGCCGGCCGCGACGACGTTGGCGAGCGATTGCTGCCGCGCGACGGCGGCGTCGAGATCGTGCTGCGCCGACGTGAATTCAGGCGAAGCAAAGCCGATCGTGCCTGCCTCATCCAGCCAGCTTCGCGCCGCATCGTACTGCCCGAGGGTCAGAGCGCGGCGCGACTTGGCCACGAGGCGTGAACCCAAATCCTGTATCGCAGGCGCGAGACCTGCGTTGCCGGGGTCAAGGCCGCGCAAGGTCACGAGATAGTATTTGGCGCTGTCGTTGGCCGGTTCGATGAGACGATCCTGCTGCAGGCGTTCCGTTGCGCTTTTGAGCAGTTGAGCCCAGGCATCGGCGTCCGCTTCCCGACGCGCGCCGGCGAGCAGACTCTGCGCGGCGTCAATGTTATCCGCGGCCGCGATGCCCTTGGCGGCTTCGAGCCAGGTGGATGCATGCGCAAAGTCCCGTCGATCGATGGCGCTGTGCACCTCCGACAGCAGGCGCATCGCGAGGGCTTTTTCGGCGTCATGCGCGGAGCCGCTATCGGGCTCGATTTGCAATGCCTCCCGGACATAAAAGAGCGCGCTGTCCCGCTCCGGGTCAATGAGGTGCGCCTCGTCGATGCGTTGCGCGGCCAGAGTCAGCAGGGGCGTCACTTTGTCCTCCGCGGCCTTGGGCTGATCGCGCACCCGCGCCGCAACCTGCGCCGATTTTACCCGCTCGCGTGATTTGGCGAGCTGCGCCGACAGGAACGCAATGCGGCCGCTCTCAACACCCGATTGGCGTGCCGTTTCGATCGCGACCGCTGCTTCGTCCAGGCGTTCTTCCAGCAGCGCGTTTTCGGCTCTGGCCAGCAAACGCTCGCGGACTTCCGCGACGCCGGCCCGGGCTATCGGGTCGCCGGGATTCCGCGCCAGCGCTTGGCTGTAGAGTTCGAGCGCATTGTCGCCGGCGGGCTCCGTCAACCGGTTGGCCGTGAGCGCAGCGGCGGCACTGGAAAGCTGCGGGGATTCGACGATGGGACGCGCGACGGGCTCGGCGTGCGGCGCGACGGCGCCGACATCGGGGCTCCGGTGCAGCAGCATCCAAGCGGCAACCGCGATCAAGGCCACGCCGCCGATCGCGCCGCCGATCAGTACACCGCGGTTCGACGGGGAATTGCGTTTGATCGGCGGGACCGCGGCGGAACGCTTGCGCTGCTCGTCGTATTTCTTGACCGCGGCATCCGCGAACAACTTTGCCCGGCCCGGCGACATCGGTTTGTGGATGAAGCGATAGACGGTGCCTGCGCTGATCAACGCGGCCAGCGAGGTCTCCGCATCTCGAGTGCCCGCCACCACGACCACAAGATCGGGAAATTGCCGCTTGATCTGTTCCACGAACACCGTGGCGGTCTCATTCAAGGCCAGCACGTCGAGCACCAAGATGCCGACTTCTCCGGCCACCAAGAGATCGCTGACCTTGTCGGCGGAGGGGACATGCCACAGGCGCCGCGCGCCGCCCACCGCCTCGCGCAAGGTTTGCAGGAACAACTCGTCACTGGTCAGCACCACGAGCTCGACGATGTCGCTCGCCAGGCTGAACCGCAGCGCGTCCAGTGTGCCGCCTTCTTCGTCAGAAGCTAGCACCGGTTGTTTCCCATCTTTGAACCCTTGGGGCTTGGAATCAGTCGCAGGAGACCGCACTGCAACAACGATTGCGCCACACTCGCTAGGCTAGTGTCATTCAGCGGGCGACGCTATACGATACGGAGTCTCAGGCGGCAGACAATATCTGTTGCACTGCGTCAAGTTAATTCTGTGACTGGACACTCACTTGAGGCGCTTGCGCGCCCATGGCGGGGGAGCATTGAGCAGTTCAATCGGGATTACATCGAAATTGCCTGTGGCTCAGCGCGCCGCGCTGGAGCAGCTTCTGTTCTTCAACGTCAACCAGCATCGCGTGCGCGTCGGGATCCAACAATCCATAGAAACCTATGGAGTGCCTGAGATCTACGAGCATGAAGGCGGCTTGCGAGTCCGCGTCGGCGATATCGCCGGAGTGCAAACGTTGTTCGCGGTATCCGACATGGGACGGCCGCTGGGGGTCGCCGTTTTCGTGCGCTCGGCGCACGAGCGCTTCGCCGTGCTGCATCTCGGGGTGGAGCCGCGCCTGAGCGCAACCCCGGAAGTGAATACCCGAGTGCTGCTCAAGCTGATGCACGAGATCCGCAGTGCGGCGCGCCGCACGCGCGGAGTCGACCGCATCGAATTGGTTTACAAGGACTGTCACGCCGTGCGCCTGCACGGCTGAATCCGCGTCGCGACTGATGGCCAGCAAACCCGACCGCCGACAGCTCGGAGTGCAGCGCCATGGCGACGGCAAGCTGCGCTGCGCCTGGTGCCCGGCGGACCCCCTGTACATCGCCTATCACGATACCGAGTGGGGGGTGCCGGTGCATGCCGACCGTGCCCTCTTCGAGATGCTGTGTCTGGAGGGCGCCCAGGCGGGCTTGAGCTGGCTCACCATCCTTCGCAAGCGCGAGACTTACCGCAAGGCGTTCGACGGTTTCGACGCCGAGAAAATGGCCCGCTATGACGCCGCCAAACGCAGGCGTCTGATGCAGGACCCGGGGATCGTCAGGAATCGTCTCAAGGTGGACACCTTCATTTCCAACGCCAAAGCCTATCTGGAAATCCGCGCTTCCTCAGCGTCCTTCGACGACTACATCTGGCAGTTCACGGACGGAGAGGTGTTGCGCCGCCGGCCCCTTTATCTGGGCGGCATTGCCCAATCGACTCCCCAAAGCGACGCGATGAGCAAGGATCTCAAAGGGCGAGGGTTCCGTTTCGTCGGCTCGACCATTTGCTATGCGTTCATGCAGGCCGTGGGAATCGTCAATGAACATCAGCGCTACTGCTGGGTGGCTCGAAGGAAATCGGCATGAATCAAGGTAATCGTCTGCGGACTCGGCTGGGACAGAGATTAGGGGCAGCGGCGCTGGTCCTATGCACGCTGGCAGCGCCGGGCGTTGCGCAGACCGAGAAAGTTGCGCAGACCGAGAAAGCTGTGCCGACCGAGAAACCGGTCTTCGCGCCTCTCGATGTCTTCGACCTTCAATGGGCGAGCGACCCGCAAATATCCCCCGATGGCCGCAGCATCGCTTACGTGCGGATGAGTTTCGACATCAAGACGGATCGGCCTCGAGGCACTCTTTGGTTGATCGGAGCCGATGGCAAGCATGCGCGCCCGCTCACCGGCGCCGCGCCGAGCACCAAGCCGCGCTGGTCGCCCGACGGCACTCGCCTGGCGTACCTAGGGGCGGGTGCGGATGGCTCGACTCAACTTTTCGTCTACTGGATCGACAGCGGCGCCACCGCCGCCATCAGCAATTTTACCGAGTCGCCCTCCAGTCTCGCCTGGTCGCCCGACGGTCGCTGGCTGGGCTTCACCATGCCGGTCCCTGCCGAGCGCAAGCCCCTCAAGGTGGAATTGCCCGAAGCACCGAAGAACGCTCATTGGGCGGATCCGCCGAAGCTCATCGACAGGATGGTGTTCCGGGTCGACGGCGAGGGCTATTTGCCGAACGTCTTCAGTCAGCTGTTCATCATCGACGCCAACGGCGGCGCCGCCCGCCAACTCACGCATGGAGATTTCGACCACGAGGGCACACCGTCATTCACGGCCGACGGCAAGAGCGTGCTGATCACGGCGAACCGACGCGCCGACGCGGACTATGAACCGATCGACAGCGAGATCTACCGGGTGGATCTGTCGGACGGCTCCATTCACGCACTCACCGATCGGCGCGGCCCGGACAAACATCCCGTGGTTTCTCCCGACGGCAATCACATCGCCTACCTGGGATTCGACGACAAGCGGCTGGGCTATCAGGCAACCCAGCTATACGTGATGGACGGCGACGGCAGCCACTCGCACTCGCTCACGCCGAATCTCGACCGCGACGCCGCCGAGCCGCAGTGGACCGGCGACAGCCGTCAATTGATCTTTCAATACGACGACCACGGATCGATCAAGATCGCGGCGATCGATCTCGGGGGCAAACTGCGTGTTCTGGCCGGTGACGTCGGCGGCAGCGACATCACGCGGCCGTATTCGGGCGGCTCGTTCTCGGTCGCGGCCAATGGCCGGTTCGCTTACACCCGGGCCGCGGCCCTCGCCCCCGCGGCGTTGGCGACCGGCACCTCGCCCCGCGATATCGCCACCCTGACCGCGCTCAGCGACACGCTGCTGAGTCAACGGACGCTCGGCACGGTGGAGGAACTCGTCTTCGCGTCGTCGGTCGACCGTCGCCCTATTCAGGGATGGATCGTCAAGCCGCCGGGCTTCGATGCCGCCAAGAAATATCCCTTGCTGCTGGAAATTCACGGCGGACCGTTTGCGAGCTATGGGCCGAGCTTTGCCGCCGAAATCGAGCTGTACGCTGCCGCCGGTTACGTGGTGCTGTACCTCAATCCGCGCGGCAGCACGGGCTACGGCGAAGAGTTCGCCGATCTGATCCACCACGATTATCCGGACCATGATTTCGGCGACCTCATGTCCGGCGTGGACGCGGTGATCGGCCGGGGCTATGTCGATGCAGGGCGCCTGTTCGTCACCGGCGGCAGCGGCGGAGGCGTGCTCACGGCGTGGATCGTCGGCCACACCGACCGCTTCCGCGCCGCCGTGGTGGTCAAGCCCGTGATCAATTGGGCGAGCTTCGTGCTCACCGCCGATATGACCAACTATTTCTATCGCTATTGGTTTGCCGGCTTTCCGTGGGACGACGTGCAGTCCTATTGGAAGCGTTCGCCGCTGGCTTATGTGGGCAACGTGCGCACGCCGACGATGCTGATGACCGGCGAAGTGGACTACCGCACTCCGTCGAGCGAGGCCGAGCAATTCTATCAAGCGCTCAAATTACGCAAGATCGACACGGCCTTGGTGCGCGTACCGAACGCCTCGCACGATATTTCGGCGCGTCCCAGCTTGCTGATCGACAAAGTGAGCTACGTGCTCGCCTGGCTCAAGACGCACGACGGCAAAGCGCCCTGAGTCAGGTTTTGCCGATCGTCTGCGCGGTCTGACCGAACAGAATTTTCCGCGATTCCTCGTTGACGGTCGGATTGCTGTTGATAGCCGCGCCGCGCTCGTAGGCACGCAGCGTGGCGGGGCGGCTCTTGATCGCCTCGAACCAGCGTTTCAGATCCGGAAAGTCGTCGAGATTCTGCCCCTGCGCCTCGTGCGGTACGATCCAGGGATAGGCCGCCATGTCGGCAATGGAATAGGCGCCGGCAATGAATTCGCGGTCGGCGAGGCGCTTGTTCAGCACGCCGTAGAGGCGATTGGTCTCTTTGACGTAGCGCTCGACGGCATACGGAATCTTCTCGGGGGCATACCTCGAGAAGTGGTGATTCTGGCCGGCCATGGGCCCAAGTCCGCCCACCTGCCAGAACAGCCACTGCAGCGTTTCGACCCGGCCGCGCAAGTCCTGCGCGATGAAGCGCTCGCTCTTGTCCGCGAGGTACAGCAAGATCGCGCCGGATTCGAAAACGGATATCGGCGCGCCGCGCTCCATCGGCGCGTGATCGACGATTGCCGGCATGCGGTTATTCGGCGAGATGGCCAGGAATTGCGGCCGGAATTGTTCTCCGGTACCGATGTTCACCGGGATGATGGTGTAGGGAATATCCGTCTCTTCCAGGAAGAGAGTGATTTTGTGGCCATTGGGAGTCGGCCAGTAGTACAAGTCGATCACGGGTGCACCTCCGGCGGGTCGAGCGCCATCTTGTGTTGTCGCAGTATCGCGATGCAGACGTCCTCTTCGCGCGGTATGGCGCGCATCTCGGCGATGCGCGCTCGTGCGCGTGCGTTCTTCGTCCAAGGCAACAGCGGATTGTCGAACTTGGCCGCGGCCGCCATGCGCCACTCCAACAGGCGTTTTCGCTCGGCAATCGTCCGGGCCTCCCTGCTGTCGGGCGCGAGCAGGCGCCTCTCGATGCTGAAACCCACCAGTTGCGCGGCGATGGTGTCGCTCCGTTGCATGGTCTTCGACAGTTTCAAACAGAGGTCGCGCCGCTCCGCTCCGGCACTCGAGTCTCGGCAAACGTCCACCAGCGACGAAAACGACGGAATGACCTCGCCGCTGGCGATTTCGCTGACCGTGGTCAACCTGGCGGAATCCGACGCGGCGAACCCGCCCGGCAACTGGTCATGCGCGGTACCAAGAACATCGACCATCAGCACCACGATCCGGTTCCAATACAAATCGAAACGCTCCCCGTGAGCCATGTCCGCGAGGATCCTGTCCACTTCCGTCGTGTCCCTGTCCTTCTGTGCCGCCGCCAGGGTCTGCAGCCAGGCGGCGCCGTTGTCCGCGTCCACCCAGCGCATGACGGTCGCGACGTCGCGGATGTCGCACGCGGGTGTGCCTGAACACAATTGCAGGTTCAGCCAGCCGATGCTCGCGTCTTGCGGCGCCAACTCGCCGGCGCGGGCTGCCAATTCCAAGGCCGACGGCTTGGGGCTCGCGCCGGCCGATTTTGCGCCATATGCGGGACCCGTAAAGCGCAGTGCCGCGGCCGTCGCCAGCGAGTTCGCATCCGCGCGAGCACCGAGGATCGCCGCAGCCTCAGCCCTCCAGGTCTGGTATCGGTTCGTAGTAACGGCGGCCGGCTTGGGGTGTCGCGTCGCCATGGCGGGCATTGCCGCGCCGGGCGTCGCTGAGCCGGGCGTCACCGCGCCGTGCGCCCCGACGGCTGAGGCCGCCGGAGAGTGGTTCGCCGCGAGTGCAAGGACCAGCAGACAGCGCTTGACCATGAGCCTACCTCAAGGCCCGCGACTACTGGCGCGAACCGGCAGCCGTCAAACCCGCGGTGATCGCCAATCGCATGGCATCCTCGACCGAAATGTCGAGCGGCGCAATGCGTTCCCGCGGCAGGTAAATGGTGTAGCCGCCGAAGGCGTAGCTCATCGGGAAATACACGGTCACCCAGTCTTGGCCGCCATGCGCCAGCAACACCGGCGGTACGTCTTCGCGAGTGACGAAACCAATCGCGTGCACGTCCGCGAATCGGGCCAATACCACGCGCTGCAGGTCGCGCTTCTCGCCGCTGCCGGACGGCAGCAAACTGACGACGTCGCGAAATCCGCCATAGAGGGTCTTCACGAACGGGATTCGGCCCAAAAAATCGTTCCAATATTTGAGCAGGATCTTGCCCGCATAGGCATTGACCAAGCTGCCGACGACCAGCAACAGCACGAATCCGGTGATCAACCCCAAGCCGGGCCAATAATGCTGCGGACTCACGATGCCGAGCCCGATCAAGGCGCGCCGCAGCCACCCCTCCACGGTTTGCACCAGCCACCAGATGACATAGATCGTCAACGCCAAGGGCAATACGGTCACCAAGCCGCTCATGGTCAACGTTAAGATCTTGCGCATGGGTCAATCATCGCATGATCGGGCTTAGCGCGCCGCAACCGCACAGAACGCCTGCGGTGTCTGCTGATATTCGCCGCTCTGCACCAGCGCGGCATTCTTTGGATTCCACACGAAGTACTGAGTGACCACCGCAGCGCCGCGCACGCGGGTGACGCAGAGCAGCCTGCTGTCGCGTCGAAACAGCAGCGTTTCGTCGGGTCGGCACGGCAGCGCTTCTTGGATCGACGCACGCGCACCCTGCGGCGGCAGCTCCTGAATAGCCCCGCTGCGCCAATCGACCAGGAGCAGGCGGCTGCATGCCAGGCCGCAGCTGGTCAGCGCCACCGTGACGTGGCCGGCGAAATTCGGACCGCTCGACAGCGCGCGCTGCACGGTCTTGGAGTCCTCCTGGGACAGATCACCGCCCGTGTAATCGATCTTGGGCTTGGCGGCGGCGTCGAACGGTGCGCTCGGGTATTCGGAGAATCGCGGCGCGCTCTGAGGTTCCGAATTGAAGCCGACCGCGACGCCGCGGATGTGGTCTATCTGCTCGGCCGCCGCATCCGTCAAGTACCAGTCATCGATGGTCACTGCGGCATGCGGCGCGCTCGCGGTAATGGTGACCGGCACCAGCGAGTGATCCTCGCAGTTGCCGGCATCGCGCGGCGCGCACAGGCTGTACTGCGTGTGCGCACCATAGACGCTGGGAGCGCCGGGTTCGTTGGGCGCCGTGAACACCAGAAAGCGGCCGGCCGGCACCTCGACGGCGAAATTCGCCTGCCCGCGGGCAAGCTGCACGGAGTGGATTTTCAGGGTATCGAGATCGGCGGCATAGACAGTCATCGACGGCACGAGCTGGGCCGGAAAGGCGATGGCGCCGTCGATCGTCCCCGCGACAGCGACTGCGCCGGCGCCTGCGACCAGCGACACCACGGCCGCCAGCGACAAGCGCACGAGAAGCGGATACCCCAAGACGGCGACTCTCCCAAAGAATAAAATCGTCGCCCACATGGTAGCGACGCGCAGCGATGCAAGCTAGTGCCGTTCATTGCACCGCTTCGCACATGTCTGTCAGGATGTTGCGGCCAAGAACCTAAAGCAACGGGAGCCAAACATGTCATCAGTCGCAAGGGTCACGGAAATCATCGCCTCATCCAAGAAGAGCTTGGACGATGCGCTCGAGAACGGCGTGAAGCGCGCCACCAAGACTTTGAAGAATGTCGCGGGTGCCTGGGTGGCGAGCCAGGAAGTAGTCATCGGCAAGGGCAAGATCACCGAGTATCGCGTGCGTTTGAAAGTCACCTTCGTGCTGGCCGAATAGCCGCCCGCTTACGGCTGGCGCGGCAGAATGAACCGCAGACCCTGATAATTGAGCACCACCCCATCGCGCCGGATGCGCTCGACGGTGGGACCTTCCTGCAGCGTGGCGCCTTGGTGATACTTGCGCATATTGACGTACACGAAGCGCTCGGCCGGCTTGGTCGCATACACATGAACGTCGAGGTGCAGCTCGGGCAGCGCCTGCGTGCCCGTCAAGTGGATTTCGCTGATCGAGGGCAGTCCTTCCTCATCGGCTTTCGCGTCCGGGTCCGTCAACAGGGGATCCGGGCGTTGCGCGGGACGCCAGGCCGCGGCGCCCGCAGCCTCGGCTGAAACCCTGTGCACCGCCGGCGGCCGAAGAGGCGCGGGGCTCGCGCCGGCTGCGACCGGAATTTCCGGCGCGTACACCGGCGCCGCATCCAGGGGGCTGAAATGCGAGGTTTCGGGCGGTGCGGCCGCTTCGGGTACGGAAGCCGCGTCCCGCGGCTGCGACGCATGCGCGGCGGGAGCGCTCTTTCGCCACAACACGAACGTCAAGACCAGCAGATTGATGACGAGCAAGACACCCAGTGCGATCGCCCAGGCCGGCAGGCGGCTGCGCCGCGCACTGGGGCGCGTGTCCATCAGCCCCGGCACGGATTGCCGCTGCCGTTCCATTTCCGACTTCTTGAGTGCGTCGAGAATAAAGGACATGACGGTACCTAACCGCCGCGCGGCGCGTTGGGCAGCAACAAGGGCGAACCGGGTTCGGCCAATGCGGTGTCGAGCATGACTTGGGTCTGTACTCCCGCGATGCCATCGACATTGAGCCGGTGTTCACGCTGGAAATTCTGCACGGCGATCGCCAATTGCTCATCGTAGACATCGCTGTGTTCCGGATCCGACGCGGCGCCCTGAAGGGCGTTGAGGCTGCGGCGCAGCCATCGGACTTCGTCTCCCGTCATCCCCACCGACAAGAGCCGGGTGCGCGCAGTCTTGGGTTTCCACACGAGGGTGAATTCTCCGAACCAATCGCGCGACAGCTCGTCAAGGGGCACCCGCTCATCGTGCTCGCCCAGATTCAAGGTGGCGAATCGGTCGTCCAGCGCGGACAGCACCACGCGATGCCGTTGTCCGTGATCGTCGGTCAGCGTCAGGATGGCGGGCCGGTTGAGGGCCCTGACTTGCGCCCAGGAGCCGCGTTGCTCCAGGCACGACAACCCCGCCTTCGCCGCCTGCCCGCAGGGGTTTTTGTCATCCGCCATGGCCGTCCCCCACAACGACAGCAGACGGCGGAACGCGGTTGCATCGCTGGTGTACGCACTGTTGGCGGCCAGCAATGCGTTGATGGATGCGGCCACCGGCGCGGCCGCAGGACCGGGCACCGACGGCTTAGGCGGGGGTGAGGAGGGCGTCACCACCGCCGGAAGCGGAACAGCCGTTGCGGGAGTGGGCCGGA
>Ga0137412_10001029_pt1 | contig 20956 bp, 16 predicted proteins | sample CZODoug2_1_16fun_FD_122160 | JGI IMG/M metagenome (GOLD analysis project Ga0137412, IMG submission 122160) | Vadose zone soil fungal communities from Angelo Coast Range Reserve, California, USA - CZODoug2_1_16fungal (Hybrid Assembly) | ecosystem: Environmental > Terrestrial > Soil > Vadose zone... | reverse complement strand
GTTCCGTTATTGCCGGCCGCAATTAAACAATACGCTGCGGTTGGTGATCAAAGACGGACGGCATCCCGTACTCGACCAGAATCTGGTGGAAGAAAAGTTTGTGCCTAACGACACGTCGCTGGATGGCGAGAGCGTTCGACTCGCGATTGTGACCGGCCCAAACATGGCGGGAAAATCCACCTACATTCGCCAGGTGGCGTTGATTGGGCTGATGGCTCAAATAGGCAGTTTTGTTCCGGCGGAGAGCACCGAGATCGGGTTGGTGGATCGCATTTTCACCCGCGTCGGCGCGAACGATGACATAGGACGCGGCCAATCGACATTCATGGTCGAGATGAACGAGACTTCGAATATCGTCAATAATGCGACCGAACGCAGCCTGGTGATACTGGATGAGATCGGCCGCGGCACATCCACGTTTGACGGCCTTTCCATCGCCTGGAGCGTCGCCGAATTTCTCCACGACAAGATCAAAGCACGCACGTTATTCGCTACGCATTATCATGAGTTGACTAAACTCGCCGAAGAACGCAAAGGCGTTTGCAATTTCAACGTCGCCGTGCGCGAATGGAACGACCAAATCATTTTTCTGCGCAAAATTATTCCCGGCGGCGCCGACAAAAGCTATGGCATCCAAGTCGCCCGTCTGGCAGGTTTACCAAAGGAGATTCTCGACCGAGCGAAGGAGATTCTTTCGCACTTGGAGAAACCGGATGGCATAACCGCGCCATCGGCCAAGCCGCCCAAACGATCGGCAAGAACACAGGCCAAAATGGAAAAGCCGCAGCTGGATTTATTGTGAAACCGATTCGTTGCCCGTGAAACGCGGCTCGCTGATCGTGTCTAATGTGCTCGAAACCAGATCCCGCTAGCGCACGCCTGTTCGCGTTCGCATTTGCGAAAGCCAGACTGGCGCGCCGGGCCTGCCCCGCTGAAACATGCGCCGAAGCAGAATTGTATATTGTGGTAAACTATCCACGATGGCGGTTAAGACGGAAAAGGAACTGAACGAGACACAGCGCAATCTTTGGCTCAAGGCGGTGGCTGCTGTTGAGCTGCGCAATCTCGGTTATGCAATTTCTCTTTTGCAGGAAATCCTGAAACAGGAACCGCAATTTCTGACCGGACGACAATTGCTGCGGCGTACTGAAGTCACGAAAAACAAGTCAACCAAGAGAAGTTTTTTCAATATTTCGACCGCGCCGATTGCTATCATGAAAGCGCAGCGAGAAATCAAGAAGGACCCAAAACGTGCCGTCGAAATGCTGGAAAAGGTACTGGAAGACGAACCTTATAATCGACAGGCGAACCTGGCTTTAAAGGAAGCGGCGACAGCAGCGAGCTGGCCCGAAATTGGCGTGTTCGCGCTCCGCACGTTGCTCGAAGAAAATCCGCGCGACGTCAAAGTATTACACGAACTTGGGCGTTTGTACAGCGAGCTGGGAGAGAACGATCAGGAAGTCGAAGTCTATAATCAAATCATCGACCTAAATCCATTGGATGCCGAAGCACTCCGTCGTGGCAAAGACGCAGCGGCCCATGCATCCATGAAAAGCGGTGGATGGACGCAGGCTGAAAGTTACCGTGATCTGATCAAGGACAAAGAGATGGCGATTTCGCTCGAACAGCAAAGCCGGGTGCGATTGACCGGCGAATCGCTCAATCAACAGATCGCCGAAACGCACGCGCGTCACAAGGCGGAGCCGGCGAACGTCGACCTTGCGCGACGCCTGGGTGCGTTGAACGAGAAAAAGGAGGACTTGGAGGCAGCGATCGGTTGGTATCAATGTGCAGCCGATCTGACCAAAGGTGCGGATACTGGATTGGTCCGGAAAGTTTCCGATCTGAAAATCAAATGCCTGGAACACGAGATTGCCGCGCACGAGGAATTTCTTTCCACACACAATGCAGCCCATGAATTGCATGCGAAAAAGTCTGAAGAACTAAAGGCCGCCAAAGCGAAGCGCGCAGAAATCCTCATCGCCGATGCACGTGAGCGGGTCACTCGAAATCCGACCGATCTTCAACTTCGATTCGAATTGGGCGAGCACCTCGTCAGTGCCAGACGTTTTCGCGAAGCCGTGCCGGAGTTGCAGCGGGCGCGGCAAAATCCACACGCCCGCTTGAAAGCGATAAACTTGCTCGGTTGTTGTTACGGCGAGCTTGGGATGCTTGATCTTGCGACGAAGCAATTGGAACAGGCGTCGAAGGAAATTCTGTCGATGGACGCGATTAAGAAAGAGATCGTCTACAATCTTGGACTTGTTTACGAGCGGATGGGCGACCGGGAAAAATCGCTCGCCTGCATGAAGCAAATTTACGAAGTCGAACACGGCTACAAGGATGTGGCGACCCGCGTGGAAAGTTCGTACGAACAGAGAATCCCTGAAATCTAATCGTCTTTCACGCGTGCGATTCAGTGCGCAATCGCCGCGTGGATAGAGTCGCAGGCGTAGTCCGCCATCAAATCAAATCAGGATTCATTCCGCATCCAATCGAGCGCCTGTTTTCGATTCTTAATTGGCTGGATTACTCCGGCACATTCAATCGAGGAAAGTCATGAAAAGCAAAATCACAATTGTTTCGCAGTTTTGTATTCTGCCTTTGATGGTTGCAGCGCTCAGCCTTGCTGGTGTGGCGCTGGCGCAAGATGTCCCAGCAACCAAAAGTTCGTCACTTAGCGTGAAGGACAAGACTTTCATGAAGAAAGCCGCGAAGGGTGGAATGATGGAAGTGGCTATGGGGAACCTTGCTGCGCAAAATGGCCAGAGTGACGATGTAAAATCATTCGGCAAGCGGATGGTCACCGACCACAGCAAGGCGAATGACGAACTCAAGTCGATTGCTTCACAAAAAGGAGTCACTCTACCGGGCAAAGAGCCCACGCTTAAATGGAACTCGGACAAGGCCTACGTGACCATGATGGTCAAGGATCACGAAAAGGACCTGGCCGAATTTCAGGAGGAAGCAAAAACCGGTAGCGATCCCGAGGTGAAAAAGTTTGCTGAGGACACTGCCAAAGTTGTCCAGGAGCATCTTGACCTGGCCAAAGAAACTCAGAGCAAGCTGCAATAAGGAAGAGACTGATTGCGAAGCGGCGCGCCTCGAAAGGCGTGCCGCTTTTTTTATGCTGCAACCTTTTCGAGTTTTGCACCTGGTTAAGAACGTTGTGCCAATTAAAAGCGCCTTGGCTTTTCCAATGCGAAACTTGATCCTCTAGTCCCATGCGCAAGACAAAAATCATCTGTACCTTGGGTCCTGCGACGGAAAAGACGGAGGTCTTGCGCCAGCTAATACATAAAGGAAGCGACGTCTTCCGATTAAATATGAGCCACGCCACCCACGAATGGGTGCGCGAAATTGTTCCACGCATCCGAATGCTCGCGCAAAAAGCGGGCCGGGCGGTTGCGTTTCTTCTTGATACGCAAGGCCCAGCTATCCGGACTGGCGATCTGAAGGCCAGTCTGCATTTGAAGCCGGGCGACATTCTGGAGTTCACCGTGCGTGGCGCAAAAAGTAAGGAGCGCTATTCGGTGGACGTGAATTACCGCGGTTTTGCCGATGATGTGACGGTTGGCAACACGATCCTCGTCGATAATGGCTTGATCAAATTGCTCGTGCTCGACAAGGGGAACAATCGTGTGCGCTGCAAGGTTTTGACACGTGCGATCCTCGGTTCGCGGCGCCACATTAATCTGCCCGGCGTACACGTAAATCTTCCCTCGCTCACGAGTAAGGACCACGCCGATGTATCCCTCGGCGTGGAGATGGGGGCGGATTTCATCGGGCTGAGTTTCGTGCGCGAGAAGAGCGACATCGAACAGCTGCGAAAACTTCTGGCGAGGAAAAAGAGTAAGGCGCAGATCGTGGCAAAAATCGAGGATCAACTCGCGGTGCGTTCAATCGACCAGATGATCGAGAGTGCTGACGTAATCATGGTGGCGCGCGGCGATTTGGGAATCGAATGCCCAATGGAAGACCTGCCAATCATCCAGCGTCGAATTGTGAAAAATTGTCTTCGCCTGGGCAAGCCGGTCATAGTCGCAACTCAGCTGTTAGAATCGATGATCACCAATCCTCTGCCCACACGCGCCGAGATCACCGACGTGGCAAACGCCGTTTTCGAACAGGCCGACGCTCTAATGCTGAGCGGCGAAACGACAATCGGCCGTTACCCGGTTGAGTGCGTCGAAGTGTTGCGCCGAGTGGCGATGCGTATCGAACGCAGCGGTGGGGCGGGTTATGCAGAGAACGCCCTGCTGGAAAACATTCGACAGAAAACGGTGGCTTCAGCCGTCACGCTGGCAGACTCGGTGCAAGATTCAAAACTAGTTGTCTTTACGTTACAGGGAAGGATGGCGCGGTATGCCTCAAATCTGAGGCCGCATCGCGCGCCGATCTTTGCTTTCACTCCTAGCGAGGAGGTTTACAGGCAACTGGCACTTTATTGGGGGACGTTTCCCGCCTGCCTCGATTTCGCGGGCGGCCCGGACAGGGCGATTTCAGCGGCCGAGAAGTTTCTGCGCAAAAACAAGTGGGCTAAACCCGGAGACCGTATGGTAATTATCAGTGACGTGCGTATGGGTCGCGCGCTTATCGATTCGATCCAACTGCGCGTAGTGAAATGAAAACAAAAACGCGCGGACTGCAGGTCCGCGCGTTCTAAACCGAAGAGATTGATCCAGCTTAAGCTTCCACGGGCAACTCGACATCGACCGGCCGCTCCTTCTTGCTGAGCGCGCGGCGCAACTTCGATAGCGCGATGTTTTGCAACTGACGAATCCGTTCGCGGGTGACACCGAATTTCTTGCCCACTTCCTCAAGAGTCTTCGGTTTGCCGCCGTCTAGTCCGAAGCGCTGGAAAATGATCTTCTTTTCGCGGTCGTCGAGCACATCAAGCAAACCGCCGACCTCGTTGCGCAGGTTTTTGTCGCGCAGCAGCTCAAATGGCGTTTGTGCGTCCTCGTCGCCAACAATCTCGCCGAACTCGGTGGAATCATCGTCGCTAATTGGCGCATCGAGCGACGCCGGGCGGATCGACACAGTCTTTAGCTGCGAAACTTTTCCACTCGCAATTCCAATTTCATCACCCAGCTCGTCGTCAGTGGGTTCGCGGCCCAGCTCCTCGCTCATTTGCAGGGAAACCCGGCGCATCTTCGAGATTTTGTCCACCAGATGCACAGGCAGACGGATCGTCTTGCTCTGGTTCGCCAGCGCCCGTTTGATGGACTGCTTAATCCACCATGCGGCGTAGGTGCTTAGTTTCCCGCCCTTCGCGGGGTCGAACCGTTCCACGGCCTTCATCAGACCAATATTCCCCTCCGAGATCAGGTCGAGAAGCGGCAGCCCGAGATTCGCGTAGTCATGCGCGATTTTGACGACCAAGCGCAAATTGGACCGAATCATCAGCGCTCGCGCTTCGCGATCGCCTTTTTTAATCTTAGCGGCCAGCTCGATCTCCTGGTCCGGAGTCAACAACGGGATTTGCCCGATCTCGCGCAGGTAAATCTTAATTCCGGTATCGCTATCCTCAGCAGCCATATAACTCTTTTTCATTAATCACTTTGGGGGGTTGGATTGACAACCTCCCGTACATCTTCTTCGTGGCAGGCTTGTCGATCACGCGTTCTAGCATCCTAGGAACTACTTAACAAGGTTAAATATTCTGAGTAGTGACAATGATCGGACGCCTCCTGTTCAATTTTTTTGGAGCCCTCACTTGCCCCATTGTCTCTAGGGCTCTTTTAGCATTAACCCTTACATATTCTACGAGATTTGTAGACGTAAGTGACCTCCCACTTTAGAGGGATATTTGACGCTTTTCCACGCAGCGATTTTCTGCAACGCTGCAAGGGCTATGCTGGCAAAAATTTACTCCGCGGCTGTTTATGGCGTGGACGCATATGAGGTTGAGATCGAGGTCAACGGCGCTGGCGGCGACCCGAACATCGTTATTGTTGGGCTGCCGGACGCCGCTGTGAGGGAAAGCCGCGATCGGGTTACTACGGCCATTGCAAACAGCGGCTACTACTGGCCGCGCGGTCGCACAACGATTAATCTAGCCCCCGCCGACATCAAAAAAGAAGGACCGAGCTTCGACCTGCCAATCGCCCTTGGAATGATCGCAGTGACAGAAGGACTGGACAGCTCGCCGTTTGAAAACTTCAGCTTTGTAGGCGAGCTCGCGCTGGACGGCACGGTGCGATCCGTGAAAGGAGTGCTGCCGGTCGCTTTGGAGGCACGTCGCCGTGGCAAACGGGCATTGTTCGTTCCGGAACCGAACGCGCTCGAGGCCGCCATGGTGGATAAGATCGACATCTACGGCGTGCAAAATTTGCGGCAGACATTCGCATTCCTACGCGGCGAGACTCCCCTTCTTCCGACACGCGCCGATCTGAGCAGATTTTTTTCAGCACACCAAAGCTATGACGTCGATTTCGGAGACGTGAAAGGCCAGGGTCATGTCAAACGGGCCGTCGAAGTCGCGGTGGCTGGCGGTCACAACGTCTTGATGGTCGGGCCGCCCGGCTCGGGAAAATCGATGCTGGCGAAACGTATCCCTACCATTATTCCGCCTCTTTCACTCGAGGAAGCAATTGAGACGACAAAGATTCACAGCATCGCCGGGTTGCTCGATGCCGAAAAATCCTTCGTCTCCACGCGGCCATTTCGTCCGCCGCATCACACCATCAGCGATATCGGCTTGCTCGGCGGCGGCACGTTTCCAAACCCTGGTGAAGTCAGTCTCGCGCACAACGGCGTCCTCTTTCTCGATGAGCTGCCTGAGTTCAAAAGGTCGGCATTGGAGGTAATGCGCCAGCCACTTGAAGACGGAAAAGTCACCGTTTCGCGCGCTGCGGGCAGCGTTACTTTTCCCTCAGAGTTCATGCTCGTCGCGGCAATGAATCCGTGTCCATGCGGCTACTTTGGCGACCTCAAACGCGAATGCCGTTGCGGTCCGGCCCAGGTGCAACGTTATCGCCAGCGCGTCTCCGGCCCGTTGCTGGATCGTATCGATCTGCACATTGAAGTGCCAGCTGTCGAGTATCGAGACGTCGCCAGCGAGCGGGCTGAAGAGACGTCTGCCACGATCCGTGAGCGCGTCGGCAGCGCACGTCAACGTCAGCTAGAGCGGTTTCGCGGCGACGCAAAAGTAAATTGCAACGCCCGAATGGCGACGCGCCACCTTAAGCAATACTGCAAACTCACTCAGGATTCGCAGGAACTGATTCGCGTGGCCATGAACGAATTGAACCTGAGCGCCCGCGCTTACGATCGGATCCTGAAGGTTTCGCGCACTATCGCTGATCTCGATGGCAAGACTGAGATCTCACCTGAGCATGTGAGCGAAGCGATTCAATATCGGACATTCGACCGCACCTTCTGGGTGTAGCCGATCGATCAGGGATCTGCACGCCTGCTCGTGCTCGGCGCCTCCAACTACGACCGCCAACACCAGCATCGGCAGGAGCGAACAGTTTTGAATCCAATGAGCGAGTGAGATGCATCTCAAAGGAAACAAAAAACGCTCGAAACATGAAACCAATACCCTTAACGACTCCTAATCACAGTCGTCGCGATTTGTTTGATCCCATAGAACGCAAACACCGCCCAATGCCCGTAACGGATTAGAATTATCATTCCGTCGCATTCGGAGGATTCAGCGGATGTAAGATGCGCAATTCTGAGCAATCTTTTTGGAACATCGCTGGCAATTACTTGAAAGATGAAGCGCGCCACGATTTCTGGACTGAAGCTACGCTCTTTGCATTTATCGCTATTACGGCAGCTCTGGCCTTGATGAATAACCTGCACGTGCTGATAGAGTTCATGCGTGCGATCACCTCTCACCAAGGCACGTAAGTTTCGACAGATTATTGCCGTACTGCTGTTGTCGCTTGCTGGTTGTGGCTCGGAAAGCGATCGGGTGCTTGAGGAGACTTTCGACCGGGTCTACACGATCCAGCCAAACACGGACATAAGCATCCAAAACGCCGACGGCGCGGTTCTGGTCTACGGTTCAAACACCAACGAAATGCGGGTGTACGCGACGAAGAAAGCATATGGCCGCACGCAGCTGAAAGAGATTGCGATCGATGTCTCTGTGCAGCCGACCTCCGTTTCAATCACCACCAAACTTCCTCCGAAACCGAAGTGGGCCCTGTTTGATCGCTCCGGCACGGTTGATTACACCATTGTGGTTCCTGCAACCGCCCACATATCGCAGCTGCGCCTTGATGCAGGCGAACTTCTCGTGGACGGAATGCACGGACGAAGTGTACACGCCTGGCTGGGCGATGGTCGAATGATAGCTCGCAACTGCTTCACTAACATCGATTTTGCGCTGCGGCGTGGCAATCTCACCCTCTCTTACGACTGGTGGCAACCGGAAAGTTTTTCGATCCAGGCAGATATCGCGCGCGGAAACGCATGGGCGTTTCTTCCCAGTAATGCGGTTTTTCATCTTCTTGCCAGAGCGACACACGGAAAACTCGCCAGTGATTTTGATAATTCTGCGACTGCTGGGAAAGAAAGCGCTGAAGCGACAACGATCGACCAATTTGTCAACGGCGGTGACAACGCCACAATCGAAATACGGGCAGAAAGCGGCAACATCAAGATCGTTGAAGCCAATCCGTAAGGGAAATAAATTGACTCCGAAAGGCTTCGCGAGTTGATCAATCCGAAATCCACAATCTACAATCCGCAATCCTAACATGCCTTCGTTCGACATCGTCTCAGAAGTGGACAAGCAAGAACTCGATAACGCGATCAATCAGGCACGCAAGGAGCTGGCGACTCGTTTCGACTTCAAAGGCATAGCAACTGAGATACTTCTCGAGAAGGACAAGATCACGCTCACTGCGCAGGATGCAGCTTACCTCCGGGGATTGCGCGAAATCCTCATCGGCAAGCTTTCAAAGCGGGGAGTGGATTTGCGCAATATCGAACAAGGCGAGCCCGCCATTTCATCTATCGGCCATGCCCGGCAGGAATTAAAGATTCAACAGGGTCTGGAGGGAAACAAAGCAAAGGAAATTATTCAGGCGATCAAGTCGCAGGGTTTCAAGGTGCAAAGTCAACTGCAGGATCAACAGATTCGAGTGACCGGAAAAAAGAAAGACGAGTTGCAGGAAGTCATTCAATTCATCCGCAACCGAGACTTTGGCGTTTCCACGAATTTCAAAAATTTCCGGGACTGACTCCAAGGACGGGCGGTTTCCAATCCACCCTTTTGGATCGGCGGACTAGAGACCGCCGCTCCCTGATTAACCGCCTTGCACCGGCGGCATGATGGAAATTTCGTCTCCCGGACAGAGTTTGTAATTTCGATCGACGAATTCCACGCCTGCGCCAATCAAAATGCTCTTGTCATGCGGCCGAAGCTTCGGTTGTTGCGCGTAGATTTGCCCAAGCAAGTCGCGGACAGTGGCCCCGTCGGCAACATCGACATCCAACTGGCGCGTTTCGACTAGATCGCGCAGTTGCGCGTAAAACAGCACTCGCACTTTCATCTGATCATGTTATTCCGAGCGGAGTCGACACATCCCGTGGCGCCAGCTTACCGGTAAGTTCGCGGGATATCTCGACTTCGCCCCCGACATGACGGCTCAATCCTCCTCGAGTAATTCCTTCCGCAAAACGCCAATGTAAGGAAGATTGCGATAACGTTCCTTGAAATCGAGCCCGTAACCGACCACGAATTCGTCTGCGATCTCGAATCCAACATAATCTATATCGACGTCTCGGGCGCGTTGTTTATTTTTGCTCAACAGCACGCACACCCGGATGCTGTGCGGTTTTACCGTTTCCAACGTTTCTCGAATGGCTGCGAGCGTGTGACCGCTATCCAGAACATCGTCCAGGATCAAAACATCTCGACCCGCGACGTCCGGGACTGTGATCTGCTTGAAGACGACATCGCCACTGCTCTCCGCTTCTCCGTGATAACTCGCCACCCTCAGGCAATCCAGCTTCAAGGGAAGCGGAATTCGACGAAGCAGGTCAGCAACGAACATCAAGCTCCCGTGCAACACCGCGATCACGGTCAGGTCTCGCTCACGATAGTCGTTAGAAATTTGCGCGGCCATATCATCCAAGCGCCGGTGAATCGCCGGCTCATCAAACAGCACGCGCTCCAGATCGCCTCGCATCCAGACTATTAGGCCATCAGCCGCCGCACAGATCAACGCGTGATGAAGACTTTCGCAACGCGCCGACTCGACGAGCGCTAAGCAAGGAGCGGCGGTCTCCAGTCCGCCGCTGTAGCCGCTTTGGCGTGCACGAAGCGAGTTCGCCCTGACCAAGCAGCGCTCTGTAATTGCTGTTTTTATTCACCCGGCATTCGGCGCGAGGAAAACGCGCTTTAATGCTACGGAACAAAGTATTGTAAGAAATCGGCGGACTGGAGACCGCCGCTCCTTGGCGCCACGGCGATACTTTACGCGTGTGTTATTTTGCTTCCGCGTATGCGCATCCATCACGAACAATTTGAGATTCGCACCAACGGAAAGGGACTGTACGAAATCACGGATGAAGTACAATCAAAAATCGACAAGTGCGGTGTACAAGGCGGGACCGCGACCGTGTTTGTTCAGCACACCAGTTGCAGCGTCATCATCATGGAGAATGCCGATCCGACTGCGCGACGCGATTTGGAAGAGTTCTTCGACCGGCTCGTGCCGGAAGATGCTGATTATTTCACACACGGTTCCGAAGGCAGCGACGACATGCCATCACACATTCGCATGGTCCTGACGCGCACCAGCGAGACGGTGCCTGTTGTCGATGGAAAAATGCAGCTCGGAACCTGGCAGGGTATTTTCCTCTTCGAACATCGTCGCGCAGCACATCGGCGAAAGCTTGTCGTCACCATTATCGGTGAATAGCCAGGGCGCGATCGCCGGGCGCGCCGAAATGAAGCGCCGTCCCAAGATTATTTCCTACGTGTAAATCGCATCTACGAGCCGCAGCGATTTTTCGTTCGGCAGAAGGGATTGCTCCATTTGATTCATGACGTACGCAAATGAAGTCCTGTTTTCAGGATCAACAAAAGCGTGACAGCCGCCCGCGCCGGGATGTCCAAAAGCTTTAAGGGACGCGCCGAACATTCGTTGCACCGCGTTGAGTGGATCCTTCATGAACCCGGCTGAAAACGCTGTCGGTATTTGAAAAACGCGGTCAATGCCGTCTGCCAGGGTCGTAGTCATCCGCGTCATTGTTTCTTCTGAGAAGAAGGTTTGCCCTTCGAGTTTCCCCCCGTTCGCAAGCATGGAATAGAACTTCGCAAGTGCTGAGGCGCTTCCGATCCCTCCAAATGAAACAATCGGTTGCGCGCGGACAGCAGGGGTGTTCATACCGTTGACGGAGTTCAGTCCGTACGGAGACGTAAACGTTTTGCGTGCCAGCGTGCCCGGCGTAGTCAGGTCGCTGTAGAATTTCTTCGGCTCAGGCGGCTTGCCACTCTTTGCAGCGTAAACGGTGGCCACACGTGAATTTTCTTCTTCGGGCAAACCGATCCAAAAATCGAGATTCAGCTGCCGCGCAAAAACGTCGCGCCAGTATTGCGACAGCGTCCTCCCTGCGATGCGACGTACCAGTTCATCGAGCAAGAATCCAAACGTGCGGGCGTGATAGCCATGGGCAGTCCCCGGCGGCCACAATGGCTTTTGCGCTTCGAGTGCTCGGATAACAGCGCAGTTATCGAGCACATCGACTGGTTCATCCAAAGCGCAAAGTCCGGCCTGATGCGAAAGCAACTGCGACAACGTAATTTTTTCTTTGCCAGCTTGAGCGAACTCCGGCCAAAACTCCGCAACGCGCCTGTCGATATTGATCCCGTGCTCCTGCAAAACGTGCAGGACACACGCGCTGCCAATTCCCTTCGTAGCAGACCACACCAGGACGAGCGTGTCAGCTCTCCATGGTTTTTCGCGGCGGGCATCACAAAAACCGCCGTAAAGATCGACGACTGGTTTTCCATCTTGCCAGACAGAAACCGCGGCTCCCAGCTCTCCAAACTTTTCGAAGTTCTCCCGGAACAGGGTCTTGAGTCGCTCGCGAAGTCTTTCCGGATCGAGCTGCATGTTGAAAGTTGTAAGGTGTTTGATTCGCTCGCGCCAGCTCGCTCACCCTATTGCGCTCCCCGTCTATGTGGCTTGGCGCCCGCCGGCTCCATTCTGTGAAACGCCAAGCCAAACACCATGGCGTGTGACACAGACGCCCTACAGCAAAAGCGATTCCAATTCGTCGAGTCGCTGTTCAAACAAACGCAATGCAGTCTCAATTGGCGCAGACGTAGTCATGTCCACGCCTGCCGCTTTCAATGTTTCCAGTGGAAACTTCGAGCCGCCCGAACAGAGAAAATTAAGGTACGCTTCCACACTCCGCGGCTCGCCGGCAAGCACGCGTTGTGAAAGCGTCGCCGCAGCAGAAATGCCTGTCGCATACTTGTAGACATAGAACGCGTGGTAGAAATGCGGAATACGGAGGCATTCCAAATCCAGCTCGGCATCCTGCACAAAGTTTTCAGCAAAATAAGTTTCGAGAAGCCCGCGATATTGCGACCTGAAGACGTCAAGTGTGAGCGCGTCGCCGCTCTCTTCAATGGCGTGGATGGTTTTCTCAAACTCGGCAAACATGGTCTGCCGGAAAAGCGTGCCCCGCAGATCGTCGATTTGCCTGTTGATGATGTAGGCGCGCATCTTGGGATCGCTCGTCGTTTTGAGCAGGTAATGGGTGAGCAGTTCCTCGTTGAACGTCGATGCAACTTCCGCCAGAAAAATCGGGTACTCGTAATCTTGAAACCGCTGCGAATTTTGTGAGAACCAACTGTGCATGGAATGACCAGCTTCGTGAGCGAGCGTGTAGACATCGGAGAAAACGTCCTCCTTATAATTCATCAGGATGTAGGGAGGCGCCTGATAGCTTCCGGACGAAAACGCGCCGCTGCGTTTGCCTTTCGTTTCGTAACGATCGCACCAGCGATGGGTGCGCAAGCCTTCCGCCAGCACATCGACATACTCCTTCCCCAGCGGTTCGAGTGCGCCTAAGACCATTTTGGTAGCCTGATCAAACGTGAAGCACGTCTCGATTTCCGGAACGAGCGGGACGTATGTGTCGTAGTGGTGCAGCTCCCGCAACCCAAGGGCGCGGCGGCGCAAATCAAAATAACGAAAGAGCGGTTTCAAGTTTGCCCGAACCGATTGAATTAATCCGTCGTAAACCGCAATGGGTACATCGTCTGGAAACAGCGCTGCCTCCAGAGCAGACGAGTAATATCTTGCTCGCGCATGGAAAACATCTGCCTTGACGGAGTAAGCAAGTGACGCGGCGAGCGTATACTGATGGTCGCGAAATTCTGCATAGAATTGATGGAAAGCGCGTTCGCGCAGCTCATGATCGCGCTTCACCAAAAACGAACTGAACGAGCTTTGGGTAAGCGGTCTTTCACGTCCTTTCTCATCGATCAATACGCCGAACTTCATGTCCACGTCGGTCAATTGCGAAAAGGTGTCGTCATAGCCGCTCAGCGCGACACTACCCAAAGCGAGAAGACGTTCCTCGGGCACGGACAGCACATGTGGTTTCATCCGCCGAATCTTGTGCAACTTGATTCGCCATTCGGCTAGCGCGGGATCGGCAACGAATTTGGCAAACGTTTCGTCATCGATCGCCAGAATTTCCGGGGCAACAAATGCCGCCGCTTCTCCGATCTTTGTGAGCAGGTTCTGGACCTGCCCGATCCGCGCAAGATATTCGTTATTGGTGCTGTCCGCTGCCAGTTGCAGCGACGCGTAGTGATAGACGCGCTCGATCTTCAACTCGAGCGACTTTTCGAACTCAAGCACTTCTGCCAGAGTCTGCGCAGACTCCCTCACTCTGCCCTTCCAGCCCTGAAGGCTTGGATACGTCCGCTGCAGCCAGGCAAAATCCTCCTGCCATTTGCCAACATCGGCAAAAAGATGCGTCAGGTCCCACTTATCCGAGTCGGAAATATCAGCACGAGTTGGAATTTTCGCTTCGTCCATGAGGAAATTGTCACACGGAACGTGCTCTCTTCAACGAGTGGAACCTGGCATAACCTTGAGACAAGCCATTAACGCTGTAGTGAACGCGCCAGTTTAGCGTCGCAAGCTCCACGATTTCAGGATTTCATGGCTGGCATGAAACGGTTTTTGATCTTGCAGCTATTCGGCGCGTTAATCGCTGCAATGGCACACGCCGCAACAAACTTCGATCTGGCGGCAAAGGCAACGAACGACCTCGCTGTCGATCTTCACCGCCAACTCGCCACAGGCAACGAGAATCTTTGTGTGTCGCCCTATTCAATCCAAAGCGCTCTCGCCATGACCTTCGCCGGTGCAGACGGCGAGACGCGCACGGAGATGGCGCGCGTTTTGCATTTTACAGCCGACGCGAGTGCAGTCGCCGCCTCGTTCGCTTCGCTCCAGCATTCGCTGGAAGAAATGAGCGCGAGGACGGCCGAACTGGTGAAGAAATCCAAGGAATTCGGCGGCCCGAGCCAGCCAATCACATTGGCCATCGCAAACAAACTCTTTGCGCAGAAGGGTTATGGGTTTCGCCCGGCTTTCCTGTCGCTCGTGAAAGAAAATTTCGGTGCGGCCTTTGAGCCTGTGGATTTCGTCAAGAACGCGTCAGCCGCTACTCAGCACATTAATGAGTGGGTGGCAGACCAAACACACAATCGAATTCGAGATCTCATTCCTGGAGGGGCACTTGATGAGACAACGCGCCTCGTTTTGGCGAATGCGCTCTATCTAAAGGCTCCTTGGGCCGATGAATTTTCCAGCAACGCAACGCAGCCCGAGCCATTCCACGTTCGCGGCGGGACTGGAATCAATGTTCCCACTATGCAGAAAAAAAGTGGGCATTTCGGTTATGCAAAGCGCGAGGGATACACGGTTGTAAGCCTGCCTTACGAAGGAAACGATCTCCAATTTCTCGTTCTACTTCCCGGCGAAGTAAACGGTCTGCACGCACTCGAATCAAAGCTGTCCGGCGATATGCTGGCCGGATGCGCGAAACTTCAGACACGCGACATCGACCTTCATTTGCCGAAGTTCAAACTCGAGCCGCCCACCCTGGCCTTGGCAGAAAAGTTCGAAGCGCTTGGGATGAAAACTGCGTTCGATAAACCACGGGGAAGTGCAAATTTCGACAAGATGGCGCCGCGAACACCTAAGGATTACCTGTACATCTCGCAAATCTTCCACAAAACTTTTATCGCCGTGGATGAAAAGGGAACCGAAGCGGCTGCGGCGACCGCCGTGGCAATGATGGCGGGGACCGCTTTGAGATCGCCGCCGCCGCCGCCAATTGAAGTGAAGATCGATCGCCCATTCGTTTATGCAATTCAGCACGTGCCTAGCGGTGTCTGCCTTTTTCTCGGGCGGGTGACGGACCCGCGTTGAACGAGGAGGGCGCTGTCTTAAGCGCCTAGCGGCGGATTGACATCCCATTAGCAAGCTCGTCCCGCGCCCAAACCCGAACCTCCCTCGCAACCGGTGTCATTCCGAGCGAAGTCGAGGAATCCCTGGACTGTTCGTCCGGTGCGTCTCGGAAAACGGGGACGCGTTCGTTTTTGACCTACGGACGTGCTTAACGTCGATCACGCTCGTGTCATGCTTTGGTTTGTAAACGCAATGGTCGTCTGAAAATTGCGCATCCTGAAATAAGATTGAGAATATCGAGCGATTGGAAGGGTGGCTGAGTCCGGTTTAAGGCACTCGACTCGAAATCGAGCGTGGGGAAACCCACCGTGGGTTCGAATCCCACCCCTTCCGTTTCAGAGAGCCATCGGGCCAAAAGTCCTGATTTTGTTTAGACAAAATCGGCAATTAGCGGCGTCCCTTATATAATCGTCTGAATGCCGACTATTGAATGAAATCGGAGTTGCATCCCGTTTGTTCGACGGCAGTTTCTTCACTTCATGTCTTTTCTATGAACATATTCTCTCGGTTTTTTGTTTTTTCGTGTTTAACCGCAGCCGGTCTGATTTCGATCACAACCCTCGGGGCGCAGAAATTGCCCGACACGACCCGGCTGCTTCGTTTTCCAGCAACGAACGGCACGCAGATCGTCTTTTGCTACGCGGGTGAGATCTATACTGTCGGCAAAGATGGCGGGATTGCGCGACGCCTGACCAGCGGTCCAGGTTACAGCTCGTTCCCGCGTTTCTCGCCGGAAGGGAAACAAATCGCGTTCACTTCGCAATACGACGGCAACACGGAGGTTTATGTGATGCCAGCCGAGGGAGGCGCGCCGAAACGCCTGACGACCTCGGCCACGCTCGGACGGGACGACATCTCCGACCGGATGGGGCCTAACAACCTCGTGATGGCATGGGAAAATACAAAGCCGCTGGTCGTCTTTCGTTCGCGCATGAAGTCGTTCAACGATTTCATCGGTGCACTGTTTACCGTCGGGCTGGACGCAGAATTGCCCCAGCAGCTGCCGGTGCCGCGCGGCGGTTTCGTTTCGTTTTCGCCGGATGACTCCAAGATGGCTTATAACCAGGTGTTCCGGGAGTTCCGCACCTGGAAACATTATCGTGGCGGCATGGCGGACGACATTTGGGTCTACGATTTCAAAACCGGCGCCACCGAAAATCTGACGAACAACCCCGCGCAGGACGTCTGCCCGATGTGGGGACCGGACAACAAGATCTATTTCATCTCCGACCGCGACAACCGCATGAATTTGTTCGTTATCGATCTTGCGACGAAGGAAACCAAGCAGCTCACTCACTTTACAGACTACGACATCAAGTTTCCGTCGATCGGCAAAGACTCAATCGTGTTTGAGCAAGCGGGATACATTTGGCGCTACGATCTCGCGAGCGGTCAGGCAACGCCGGTGCCTATCGAGATCAAGGAAGATTTTTCGATCGGCCGCTCCGCGCTTGTCGATGCAGCCAAACATATCGAATCGGTGAACCTGGCGCCAGATGGCGAGCGCTCCATCACAGTCGCCCGCGGCGATCTTTTTTCCGTGCCAGCAAAGAATGGAACGCCGCGTAACCTGACGAAGACTTCGGGCGCGCACGAGCGTGACGCAGTTTGGTCGCCGGACGGAAAATGGATCGCCTATAACTCGGATGTGACAGGCGAGAACGAACTTTACGTCCGCTCACAAGATGGCAAAGGCGAGCCGCAACAAATCACAAGCGGCGCCGACACCTATTACTATGCACCGAAATGGTCGCCCGATAGCAAGAAGCTGCTCTGGAGCGATCGGCTGCAACGATTGCGTTATATCGATGTTGCAACCAAAGCGATCACACTCGTCGATCAAGACAAATTCGGCGAAATCCAAGGCTACAACTGGTCGCCCGATAGTCAGTGGATCGTCTGGGCACGTCCGGAAGAGAACGACATGCCTCGTATCTACCTTTACTCGCTCGCCAACAAACAGCAGACAGCTGTCACTGATAGTTGGTATGGCTCTGGCGAGGCAGTCTTCAGCGACGATGGAAAATACGTGCTGCTCGCCTCAGCCCGCGATTTCAAGCCGACATTTGGCGACCAAGAATTTGCAAATGTGTATCGCGACATGCAGCGGATTTATCTCGTCACACTCGCCAAAGAAACCGCCAACCCACTTGCCCCGAAGAGCGATGAAGTCGGCAAGGCTGAAGAAAAACGACAAAAGGAAAAAGCGAAGGAATCCGAAGCGAAAAAGCCGGAAGAAAAAGTCACTGGCAAGAAACCCGAAGAAAAACCAAAGAAACCAGTCGTTGTGAAAGTGGATACCGACGGAATCCAGAACCGAATCCTTGGCCTGGAAATTACACCGGGAAATTATCGCAACATCCGAATGCTGGATGACGGGCGGATCTTTTATCTACGCCGTACAGCGGCTGATGACATCGGCGAAGATGACAACGAAGGATTCCCTGAAAGAGACAGGAAATCACACCTTTGCGTTTACAACGTGGACGATCGCAAGGAGACCGTCCTGGGCGACGTGAACAATTACCAAATCACGTTCGACGGCAAAAAGATGCTGGTGAAGATCAAAAAAGATTACGCCATCATCGATGTGCCAAAAGACAAACTCGAGACCAAGGATCACGAGCACAAGATCGCGGGGCTCGACACGCAGTTGGATCGACATGCCGAGTGGAACCAAATCTACTTCGAATGCTGGCGGCAAATGCGCGATTTCTTCTTTTCACCCACGATGAACGGCGTCGATTGGAAGGCCATGCGAGACAAATACGCCGCGTTGCTCCCGTTCGTGAATCATCGCAATGATCTTACCTACTTGTTAGGCGAGCTCATCGGCGAATTGAACAACGGCCATACCTACGTCGGCGGCGGCGAACGCCCTGACACTCCACGCATCAAGCTTGGCCTGCTCGGCGCGGAATTTTCTCGCGACCCGGCCACGCGCGCTTATCGCGTCGAACGCATTTTGCCAGGTGAAAATTGGGATAAGGAAACCCGCTCGCCCCTCACAGATGTCGGCGTGGACGTGAAACCCGGCGATTATATTCTGGCGATCAACAACACCCCAGTCTCCACATTGCCTAGTCTTTACGACGCACTCATTGGCACCGCAGACAAACAAGTGATCCTGCGCGTGAATTCCAAGCCGACTGATGCTGGCGCGCGCGACGTGACTGTTGTCCCCACTGATAATGAAGCGCCGCTTTACTATCTGGATTGGGTGCAGAAGAACATCGATTACGTTAACAAGAAAACGGGCGGCGAAGTTGGTTACCTCCACATTCCCGATATGGGCCAGCCCGGCTTGAACGAGTTCACAAAGCTTTACTTCCCGCAAATCCGCAAACACGCCCTCATTGTCGACGTTCGCGGCAACGGCGGCGGCTTCGTCTCCCCGCTGGTGATCGAGCGGTTGCGGCGGGCGCTGGTGATGGTCGGGATGGCACGGAACGGCATGCCGCAAACCGACCCGTCGCAAACGTTTGTTGGCCCAATGGTCACGTTAACCAACGAATTCTCTGCATCCGATGGCGATATTTTTCCGTATCGTTTTAAGACTCTTGGGCTCGGCAAGCTGATCGGGAAACGCACATGGGGCGGTGTGATTGGTATTCGCGAGTCGCTGCCGCTTGCCGATGGCGGTCAATTCTTCAAACCGGAATTCGCTCCGTACTCAAAAGACGGCAAACAATGGATCATTGAAGGTCGTGGCGTCGATCCCGACATCGTAGTCGATAACGATCCTGGGAAGGAATTCAAAGGCGAAGATCAGCAGCTCGACCGGGCGATCCAGGAGATTCAGGAAGAACTAAAGACGAAACACTACGACCTTCCGCCGCCCCCACCCTGGCCTAATCGAAATCCCGCCAGCTGAACCTAGAGTTTTAACAAGCGACGCCACTCAAGCTCGTTGTGGAGCACACGCGCCACTGCACGCAGAAGCGAAATCTAAGAGGAAGGTGCTCGCCCCGGCAGCATGAAGCGGCGAGATTAGCCGCATGGAACGGGCTTTTCCAAACCGAATCGAAGCGGGGCGGATACTCGCGGAGAATCTCGAGAAATATGCGGATCGCGACGACGTGATTGTGCTCGGGTTGCCCCGCGGCGGCGTTCCTGTCGCCAACGAAGTTGCAAAACGTCTTCGTGCGCCGCTCGACGTTTTTATCGTGCGCAAGCTCGGTGTCCCCGGTTTCGAGGAACTGGCTGCCGGCGCCATTGCTTCCGGCGGAGTGCGTGTTTTGAATGAAGACGTGATGCGTGCGATACCGCACGCAGACCAGGCAATCGAGGCCGTTACTGCGCGAGAAAAAGTAGAATTGCAGCGGCGCGAACAAATCTATCGGGAAGGCCGCCCCGCACCGGAGTTACGGGATCGGATTGCCATCTTGGTGGATGATGGATTAGCCACGGGCGCGACCATGCGCGCCGCGGTGAAAGCACTGCGGAAGCGAGGTGCCGCGAAAATTGTCGTGGCCGTGCCGGTCGGTCCGCCGGATACCTGCCACGAGATTGAAGAACAAGCCGACGAAACGATTTGTCTGAGCACGCCTGAATTCTTTCAGGCTGTCGGCCAATATTACGAGGATTTCTCGCAGACAACCGATGAAGACGTGCGCGAACTGCTTGGTCGCGCCGCGGAGGAACACAAATGACGGAGGCCGAATTTGTTCGCGAAATCGCACAGCCGCTCTCTGGCGTGGCAGAAGATTACGACGGCCTTCTCAAGCTGATCGGTGATGCGCGATTTGTCCTGCTGGGCGAAGCGACACACGGCACACACGAATTCTATTCCGAGCGTGCTGCGATCACGAGGCGACTCATCGCCGAGAAGGGCTTCTCTATCCTGGCGATTGAGGCGGACTGGCCGGATTCGTCCCGAGTGCATCGCTATGTCCGGGGCGCCACGACCGACGCCAACGCAAATGAAGCGCTCTCGTGTTTTCGCAGGTTTCCGACCTGGATGTGGCGTAACACGGTCGTGCTGGAATTCGTCGAGTGGTTGCGTCATTTCAACCGCAATATCGATCGGAAGCGAGCGCCAGTTGGATTTTATGGGATGGATCTCTACAGCCTGCATGCGTCAATTGAGGCTGTGCTCAGGTATCTGGACAAAGTCGATCCTGATTCGGCGAAGCGTGCGCGGCAGCGATATTCCTGCTTCGATCATTTCGGCCACAAGCCCCAGGAATACGGTTACGCTACGACTGTCGGTGCCGCCGAACCATGCGAAGAAATGGTCGTCGAGGAGCTCGTCGAACTGCGGAGCAAGGCTGCCGAATTTCTGAGTCGCGATGGCGCGGTCGCTGCGGAGGAACTTTTCTTTGCAGAACAAAACGCGCGACTGGTCAAGAACGCGGAACAATACTACCGATCCATGTTTCGTGGGCGCGCGTCATCGTGGAATTTGCGCGACCGGCACATGGTCGAGACGATCGAAAATCTGATTGCGTATCTCGATGGAGGCCAGCAACCGAAAGCAGTTG
>Ga0137412_10001028_pt1 | contig 20975 bp, 20 predicted proteins | sample CZODoug2_1_16fun_FD_122160 | JGI IMG/M metagenome (GOLD analysis project Ga0137412, IMG submission 122160) | Vadose zone soil fungal communities from Angelo Coast Range Reserve, California, USA - CZODoug2_1_16fungal (Hybrid Assembly) | ecosystem: Environmental > Terrestrial > Soil > Vadose zone... | reverse complement strand
CGCCACCATCGAACGTTCCACCAGATCCGGCCGCTCCCTGAGCAGCCTTCCCTGGGCTTCGTCCTCGTCCCGGCCGGTAACGATGCAGGATTCCAGATAACCCCGGCGGGCGATGGACCAACGCACCAGGTCGCGCCCGGAAAACCCTGTCAGCAACGCCAGACCCGCTGTGAGGACGAGAGACGCGGGGGAACGGGTCAAAATCAATATGAGGAGCGCCAGCAGCAACGCAACGCCCGCAAAAGTTGCAAATAACACGGTGGAAAATCGCTCTCCCGCCAGAGACTCATTCACAACCTGATCCATCGTCCTCACCTGGTCCAAGGGCAAATCAGAATCCACGGAGCGCACTGCGGCAGCAATGCTATTGGCCATGCTCGCGGGATCGCCGCCCGTCCGCACGGTAATCCGTATTAATGGCAAGGGGCTTTGCCAGAGTGGAACATTGATTTCCGGAAAGTCTTCTCTGCGGACGCCTCCGTTGTGGACGTCAGGATACACGCCGACGATATGCCATTCGATCGGAAGCCCTAGCATGCCCAAACGCAACTGCTGAACAACGACAATTTGCGTAAGGGGATCGACGTTGGAGAGATATTTCTTCGCGAAGGTTGCATTTACGATGGCGACGGGGAGACCACCCGCAACGTCCTGCTCCGTGAAGCTGCGCCCTTTCACAATCGGTATCCCGAAGGTGCGGAAATATTCAGGAGTGACCATCGTGAACCCCGCGCTCGGGCGCGAGGAGGGATCAACGGCAGGCTGCCCAGCAACGCTGAAAGCCATGCCCCAATTCGTGCCGACAATGGGCGCGCCGGTAGAAGCCGCGGTGGAAGTGATTCCCGGGAGGGCGGTAATCCTCTCAAGCACCTGGCGATAGAACGCCGTTATCTGCTCTGGCTGCGTAAAGCGTTCAACGGGTATAGGCAGGGAAAACGTGAGGAGATGATCCTGTCGAAAGCCGAGGTCCGTACGCGTCAATTTCCAGAAGCTGTGGATCACGAGTCCCGCGCCGGCGAGGAGTGTTAGCGCCAAGGCAAACTCAATCACCACCAGAGTCCGCCGCGTTCCATGCCGGCCGCTGCTGGACTGGGAGCGCCCGCCTTCCTTCAATGTGTCGCTCAGATTCCAGCGCGAAATCTGCCAAGCTGGAGCACAGCCGCACAGCACGCCAGCCAAGACCGTCGCCGCCAAGCTGAAAAGTAAAACAGACAGGTTCAAGCGAATGTCTGCCTCCGTGGGTATAGAATACGGCGGCAGAAGAACCACAATCACTTTCAGCAACATCGTGGCGAGGCCCACCCCCAGCGCGCCACCAATGACTGCCAGGGCAAGGCTCTCGGTAAGGAGTTGGGAAAAAAGTTGCCACCGCGTTGCCCCTAGTGAAGCTCGAACAGCTATCTCTTTTTGACGAACGGTGCCGCGCGCAAGTAGCAGGTTGGCTACGTTCACGCAAGCGATCAACAAGACGAAGCCCACCGCGCCCAGCAGCAGCCACAGATTCTTAATGGTGTCACGGCTAGTGAAATCGTTCTTGAGTGGTTCGACGCTTGCGCCCCAACCTTTGTTTGAAACTGGATACACTGCAGCGATACGGCGCGTGACGGCGTCCATATTGGCATTGGCTTGTTGCAGGGTAACACCGGGTTTCAGACGGCCCATTACCACAAGCCAGTGACGGTCATGGTTGATCCGCTCGGGCGTGATGGTCAGTGGGACGAACAGATGCGCTTCAAAGCGGTCGGGCATCCCCGCAGCGAGCACGCCAACGACGGTGTAGGGTTCGCCGTTCAGCCGTACTGGCTGGCCGATGATGTGCAGGTCGCTGCCAAAGCGCTCCTGCCACAGCCGATGAGTCATGATGACCACATGATTTCTACCTGACACGCCTTCTTCGGACAGGAAATCCCTCCCCAGCATCAGCGGTATTCCCTGCATGTTGAAGAAGCCGGGCGAGGGTATCCTGGCCTGCATGGCCTCAGGATGACCTCCTACGGTCAGACTGAAGGTGCCTCCGCTCCAGGCGACGAGATCCTGAAAGACAGTGTTCTGGCGTTTCCAATCCAGATAGTCGCCTGCGGAAACGGAATTGTTGTGTTCGTTGACTTTCGACCACACCATGACGAGTTGATCGGGATTTGGGTATGGCAACGGTGAAAGCAGAGCGGCATAAACGACGCTGAAGATCGCGGTATTTGCGCCGATTCCCAGGATCAGAGCTACAAGGGCCACGCACGTAAATCCTGGGTTCTTGCCAAGCAAGCGGAGACCAAAGCGAATGTTGCGCGCGAAGTTTGCCATGTTGTGTCCTCCAGGCCCGCCAGATCACCAACCTTTAGATAGAATGTAGACGTATTTTGGGTCGAGTTGTTTCTGCCAGGTAGCCGATGGGATGCCGGGCTTTGCGGAGTAAGGTCATCATCGGGGATGCTGCCACGCTATTGCTTTTCGTCGAGGAGACGGGTCAGTGTCTTGGGCGCTGCCAATCGCCAGGCGGCTTCCAGGGCGCGGCGCAGCGCAAGCTTTCTGATTCCTTTCAGGCGCACATTAGTGCAGCCTCGGCGCCCCCACGCGCCGGCACATGGATTGAAAACGCTTGGTTGAGCTTTGACGAACATTTCCTGCTCGATGGGTGTGAGTTTGAGCATGCCCCAATCTTTGTCGGGATAACCCAGCGTGGCGAAGAGCTTTCCGGCGACGCGAAAGTCCGGATGGTCCATGTGAGACTTTTCCGACGTTTCAGGGAAGCTAAGGGCAAGACGGCGAAATTCGTTTGAGGTCATGAATACCTCTCCAGCGATTCCAAGGAGGGCACGATAACACAATCGGCCGACAATTGACTCACCCGCTTACAGATCAAGAGCCATTTTCAGGGCACGGTTCAATTCGAGGAGTTTGGCAGGGGAGAGCGAGCCAACGTAATTCGTGAGGTCTGTTTTTCTCATGCTTACGAGATTGTCACCCATGATCCAGCTAGGATGCTTCATGCCTTCTTCCAGATCAACCGCGACTTGTGTTGATAGTCCTTCTCCATTTGTGAACACCGGGGCGCAGACGACCGTCGAAAACTTTGAATCGATCAACACTTGGCGGCTTACCACCGTGAAAATCCGGTACTGCTTGGGATCGCCTCCGGGCTTACGGACACGATAAAGCTCTCCGCGGGTCATTCGCCCGATGCCTGATAATCCAAGACTTCCGCAGCCTCCAAATTGAGTCGATCGGCGGCGTTATTGATGCGCTCAAGGTCTCGCGCCTGCAACGCCGCCTTGGCTCGCTGACGCAGATATCTTCGCAACACCCGTTCAATGAACGCGGAACGCGAGTGCTTGGACCCCGCCAGACGGTCAACTTTCTCCAAAACATCCTTAGAGAGTGTGATGGAAGTCTTCTCTTTCATACTACCATCCTACTACCGTTGAAGACCCTTGGCAAGGGCCCCTGCGGACCTGCCTGTTACCTGCAGGGATCCAAGGTTCCGAGACTGCGTGAAGGTTAGTGGGCAGGTGGGGAAGATGCCGGTAGTTGAGGCTTGTGCCAGTAGATGGATTGGCGTTGCAGGAGGGCGATCGCGTAGCGAATGGGCACGGCGGCGCCGGGAGTGGGAGTTGTCTTAGAAGAAGACTTGGCAGTGGAGAATCCGCTGGAGCGCAGCCAGCGGCCCTCGACAAGGCCGACCACAGCCCGAGAACCTTGTGAGATGACCGGGGAACCACTCTGACCGAGATTCACTGGATGGCTGAGGAGGAAAACTTCCACTGCCGGAGCTGACTTTTCCAGTTGAGTGGATTCGTAGGAGAGCACTTCGCCGACGAAGTGGTCCTCACGCGGGACTTCGAACGTGTCGGCGTTCTGCTTCCTGGGTGGATGGAGAGAGAGTGCCAGGACGGGTTCACCGAGAGAGACTGGCTCGCTGGAAAGCGCCAAGCACAAGACCTTGTAACTCGAATTAAACGGATTGATCGCAGCGCGGAGAATTGCGACGTCGTGCTCGGCGTCCACGGCGATGACCGTAGCTTGAAGCAGTTTGGGTGGGCCATTGCGGCGGCTGACCAAGATGTACGGCTGGCCGCTGTCGCGAAAAGTTTCTAGAACATGGGCAGCTGTGAGCAGATAACCCTGTTCGTTAATAAAGAAGCCGTTGCCGAAGAAACTGTAGCGGTACCCGCGCGGGGTTGGGGATTGGTCCAGTTGATAAACGATTGGGCAAACAGCGGCGGTGAGAGATGTGTCGCTGGCAGGCTCATTGAGGGATGCGCCGAGCGTTAGGCAACACGCGTAACAGCCTAGGAAAGCTCCGAACCAGAAAATGCTGCTGCTGAGTTTCTGAGGCATGGCGTAAGGCCTTTCTGATGGCGTCCGGGAGTGCAACCAAGAAGGTAGCAGCGGGGCGAAAGGCGGGGAAGTCCAGAAAAAGAGCAGGTTAAAAGCCCTTGACAACGGACGGAAACAACTGTATATTCTGTATTAACAGAAATAACAGACGCGACGGATGCGACCATAAGGGCAAGAGACCTGGAAGGGGGGAAAATGAGCGAAACGACAAAAAACAGCTTAACTCCCGTGGCCCAGAAATTCATTTTGCACTGGGGGGAGATGGGCACACGGTGGGGCATCAACCGGACGGTCGCTCAAGTGCATGCGCTGCTCTTTCTCTCTCCGCATCCGCTCCCCGCGGATGAGATTTCCGAAACGCTGGCCGTAGCGCGCTCGAATGTGAGCACCAGCCTGCGCGAACTGCAGGGCTGGCGGATCGTGCGTGTGGTGCACGTGCTCGGGGAGCGGCGCGACCATTTCGAGTCGATCAAGGACGTATGGGAGATTTTCCGGATTGTTTCCGAGGAGCGCAAGCGCCGCGAGATCGATCCAACTTTGAGTGTGCTGGCGGAATGCGTCCGCGAGGTTAAGTCGAATCCGCAGGGAGACGCCTACACGCGGGAGCGGCTGGAGAGCATGCTGGAGTTTTTGACGGCCATGACGGGGCTGTTCGAGGAAATCATTCGCATGCCGACGGGTGCGCTGAAAGGCGTGGTGAAGTTGCGCGGCAAAGTCATCACGCTTCTCGGAAGCGATCGGAAAAAAGCAGCGGGATAGCGGAAGCGGAGAAAGACCATGATTTCGCTGGTGAGTGAATACACGGACGGGAAGGGGCGGCACGCGCGAGGGTGGTTGTTTTTTGACGCGGAGTGCAAGTTCTGCACCAGGATCGCGCGCTGGCTGGCGCCGATTCTGGAACGGCGCGGAATTGCGCTGGCGCCATTGCAAGATCCGCGTGTGGGTGCACTGTTGGGATTGTCGCGAGAAGAATTGCTGTTCGAAATGAGACTTCTGCTGAGCGATGGAAGTCAATTCGGCGGTGCGGAGGCAGCCGTAGCGTTGGCTCGCGAAATTTGGTGGGGCCGTCCATTGTTATGGGTATCGCGAATTCCTGGGATGATGGAGGTACTGCGCAAAGGATACCGGTGGGTTGCCGCGAATCGCAGTTGCGCCGCGGCTTCTTGTCCGGCGAGTGAAGTTTCCCGTCGAGCGTAGAGCGCGAAAGGAGACAATCATGCGATCCATTTTCCTGTTCCTGTGGTTGGCGGGATTTGTGCAAATAGCGATTGCGTGCGCAAATCTTTTCATTCCCAAAAAACTGAACTACCGAGAAGAATTGTCGCGCGTTTCGCCGGTCATTCGCCAGATCTTCGTCGTGCACTCCGCCTATATCGTCGGCGTAGTCCTGTTTTTTGCTGTTGTGACCTTTGGCTTCGCGGCGGAACTCGTTAGCGGCCGGGGGCTAGGCAGATTCCTTGCGGCAGCGATTGCGCTTTTCTGGTTGTGCCGCGCCCCGGTGCAACTTTTGTATTACGACGCCTCCCTACGGCGAGCGAATCGTGCGGGAGACCTTGCGTTCACCTTGGCAGGGCTCTTCCTATCCACGACATACCTAGCTGCCGCGCTGTCACACGCTTCATGAAGGAAATCAGATGCGCAACGCTCCCGATGCGCGAGGCTAGTTCCGCATGGCCGCTCTTTTCGGCACCATGGTGTGGCTTGGGATTGCTGCAGGGTCCTGGAGCGGTTGGCCGCAATTGGGTGTGATCGAGCCTCTATTTTTGCTAGCACCCTGGATTGCGGTTCCCCTCGCGACTTCGTTGATTCCGCCTGTAGAGGGATGCGACTCGCCCACACGACAGCGGCCAACTTTAAACTGGGTTATGTTTGCGGCGGCTGCGCTCGCGACCACTTCCTTTTTTCTTCCCGTCGGTATTCTGGCGGCATCCTTCGCGGCCGCATGGCTGCTAGTTTGCGCTTGGTTTGGGCTGCGAGGTGTGTGCAGATTCTGGCGATATCGCACACAGTCGTACTCGCAATTCTGCTTCGCCGTAGGCGAGGTTTACCTGATTGTTGGCGGAATATGGCTCGTGGCTTCACGGCGCGGTTTGCAACCTGCGGGATTTCAAGAGCCCATCGTACTGCTGACCGCGGTTCATTTTCATTTCGCGGGATTTTTGTCCGCCGTGCTTGCGGGATTGACCTATGAACGGTTTGGAGAGACCCGTTGGAGCAAGCTGCTCGGCGCGGCACTAGCGGGCGTCGTGGCGGGACCAGCGCTGTTGGGATTGGCGTTCCTGGTAGGACCCAGGATGAAGCTTACAGCGGTCATTCTCATTGTCACAGGACAATTCGGGCTGGCGGCGGGGATGGCTCGCGTCGCGCTGGGCAATGTGAATCCGATGGCGCGAGCGATGTTGCTGCTCTCGAGCGCGTGTGTGGCTGTCGGAATGGCATTGGCGGCGAGCTGGGCGCTTGGTGAGTATCCTCTGCAACCGTTTGTGGATCTCGGTCGCATGGAACGAGTTCACGGCACCCTGAATGCCGCCGGATTTGGCATTTGCGGGCTGATCGGATGGTTGAACGTAGGCCGAGAAAAAGAGGCTGCGGCGGCGTAGGAGTCGAAGAGATGCGAATTGCAGATCTGTGGCGGTGGCAGGGGAGGATCGATCGCAAGAGGTATGCAGTTGCGGGTTGCACGGCTTTTGTCCTGAAATATTTTCTCGACAAGATGGTGGCGGCGTTGGTGTTTGAACGGACTTGGTTTTTGTGGAATTACTGGCAGCCGCTGGGGCCGGATGCGCGCCTTAGTACAATTCAGCCGGAAACTCGCGCATTTGTGGGCACGCTGCTGGTTTTGGCGCTGCCGTTCATTTGGCTGGGTGTGACTCTGACGGTTCAGCGTTTGCGAGATGCCGGACAACCCCTGTGGCTAGTAGTGCTTTTTTTTGTTCCGGTGATCAACCTGCTGTTTTTCCTCTTGCTTTCCGTGATGGAATCGCACTCGGTGACGGCGCAGCGCGAAGCAATGCCCTGGCCGGAGACCCGCATGCTGGACGGCTGGATTCCTCGCAGCGCGATCGGAGCAGCAGCGACGGCGATCGGAGTCACCATTGCGATTGGTTCCATGTTTACGGTAGTGGGGACGGAGGTGCTTCAGTCCTATGGGTGGGGATTGTTTGTGGCCTTGCCGTTTTGTCTGGGGCTGTTCTCGGTGCTGGTGTACAGCTACCACGAGCCACGATCGTTCGGCAGTTGCATGAGCGTTGCGCTGTGGGCCATCGCGTTGCTGGGCGGAGTGCTGATCGTGGTGGCTATTGAGGGACTGATTTGTATTTTGATGGCCGCGCCGTTTGCGCTGGCGCTCGCGGCCCTGGGCGGAATGCTGGGGTACACGATTCAGGCCGGTTATTGGCTGAACAAAGGCGCGCCAGCGATGCTGTCGATTGTCTTGCTGTTTACGCCGGCGTTCCAGGGTGTGGAGCATTGGGTGAAACCGACGGCGGAGACCTTTGAAGTGCGAACGGCAATTGAAGTGAACGCGCCGCGGGAAAAGGTTTGGAATCAAGTGGTGGCTTTTGCGGAGATCCCGCCGCCGAAAGAATTGCTGTTTCGTGCAGGGATTGCGTATCCGATTCGCGCGGAGATTTCCGGACGCGGAGCTGGCGCCGTGCGCCAGTGCATTTTCTCGACGGGTCCCTTTGCGGAACCCATCGAAGTTTGGGACGAGCCGCGGCTCTTGAAATTTGGCGTGACGGCGAATCCGGCGCCCCTGAACGAGCTTAGTCCCTACGGGAATATACCGCCGGCGCATTTGCACGGCTACTTTGTCTCGAAGCAAGGGCAATTCTTGCTGACGGCTTTACCAGGAGGCCGGACGCGGCTTGAAGGGGCGACCTGGTATCAGCATACGATGTGGCCTGCGGCGTATTGGCATTTATGGTCGGATTACATTATTCACAAGATTCATCTGCGAGTGTTGGAGCATATTCGTGTTGCCGTTGAAGAAAGGCCTCAGGCCTGAAGGCTTGAGCTGCAGCAACAGACGCAACAGCGTGATATTGAATTGACGCGCTCCGCGGCTTGGCCCTAAGATGCGAGCAACGATGCGGGTTGCCCGGAATTTCCTATCATTCGTCAAGGTAAGGCGCTCTGAACTGGCGTGTCTGTCTCTCTCTTTATTCCTCTGCACAGTTGCCTCGACTGGTGAACAGGCCGTTCGGTTTCTCCGATTTGATGACGTGGCGGAGACGCTCAAGCTTTTTGCGGATGCAGGGCTCAGCGCAATCGACATCAAGGATTCCGCCGCGTGGAACGATTGGGTGCGCGCACGCGACACGGAAGTGCGCGCGCGCGTGGACCAGGGGGTCGAAGATTCCATCAGCAATCTGATTCTTTACGGCGCTTCCTATACAAGTCTTCCCCGGCTTGAGGGTGTCGAGAGTGTGGCATCCGAGACGGGAGAGTTGACAGCGTCTGCCCGGGCGCGAGTCCACGCCCTCGCTGCAGCACTGCCGAGTGGGGCGCGCAATGAGAGGCTGCGCTTCGTCAACGAGTTCCTGGCGAGCCAGGGCCTTCCACGGGAGTCGGTAGAAACGAAACTCCAGGAAAATCTGCGGCGGCTAATTGCCGAACAGCGCGCCTATCAAGAAAAATTGAAGGCATCGGAAGAAGCAAGCGACCCAGCCGCAGAGTTATTGGCGCGTGGAACACTATTCCAGGACCGGGGCTTGTCTGCCGATACTTCTTTGCTCCCGAATTACGCGCTGGAAGATACGTTAAGAACAATGTTGAAAAAAGGAGCGATCCAGCCGGGCACGATGCACCGGATCCTGGTGATCGGGCCGGGGCTGGATTTCACCGACAAGCGCGACGGCTATGATTTTTATCCAGTGCAAACCATTCAACCTTTCGCTATGGTGGAAGCGGTGGCGCGGCTGGGACTGGGCAAAGCCGAAGAAATTTCAGTGGTAACGGCCGACTTGAATGCCGCGGTCAATGCGCATGTTGCCAGGCTTGCGGAACGTGGCCGCGCGGGCCAAGCGTACACCGTACAGCTGCCGCGGCTGGTTTCAGCGGAGTGGAGCCCGGAAGCCGTGGCGTACTGGCAGAAGTTTGGCGAGATGTTGGGCGCGCCGGTGAAGCCGCTTCCGGTTCCAGCGCCTGTAATCGACGTAGCGATGCGCGCGGTGGCCATCCGGCCCAGATACGCGGCACAAATGCATGGGTTCGACATGAATGTGGTGACGCAAACTATGGATGTTCCCGATGGACGGGGGTTCGATCTAGTGGTAGCCACCAATGTGCTGGTCTACTACGGCCTTTTTCAGCAAGCGCTGGCCATGGGCAGCATCGCTCATATGATGAACCACGGCGGCATTTTCCTTGCGAACCATGCGTTGCCGGCGCAGCACGTCAAGACTCTTGAATTTCTGGGCCGGCGCACTGTTGCTTATACGCCGAGTGGAGCGTACGGTGACGACGTGGTCGTGTACCGGCGCCGCTGAGGTTCGGTGGCCTGATTTACGCAGCTCTTTCGGCCGGAGAGGAATTCTGCTTAGGAGGACAGCTTTGCCAGGGACTCGGCTAAGACCAGCGCGCCCCGCCCAATATCTTCCGGTGCAGCGTATTCATCGGGCCGATGGCTGTAACCATTGCGGCAGGGAATGAAGAGCATCCCCGTCGGTGCGATCCGCGAAATGAAAAGCGAGTCATGGTAGGCGCGGCTAACCATTTCGAGAGACTGAAATCCGTGCCGGCGGCAGGAATCGGCGAGCGCTTTGCGCACCTCGGGAGCACAATGCGCCGGCGCATCCGCGTTGACCAACTCCCACTGAATTGAGACCTGGCGTTTTGCTGAAATACTTTGCGAAGCGCGCTCGATCGATTGCATCGCGCTATCGCGCCGGGCTAGATCCGTATCGCGAATGTCGAGCGTCATGCTAACGCGGCTCGGGATGCTGTTTACAGCGCCGGGAAAGACTTCGCACATGCCGACGGTGGCGACCGTATCGGCCGCGCCGCTCGAACGAGCGGCGGTTTCAATGGCCAGAATCAGCTCTGCCGCAGCACAAAGTGCATCTTTGCGATCTGGCATGAGCACTCCGCCGGCATGCCCGCCAGCTCCTTCGATTGAAATGCGAAGACTCGCGGGCGCGGCAATGCTCGTGACGATTCCGAGGGGCGTCTGCGCGCGCTCAAGCAGCGGTCCCTGCTCGATGTGCAATTCAATAAATCCCTTGTAATACTCCGCCGGCAGTTTCACATGCTGAAGATTTCCGCTGAGGCCTGCCTTTCTGCGAACTTCCTCCACGGTTTCTCCGTCGCGATCTTTCAGCTTGGCAGCGGCTTCCGCTGAGAGCGTTCCCGAAAGCAATCGGCTCCCCAGGCAGCCGATACCGAAGCGTGTCGGCTCTTCCGTCGCGAACACAAGGAGTTCAATCGAAGTTCGAGGCCGGAATCCGCTCCGCTGCAGCGCGCGGATTGCTTCGAGGCCCCCCAGGACTCCCACGACGCCGTCGTATTTGCCGGCATTCGGAATCGCATCAATGTGCGAACCGGTGCCGACGGCTGGTGCTGCCGGATCGCTCCCGACCCACCGCGCGAACATATTTCCAATCGCATCCTGCCGTACTTCAAGACCGGCTCCTTCGCAATGCACGATCATCCAAGCGCGGGCTCTTAGATCTGTCGGCGTAAAGACAATTCTGGTGACCGCCGGCCGCTCCGCGTCCGAAATAGCGGCTAGAGCTTCGATCTCGGAGAGCAGCCGCTGTTGATCGATTTCCAATTTCATTTTTTCGGTTCGCCAAGCGGATGCCGGTTCCAATTTTTGTAAATCAGATATTTGGCGGGAACTTTTCCGATGGCTCCGAACCATTGTGGGCACCACGGGCTCATCCAAATAAAATCGTCTGCTGTCACCGGATACCACGAATCACCAAGCCGGTAGATGCCGCTCCCTTCAAGTATGATCAGCCCGTGTTCCATCACGTGCATTTCCACTATGCTAAGCGCAGCGCCCGGCTGGTACACCATGGTGTTGACCGCAAAATCAAATGGCGCCTCGTCGGGAAGCAGGCATTTGACCTGTAAATCAGAATCGCCGTCGAGCGCATGCGAAGAAATCGCATCTTCGCTTGAAACGATCAGTCGTGGGGGCTCGATTTTCTCGACTCGCTCGTAAGACTTTTCAACAACCGCAACCCGGCTCTTTTCTTTGGCAACGACTCGGTGAGAAAATCCCTCCGGCAAATACGCGTAGCCGCGCGTGCTCAAGTCGTGCCGCTTTCCTTTGCCTTCCAGGGTCACCGCGCCTTCCATCACATAGATGAAACGCTGCGCACACGTATTTCCCAATTCGCCCTTGGGCTCAAATTCGGCAGTGTATTCGGTGAACGTTGCGCCCAACGCCGGACCAACGTGAACGATTGCAGAAGCATTCTTCATCCCCGGCAATGCCGTGCGCACAAAAGTATCAGGTGTCTGCAAAATGTGATTGCGTTGATGAGAGCTGCGCGTTTGACCGAGATTATGCACGGCACGTCCTTCCCAGAAATTCTTGCGACGCCGCAAGCTGGGTCAGCAATTGATGCCCGCACTCCAGCGCTTTCGCGACATCGTCAAGATGCACCGATTCCGCCGGATCGTGGCTGATGCCTCCTGGCGTCCGCAAGAAAATCATCGCTGCGGGGACCTTTTCCGCCAGGATCATGGCATCGTGTCCCGCGCCGCTCGCCATGCGATGCGGCTCGCAGCCGGCTTTTTGAATGGCGCGCTCGATCTGGTCCGTCAGAAATGGATCCATCGCCACTGCATTCTGTGCAAGAAGCATCTGGCACTTTGCAGTCACTTCGCGCCGCGCGGCAATCGACTCCGCTTGGCGAATCAACTCATCCAGCGCTTCGATTCGTGCGCGATCCGAAGCATGGCGGATATCCAGAGTCACCCGCACTACTCCGGCAATCACATTCGTCGCACCGGGCTTCGCTTCTACGGATCCCACGGTCGCGACCGAATCCGCTGTGTGTCGCGCCAAATTCTCGACCGCCACAACCCACTCCGCGGTCGCGGCCAGCGCATCGCGCCGCAAATTCATGGGCGTCGTACCCGCGTGATTCGCTTGCCCAGAAAACGTAAATTCCAATCTGTTCTGTCCGACAATTGCCTCCACGACTCCAAGCGGTCGTCCCAAACTTTCCAGCTTTGGCCCCTGTTCGATGTGAAATTCGATGTATCCCATAACATCATCGGTCAGCGCAGCTCTGGAAATCTCATTCGGGTTCAACCCGAAATCCTGAATCGCCTTGCGAACGGAAATTCCGCGTTCGTCTTTGTAGTTGAGAAGTTCCTCATCCACTCGGCCCACCAGCGCTCGGCTCCCGATAAATGGAACTCCGAACCGCACTCCCTCTTCTTCCGAAAAGCCAATGACCTCGATCCCAAATGGCAGCTTCAATCCGTTCAGAGATTCCACCAGCCCGGCTGCCAGCACCACTCCCAAAATCCCGTCGAAGGCTCCTGCATTCGGGACCGTGTCTAGATGCGACCCAATCAAGATTCGCGGCCCTCCCGGCGACGCCGCGGGATAAAATCCTCGCAAATTTCCGACCGCATCAACCGACACGGACATGCCAAGCGCGCTCATCCAGAAAGAAGCTTCCCGGTGGCAATCGCCCATCGCTGCCGACAAAAAAGTTCGCCGTGTGCCGCCGGTATCCTCGGAAAACGAAGCCAGCTTGCGGCAGCGCGCGATCGCCTTTTCCGCGAGATTTGCAAAGTCGCTTCTCGTCAACAATTTCACTCTCGCTTATGGCACAAGTTTCGATTCATCAAAACTCGCGAATCAACTTCGCTGCTCCCCACCCCGCGACAATGAGCGCCAACATGATTTCCCACCCGTACCGGCTCCCATAAGTCGCCACGGGATAGTGGGAACTCAACATCAAGAAGACGACTGGCACGGCCATAAACGTATTGTGCTTCGAACGCAGCTTCGCTTGCGCGCCAAGCGAAGCATCGAATTTTTCGGCCGCTGCTGCCGCCGCGATCATCTTGCGCTGTGCGGGAAGAATACGCATCCACACGTTTAAGGTCATGATGGTGCCGAAGATCGCTCCCACGTGGATGTACGCAGCACGGCCGCTGAACACGTGGGTCAATCCCCACGCGGCGGCCGCCGTCATCACCAGACCAAATCCCGCGAACGCGGCTTGCGACTTTCCCAAGGGTGACCGCGCCGCCAGATCATAGATAATCCATCCCCCCACCATGGCGCCTACGCCGATCGCAATTCCGGCTTGCTTCGAAATGTCCGCAACGTCTGGATCGATGAGCCCGTCCCCCAGGTAATAAACAAGAACGAGCAGAAGCGCGCCGCCCACCCAGGTAATCAACGCTTCCCAGCGAAACCAGCGCACCTGTTCCGGCGCGACACCCAGCGAGTTCTGTTTCTCGACGGAATAAAAACCGCCGCTGTGCACCATCCAAACCGCTGATGCTTTTCCGTTCGCTGCCAATTTTTTCTCAAGCTTTCCGAACTGGCCGTCAAGCCACGTGAAATAGTACGTCTGCCCAACCCACATGATCCCTGCGAAAACGTGAATCCATCGCAAGCCGAGATTTAGCCATTCGCGGATCGCGGAACTCATCTCAGCTTCCCCGGTATGTGGTGTAGCCGTTCGGACTCAGCAGCAGCGGTATATGGAAATGCGATTCGCCGCTCCGCACTCGAAAAGTAATTTCCACCACCGGGTACATCCCTTCCTGGTTGGACGCTGCAAAATAACCTGCTGTGTCAAACGCCACCCTATAAAGGCCTTCGTGCAGTGTCGCGCCTTCCGGTAACAATTGGCCGCACCGTCCGTCGTGATCGGTTTGCCCGGAGCCGAGCACAGACCATTCGCCCGCAGAATCTCGGCGGTCCAGGCGCACCGGCATGCCGGAGGCAGGCGCGCCCTTGGCCGTATCCAGAACGTGTGTCGAAATGCGATTCATCCCGCGAGCCACTTTTTCATTCGAATGTGCATGATTTGCCGCTGCTCCTCCGCTGCAAGCTGCAGTTCGGTGGCGTCATCATTGTGCAGCCGTCGCCGCAGAATCTCCAAAATTTCGTTGGCCGATTTTCCCGTCGCGCAAACTATAAAGATGCGGCCAAACTTTTGCTCATACTCGCGATTGCCCCATTTCAGCGCCGTCTTTACGGCTTCGTCCGCCGCTGCGGCTTTTTGTTGTTCTTGTTCGGACCACGCTGACGACTGCGGCGCGACAGTTTTGTCAGGGCTCGGCTCGCCGATTCGCGGATGGCTCCGAAACGCTTCCAGCCAATCCGCTTCGCTGAGGGCGCGCCAAATTTCATCCGATAGCGCCAGCAACGTGGCTTCATCTTGGATCGGTCTTTTCGAAGCCATTTTCGCCGACCAGGTTCCCGAGCCGCAGCACGCGACAATCTCGCGAGCAGCTTCTTCCTGCGGCAATCGGTTCCAGCGAGCCAGCGCCTCGCTCACCGCTTCGTCTCCGAGGCGCCAAGCTGCTCGAGGAATTCGGCGACAAGATTGCCAGCCACGGCTGACCGATAGCGGGCTGTAGAGCGAATATCGTCGATGGGCCGAATCTCTTTCGTCACACTTTTTCTTACTGCATCGATTATTGATTGTTCGACTTTATTTCCAGTGAGCAGTGTTTCTGTTTCAGTTAATCGCAGCGGAACAGGCGCAACGCTTCCCATCGTAAGACGCACATCGCGGATCGTGCCGTTTGAGATTTGTCCCAACGCAGCGAGACAAACTTTGGATATGGCTTGTGCGTTACGGGCCCCGACTTTCCGCGCGTACGAAATGTATTCAGAGAACCGGCGCGGAAGAGAAATATCGCGAATCAATTCGTCAGGAGCCATCGCCGTCTGCTTGTAGGCGGTGTGAAAATGTCGATAAGCCACACGCCGTTCGCCCCGCACAGAAATTAGCGTCACTTCGGCGTCGTACACAAGCAGCGCGGGAAGGGAATCGGCAGCCGGAGAAGCGTTCGCAATATTGCCCCCGAGTGTTCCGCGATTCTGGTTTGCAATTCCCCCGGTCCACGATGCAGCCATGGCCAGCAAGGGAAATTCCCGCGAAACAATTTCATGCTGGCGCAGCGCGGTATACGTGCAAGCCGCTCCGATGCGGATTCTATCTGGAAACACGGCAATTTGCCGAAGCTCGAGAATGTTCCAGATGTTGATCAATTGTCGGTTGGCCAGTTTTCCCGCCGAGTACAAAACCATTACGTCGGTCCCTCCAGCAATCGGCAGCCATTGAGCCGGTTCGTTTGCCATCAAAGAAAGAACGGCCTGCAAATTGCCCGGCGAAACGAGCTTGTATTCGGATGGATCCGCCCTCATTTTGCAACTCTTCGCCGCGCTGCCGTTGTCACCGCTTGGAAAATCTGCATGTAACCGGTGCAGCGGCAAAGATTGCCCGCAAGCCCCTCTCGAATGTCCGCAAGCGCTGGCTCCGGTTTCTTCTCGAGCAAGTGTACTGCGGCAAGAACCATTCCCGGCGTGCAGATGCCGCACTGCGCGCCGCCGCATTCCAGGAACGCCTCTTGCAAAGGCTTCATCAAGGCATGTGCGGAAACTCCTTCGATGGTGACTACCCTCGCGCCGCTCACTTGTGCCACCGGAACGAGACAACTGTTCACCAGCATCCCGTCCAACAACACGGAACACGAACCACACTCTCCCTCGCCGCATCCTTCTTTGGTGCCCGTTAATCCCAGATCGTTCCGCAGCACGTCCAGCAATCTTTCCATCGGATAAACGAAAACGCTCTTCACTTCAGCATTGACAGAGAACGAGATTTCGCATTTCGCACTTGTCTCCGGAGAAGAGTTCATTCCGTCTCTTGCACCCAAGAGGAAACAGGTTGCTCAAATGAATCCGGCCCAAGAGCCTGAAACAAATCTTCCGGCAGCAGCGGAATAGTATGGACTCTAACGCCGGTCGCATCCTCGACCGCGCTTATGATCGCCGGCGCAGGGCCGTCCATCGGCAACTCTCCGATGCCCTTTGCGCCATGCGCACCATGAACGTTGCCAAGCTCTTCAAAAAACACGCGGATCGGCGGCAGGTCCACTGAAGTCGGCATGATGTAATTCGTCATCTGGTTGTTGATCATGCGGCCGTTCTGCCAGACCACCTTTTCATGGAGCGCGAAGCCGATTGCCTGAGCCACACCACCCGTAATTTGTCCCGCAGCAAGAACCGGGTGTAGAACCTTGCCGATTTCTTGTAGCGCGACGAAGTCATCCACGGTCACGCTATAAGTCGTCAAATCCACCGTGACTTCCGCGACGTACACGGCCCAAGCAAACGCTGCGTACGCTTCTCCGTGATATTTTTCGTCGTCCCAGTAGACACCGCCGGGCGCCTCATACCGCGCATAAGATTTCAACGCTCCGTGCTCCGCTATGTATTCCTGGCACGCGGCGCGAAATTGTTCTAGTGTGCAGTCTTCTTTCAGAAGCCCAGTCTTCGTGAGCGTTTGTTGGATTCCCTTGGCCGCGGACTGAACCAGCTTCCCGACAATCATCGCCGTTCGCGACGCCACCGTCGGGCCGCTGTTCGGAACCACCGTCGTGTCCGGCTGCGCGATTGCGACACTTTCATACGGCAGACCCAGCGCCTCCGCCGCGATCTGGCAAAGCACGGTATTTGTTCCCTGGCCAAATTCCGCGCTGGACACCAGCACTCGAACCTTGCCGTCGGCATCGGCTTCCACACCGACCAGCGAATTCAGATAGCGTTCGCCGGAACCCGTGAATCCCGCGCCATGCAAAAAAGACGCGATCCCGATTCCTTTTTTGCGCGATCCGTTCTTGTTTTCTTCCGCAAAGCGCGTTTTCTTCGCGGCATAGCCGGAAAGTTCAAGCGCCCGGCCGAGCAAACGATCCAGATCGATATTTTCTCGAATGGTCTGTTCGGTCGTTGTAGTCTGGCCCGGCTTCAGAAAATTTCTCCGGCGAATTTCGAACGGAGAAGTTCCCACGGCCTCGGCGACGCGGTCCATGTGCCGCTCCATCGCAAACAAGCTCTGTGGCGCGCCAAATCCGCGAAACGCCCCATGAGGAGGCGTATTCGTTGCTACCGCCTTCGCGCGAATGCGCACATTCGGCCAGTAATAGGGTCCGCCCGCGTGAATCGTACCGCGCGACAGGACCACCGAAGACAATGTGGCGTAAGCGCCGCCGTCGATGGTGAACTCGATCTCGCCTCCGAGAATCTTGCCCTCTTTGCTTACCGCGGTGCGATGCCTCGTTCTTGAAGGATGCCGTTTCGTCGTCGCCGCCATGTCTTCCATGCGGTCGTAAACGATTTTCACAGGTCGGCCAGATTTCATCGCGAGAAGCGCCGCATGCCCGGCGATCATGGACGGATACTCTTCCTTGCCTCCGAACGCGCCACCTGTTTCCATTTGCACCACGCGAACTTTGTTCTCCGGAAGGCCGCATAGCGCCATCAACGCCTTGTGAACGTAATACGGACATTGCAGTGAGCCCCATACAGTGACGCCATGCTCCGCGTCGTAAACTGCAATCATTCCATTATTTTCGATGTACAGTTGTTCTTGTGCGCCCGTGAAATACTCACCCTCGACGATGAGGGCCGCTTCTCTCCACACCGCATCCACGTCGCCCTTTTCCACCAGGTAACTCTTAAAAATATTGTCGGTGCCCCAGATGATCGTGGACTTCTGCTCGGTATCTTCGATGGTGCGGATGGACGGCAGCGCTTCATACTCGATGGAAACCGCTTCAACCGCTTTTCGCAGCTTGTGGCGGTTGGCGTGTGCCAGGAGCAGAATTGGCTCTTCGGCGTGATTCACGGTTTCCGCTGCCAGACAAGGCTGGTCATCCAGAATCAGTGCGATGCAATTCTTCCCGGGGATATCTTTCGCCGTTACGACGACAAAATCGTTCCAGTCGACATTCGGATCAAAAGAAATCTTTTGAATTTTGCCGCGCGCGACATTGCTGCGCACCGTCGCGCCGTAGAGCATGCCGGGCAAAACCATGTCATCAACATAGCGCGCCGCTCCCGTGACTTTATCCCAGCCTTCCTTGCGCGGCACCGCTGCACCGACGATGTGACGGACGGTCATAGATTTCTTTGCTGGCCGTATTCTGTATGAAACGGCAGAAGTTTCAAATCCCTATTTGAAGGTTCAGTTCGCCTGCTAACGTCGCAACTCACGTCCGCTTGGTTCTCCGGGAAATTCCCCATCGGCGAAAACACAATTTCCGCGCAAGTAAGTTGCCTGGACTACGCCGCGAAGTTTTTCTCCCATGTAAGGCGAAAGGCGATGACGATAGTAAAGACGCTCTTCCGTCGCAACGAACTCCGCATCCGGATCAAATACCACAAAGTCCGCATCGTAACCCTTCGCGATGCGGCCCTTGCGCGATTCACACCCGGCCAGCCGCGCCGGACCCTCGGCCATCCAGCGCGCGACATGCGCAAGCGTGAATCCGCGAGTAGAGGCCTCCGTCCACATCACCGGCAGCGCCAGCGAGAGACTCGCAATCCCTCCCCACGCCGTTTGAAAGTCGCGCTCGCGCAGGCGTTTCATCTCCGGCGGACACGGAGAATGATCCGTCGCCACCAAATCAATCACTCCCTCTTGAAGCCCCTGCCAAAGTTCTTCGCGATTTTCATGGCTGCGAATCGGAGGCGCGCACTTGAGCAGCGTCTGGCCGTCCGCAATCTTTTCCGAAGAGAAATGCAGATAGTGCGGACACGTTTCAACGCTCACTGGCAAGCCTTCCGCTTTCGCGGCGCGCAGCATTTCCAGAACTTGGCTCGTGGCTAGATGCACGATGTGCAAGTGAAAACGAACTTCGCGGCAGAGCGAGATCATTAGTCGAATCGCGGAAACCTCCGCTTCATCCGGCCGCGACTGCAGATAGGTTGAGTACCTGCTCCAATCCGCGCCCGCCAACCGTTGCGTTGCCGCTTCCAGGGGCCCGGGCAGCTCCGCATGCACTAGCAGCGGCAAACCGGTCCCCGCGACATGCGGCAAGGCGGCGCGCAGCTCCTGCTCATTGACCATCGTGAAGCCATCGATGCCGGGATGAATCAGGAAGCATTTGAATCCCGGCACTCCCGCGACAGCTAGACCTTCGAGGTGCTTTTGGTTGTCGGACACAACGCCACCCCACGCCATCCAATTCACGCGGCACTGCCCGCTCGCGGCTTTGCGTTTCGCTTCGAGTGCTGCGACGGTGGTCGTCGCCGGCAGACAATTCAGTGGCATATCCACAAGCAGCGTGTACCCGCCTGCCGCAGCGGCGCGTGTCGCCGTCCGGAATCCTTCCCATTCCGTCCGCCCCGGTTCGTTGATGTGAACGTGCGAGTCCACCAGGCCGGGCAGAATGGCGGCCTTGCCAAAGTCCTTCACAGAAATTTGCGCCGACAGTTGATCCGGCGGAACAACATTTACAATGCGTCCGTCTTCGACGAGCACCACCGCCGGTTTGATTCCGTCCGGCGTCACAACTCGTCGTGAGAGAAATGCTTTGAGACTCATGTTCTGGTTAAAATGTTTTGCGCGGCCTTGCGCAACAGCAGCGTACCGCAACCAACTTCAACTCCCAACGCGCTGCGCCTGCCTGGTACCCTGTCCGCGTCCGACTATTCAACTATACGGCCACTAATGCCTCAGCCTCCGCAGGTCCACCTGGCCACAGGAACGGCTGAGGGCTTCGGCATCATAGCGCCCAGTTGCATTGCGATGCCGCTGAGAGTTTGCAACAAATCATCTGCTCAGCCACAAAGGACAGCGTAAGGTTGTCGCAACCGGAACTCAATCGTATTCTCTCCAGCCTCCACGCCGTGTCAGGAGATCCCGCCGCTGCACCCCTGCAGATAACCACCCCACGAAATTGAACGATAACTCCTGATCAGCGCGTAAACCGAAAATGTCCTACTACTTGGGCCTTGGGTCTTCGTTCGCAATTTCGCGGCCTGAACGCAAAACAAATCTGTAATAATGCTGCTCGTTGAAAACGCCCCACCAACTTCTGGACGCATTCAAGGCCCACTTCGGCGCCGCCGCAAGCGTTTACCGGGCGCCCGGGCGCGTGAATTTGATCGGCGAGCACACCGACTATAACGGCGGCTTTGTGCTGCCTGCCGCGATTGAATTCTATTGCTGGGCCGCAGCTGCTCCACAGCGCGACGGCCGGCTGATTATCTACTCCGAAAATTTCAACGAAACGGTCGAGGCCGCGCTCGATTCCTTGTCACCTTTGGAGAAGAAGCATTGGGCCAACTATCCTCTCGGCGTTGCCTGGGCGCTCCGCCAAGCGGGAAAGCCGCTCACCGGAGCAAACCTCTATATCGCTGGAGATGTTCCTTTTGGGGCTGGATTGAGTTCTTCGGCTGCCGTAGAAGTCGCCACTGGCTTCGCGTTGCTCGGCCTAAGCGGGCTTGCCGTCGACCGCTCGGAATTGGCTCAGCTCTGCCAAAAAGCAGAGAACGAATTCGTCGGCGCGCGCGTGGGAATCATGGACCAGTTTATCTCCTGTTTTGGGCGCGCGTCACATTCGCTTTTGCTGGATTGCCGTTCGTTGCAGCACGAATTCGTAAAAATTCCAGCGGATCTCCAATTGGTGATCTGCAA
>Ga0137412_10001027_pt1 | contig 20978 bp, 19 predicted proteins | sample CZODoug2_1_16fun_FD_122160 | JGI IMG/M metagenome (GOLD analysis project Ga0137412, IMG submission 122160) | Vadose zone soil fungal communities from Angelo Coast Range Reserve, California, USA - CZODoug2_1_16fungal (Hybrid Assembly) | ecosystem: Environmental > Terrestrial > Soil > Vadose zone... | reverse complement strand
TCAGATTTGAACTGACGACCTTCGGGTTATGAGCCCGACGAGCTACCAGGCTGCTCCACCCCGCACAACCACTATAGACGAGCAGCGCCGATGCGTCAAATTCCGGTAGAGTAGCTGTGGCAAACGAAGCGGCTTTGAAGTAGGACATCTCTGCAGTGCGCCAAAGTTGTAGATAAGCGATTCTTATTTTATGATGCATAACTATTAATTGGACTCATTCAGGCGCTGCGGTCATCCTAGTGTTTTCATGGGGATAGGCGTGCAGATCCGGGAGACGCGTTTTGAGTAATCCATTACCCAAGCCGAGAAGCGCTGCATTGATTGACGGAGCGAACCGCGCCGGCGCGCGCGCCATGCTGCGCGCTTGCGGACTGAAAGACGACGACTTCAAGAAGCCGCTGATCGGCGTCGCGAACACCTGGATTGAAATCGGGCCATGCAACTATCACCTGCGCGAACTCGCTGAACACGTGAAAGCCGGCATCCGCAAAGCCGGAGGCACACCGCTGGAGTTCAACACCATTTCCATTTCCGACGGCATCACGATGGGCACGGAGGGAATGCGCGCATCGCTGATCAGCCGCGAAGTGATTACGGATTCCATCGAACTTGTGACGCGCGGCAATATGTTCGACGCGCTGGTGATTCTGGTCGGCTGCGACAAGACGATTCCAGCCGGCGTGATGTCGCTGGCGCGGCTGAATGTTCCGGGTTTGGTTTTGTACGGCGGATCGATTGCGCCAGGACATTTTGAAGGGCACGCGGTTACAATTCAGGACGTGTACGAAGCTATTGGCGCGCATGCGCGCGGTTCGATGAGCGATGCGCGACTGCAGGCGCTCGAAACCGCAGCGTGCCCGGGGGCCGGAGCCTGCGGCGGCCAATTCACGGCAAACACGATGGCGCTAGTTTGCGAATTTTTGGGAATCGCGCCGATGGGACTTTCCAGCGTTCCGGCAACGAATAGCGGGAAGGCCGCTTCGGGCGAACGCGCGGGCGAAATGTTGATGGAACTATTGAGCAAGGACATTACTCCGCTGAAGATTCTTACCAAGACCGCGATTGAAAATGCGATTGCAGGCGTGGCCGCGACGGGCGGCTCGACAAACGCCGTGCTGCATTTGCTGGCCATTGCGAACGAAGCGAAGGTGCCACTTTCAATTGAGGACTTCGATCGCGTCAGCGCGAAGACGCCGATTCTCGCGGACTTGAAGCCCGGTGGGCGCTTCGTTGCGACGGATTTGTTTGCGGCAGGCGGAACTGCGCTGATTGCCAAGCGGATGATTGAGGCAGGATTGCTGAAGGGCGAAGCGCTCACCGTTACCGGGAAAACGCTCGGTGAAGAAGCGGCCGCGGCCAAAGAAACTCCGGGGCAGGAAGTTGTGCGCAAAAAAGACAATCCGCTGAAGTCAACGGGCGGCTTGGCGATTCTGAAGGGCAATCTGGCGCCGGAAGGTTGCGTCGTTAAACTTGCCGGACACAACATTTTAAATTTTCGCGGCGCGGCGCGTGTATTTGATAGCGAAGAAGCTGCGTTCGCCGCAATCGAAAAGAGCCGGATCAAAGCCGGCGACGTTGTCGTGATTCGCTACGAAGGGCCAAAAGGCGGCCCGGGTATGCGCGAAATGCTAGCCGTAACTGCTGCATTGGTTGGGCAAGGACTTGGCGACTCCGTTGCGTTGCTCACTGATGGAAGATTTTCCGGCGCGACGCACGGCTTGATGGCGGGCCACGTGGCACCGGAAGCGGCGCATCGCGGTCCGATCGCAGCGGTAAACGACGGCGACACGATCGTCTTCGACATTCCAAAGCGGGAACTCAACGTGGAACTCAGCGCGGAGGAGATTCAACGTCGGCTCTCCGGTTGGAAGCCGCCGGTGCCGCGATTCACTAGCGGCGTGATGGCCAAGTATGCGCTGCTCGTTTCGTCATCGTCGCTCGGTGCCGTGACGGCAGTGCCAACGGGCGGGGCGCCGCCGGTTCAGACAGGAAGGACACTATGAAGCTTACGGGTGCGGAAATACTTTGCCAAACGTTGGAACGTCTCGGCGTTACGGACCTATTTGGGTATCCGGGCGGCGCGATTCTGCCGGTCTATGACGCGCTGGGAAAATCGAAGCTGCATCACGTCTTGGTGCGTCACGAGCAAGGCGCAACGCATATGGCGGACGGCTACGCACGTGCCAGCGGCGGCGTTGGCGTGGCGATGGCAACTTCCGGCCCGGGCGCTACGAACATGGTCACTGGAATTGCGACCGCGATGCTCGATTCTTCGCCGGTCGTTTGCATCACGGGGCAAGTCGGCAGCAAGTTGCTGGGTTCGGACGCATTTCAGGAGATCGACATCACCGGCATCACGATGCCGATTACGAAACACAACGTCGTCGTATCGCGCGCGGAAGATATTGCTCGGACCGTGCGCGAAGCGTTTTTGATTGCGAAGTCGGGCCGGCCGGGTCCGGTACTGGTGGATATCACGAAGGACGCGCAACAGGCGTCGGCGGAATTTGACTGGGAGAACTCCGAGCCGAAACTTCCGGCGAAGCGCAAGAGGGCGAGTTACGACAAGGCGGAGTTTGACCGTGCGATTGAGTTGCTGAACGCGGCCAAGCGTCCGCTGATTCTTGCCGGACACGGCATCATGATTTCCGGCGCGATGAAGGCCTTCGCGGACTTCGTTCACGCAGGGCACTTCCCTGTGGCCATGACCCTGCTGGGCATCGGCGCGTTCCCCGCGAATGATCCGTTGAATCTCGGCATGATGGGCATGCACGGCGAGGCGTGGGTCAATCACGCAATTCAGGAAGCGGATCTGCTTATCGCGGTGGGCATGCGATTTGACGATCGCGTGACCGGCGACCTTCGCACGTACGCAAAGAGCGCAAAGAAGATTCACATCGAAATTGATCGCGCGGAAATCAACAAGAACGTGAAGGTAGACGCGGCACTCGTTGGCGATGCCCGCGAAGTGCTGGAAGCACTCAATCCGCACATGGAAAAGAAAGCGCGTCCCGACTGGCATGCGCGCATTAAGGAAATGCAGGGCGATGCGGCGGTGCGCGACATTCAAACCTTGCCGGATTTCGGGCATCTTTACGCCGCGCACGTCATCAACGATCTTTGGAAAGAAACAAACGGCGACGCAATCGTTGTGACCGACGTCGGCCAGCACCAAATGTGGGAAGCGCAGTACTACCACCATAACAAGCCGCGCACGCTCATCACGTCCGGTGGCCTTGGCACGATGGGCTTCGCGCTGCCGGCGGCAATCGGTGCAAAATTTGCCAAGCCCGACGCCGATGTCTGGGTTGTCGTAGGCGACGGCGGTTTTCAGATGACGATGTGCGAACTGGCGACCATCGTCCAGGAAAAGATCAAAGTGAACATCGCCATCATCAACAACGGCTATCTGGGCATGGTTCGTCAGTGGCAGGAATTTTTCTACGACAAGCGCTACGTGGCGACTCCGCTCGTTGCGCCGGATTTCGCCGCGCTGGCGAACGCTTTCGGCATTCGCGGCGAGCGAATCACTTCTCGCGCGGACGTGTTGCCGACAATTCGGTCCGCCCGCGAGTCGAAAGAATCGATGCTGATCGATTTCCGCGTCGAACAGGAAGATTCCGTTTATCCGATGGTGCCGGCGGGTGCTTCGCTGCACGAAATGATTCGCCGGCCAGACAATCCGCTCGTCGAAACGTCGACCGAGCCGTAAGCCGAGAGGGCTGGGGAAAAATTATGCAAACACTTGTCGCATACGTGGAAAACAAACCCGGCGTTCTGAACCGTGTCTCTTCATTGGCCCGTCGCCTGGCCATCAATATTGACTCGCTCACGGTTGGCCCGACTGACAATGAAGAAATCGCGCGTATGACGATCGTCGCGCATACCGATGCAAAAGGCGCGCACCGCCTCGAGGCCAGCCTCGAGAAACTTGTCGACGTCCTGCTCGCGGAAAACATTTCCGAGCGTTCCCTGCTCGAACGCGATTTGGCGCTCATCAAAGTTGCGGCGGACCAGCAGTCTCGCCCCCACTTGATGGACTTGCTCAAAGTATTTCGCGGACGCGTAGTCGACGTGGCGCCGGATTCGCTGATCGTGGAAGTCTCCGGCACGGTGGACAAGATCGACGGTTTGCTCGAAGTACTGCGTCCCTACGGCGTTTTGGAAATGGCTCGCACCGGACGAATCGCAATGACTCGCGGCGGCGATTTGCTTCAGCCGCCCGCTGACGCGGAGCCGGCAGCCGCTGCAAAAAGTTAAGACCGAATTCAGAGGAGAACACGAGAATGGCAAAGCTCTACTACGATAAGGACGCTGATCTTTCCCTTATCCAATCGAAAAAAGTGGCAATCATCGGTTACGGCTCACAGGGACACGCGCACGCGTTGAATCTGCGCGATAGCGGCGGCAATGTTCGCGTTGGTCTGCCGGCAGGTAGCGCCTCCCGCGCCAAGGCGGAGAAAGACGGCCTTATCGTCAACACGCCTCCCGAGGCGGCCGCGTGGGCCGACGTGATCATGATTCTCACGCCGGACACGAAGCAAAAGAAACTTTACGAAGAATCGATTGCGCCGAATTTGAAGGCCGGAAAGACGCTGATGTTTGCGCACGGCTTCAACATTCGTTTCGGAGCCATCAAACCACCGGCCGACATCGACGTCTCGATGATCGCGCCCAAGGCGCCGGGGCACCGCGTGCGTGAGGTGTTCACGGAAGGCGGCGGTACGCCTGGACTGTTGGCGGTCGAACAGAACACTTCGGGCAAAGCGAAGGAACTGGCGCTCTCGTACGCTCGCGGAATCGGTTGCACCCGCGCAGGCGTGCTGGAAACCACGTTCACCGAGGAAACCGAGACCGATTTGTTTGGCGAGCAAGCCGTTCTTTGCGGCGGCGTGAGCGAGTTGATCAAGGCAGGTTTCGAAACGCTCACCAACGCTGGGTATCAGCCCGAAGTCGCCTACTTCGAATGCCTTCACGAACTAAAACTTATCGTCGACCTCATCTATCGCGGCGGCCTCAGTTATATGCGCTATTCCATCAGCGACACCGCCGAACACGGCGACTACACGGCGGGCCCGCGCATCGTCACGCAGCAAACCCGCGAAGAGATGAAAAAATTGCTCGCGGAAATTCGTGACGGCAGTTTTGCGAAAAAGTGGATTGAAGAGAACGAAAAGGGCTGCCCGAATTTCCTGGCGAAGCGCAAGGCCGAGCAGCAGCACACAATCGAGCAACTTGGCCCCGGACTGCGCGCGATGATGCCATTCTTGCAACCGGTGGTCGCTCCGGGCCTCACCGCAAAAACTGCCACAACCGACAAGTAATTCCGCTGTTACAATGTGGCCCCGTCCGGCACGACCTCACAGGGTTGAGCCGGGCGAGTCGTAGTGCCAATTCTCTTTGGGGCCGCACTTAGTTTATGCAGCGCAGATTCGCCGGCAACTCCACGCACTCCAAGCAGGTTGCGGAACGCCTCAATCGCATCAGTGCGAAGCGGCAAGAAATCATTCGCCCGATTTTCGAACACCCGCGTTCCTTTGTTCTGTCAAATGTGCGGAGCATGGCGGAGCGGCTCGGCACAGACCCTGCAACGGTAGTTCGCATCGTTCGCGGTCTTGGCTTCCCGGGCTTCCGCGAGTTCCAACACTACTTGCATGAGCTTTCGCTGGCCTTCGCGACGTCGGCGGACACGATGCAGAGCGCCACGCCATCGGCCGGCATCTCGGGCCACGTCGCGGATTCGCTCGAACTCGACTTCAAGAATTTGCAGGCCCTCAAGAACACGCTCGACACGAAACGGCTTGCGGAGTCCGCGAAGCGTTTTTATGAAGCCCGGCGCATCGTCGTGATGGGAAGCGATCTCGCCGCAGTTCTCGCCGAATACCTCGAGTATCATCTGGTCTTGCTCGGCCTGAATGCGTTCGCCGCGACATCTGGCGGAAAGATCGTTCACCTGACGCGGAATGTCACGGCGAAGGACATCGTGGTCGCGATTTCATTCCGCCGCGGATTGCGCCACACCGTGGAAGGTGTGCAGTCTGCGCGGCGCCGCGGCGCGCACTGTATCGCCGTCACCGATACGCTTCTTTCGCCGCTCGCGCGTGTCTCCGATGAAACATTCCTGGCCGGAATCGGGTCTAACTCTTTTGGAGCTTCCTACGCCGCACCTGTGGCGCTTCTTAATGCGCTCATCGGTGCAATTGGTCAACACCGCCGCCCCATCACTCTGCGAATCGCCAGGGAAATCTCCGAAGAACAACAGCGTGGATCGCGCTGGTATCACGAGTGAAACGCCTGAAGTAGTTCTTTATTTTCTGCAACAGATGTTTCATACTTTCGGCCTCTCCCGGAGGCTTATTGTCTGGCGTGCGTCGTTCGACGCGGGCCGTCATGTTCGCATTCCTCCCAGCTTCACTCTTTTTTGTGTCTCATGCTGTTCGAAAGGTGGGAGGAATGCGCGTAGAGGAAATCACCTTGCGCAAGCTGCAGATGCGCCTCAAAGTGCCATTCGAAACGAGCTTTGGCGCAACTGACAACCGGACGTTGTTGCTCGTCGAGATGCGTGCGGATGGGGTGACGGGCTGGTCGGAAATCACTGCGATGGAGACTCCCGTCTTCAACTCGGAAACGGTTAGCACCGCAACGGCTGTAATCCGTGAAGTGCTCGCGCCGGCTGTGTTGGGTTCAAACTTCGCGTCCGCATCAGACCTGCCTGCGGCGTTCAGCCAGGTCCGCGGGCATGAAATGGCGCGCGCCGGACTGGAAAATGCTCTTTGGGACATTGAAGCGCAACAAAAGAAAATTCCCCTCGCAAAACTTCTTGGCGGCGCCCGAAATGAAATCCCTTGTGGTGTTTCTATCGGATTGCAGGCAAATCCCGACGTGCTTCGTGAAAAAGTGGACGTGGAGGTCGCCGCGGGCTATCAGCGCATCAAATTGAAAATCAAACCGGGCAAGGACTTGGAATTCGTTCGCGCCATCCGCAAGGCGTTCCCCGAGATTCGACTCTCCGTCGACGCAAATTCCGCCTACACGCTCGAGGATACGGAGCATCTGCAGCGATTTGACGAATTCAATTTGCTCATGATGGAGCAACCGCTCTGGTGGGATGACATCTACGCGCACTCCAAATTGCAGAGAAATTTAAAAACCGCGCTCTGCCTCGATGAATCAATTCACAGCCTCCGCGACGCGGAAACCGCCATTGAGCTCGGAGCGGCGCGGATCATCAACATCAAACTTGGCCGCGTCGGCGGACATTCCAGCGCGCGCGCGATGCAAGCGTATTGCCTCGCCAGGAATATTCCGGCTTGGTGTGGCGGCATGCTCGAATGTGGCATCGGCCGCGCACACAATATCGCGATTTCTTCCCTACCCGGCTATTCCCTGCCGGGCGATGTCTCCGCCAGCAAGCGCTACTGGGTCGAAGATGTGATTGAGCCCGAAGTCGAAGTTTCCCCGCAAGGAACCATTCGCATTCCCGATGCGCCGGGTCTCGGCTATCATGTCCGGCGTGAACTTATCGAACGTTGGACTCTCGAAAAAGAAACCTGGCGCGCGCGGTAGTCTACTGACGGCAATCGGTCGCAAGGTCTGCTTCATAGTCCTGCTCGTCGCTGAACTGACCGCGCCCACCTACGCGCAATCGGATTCTTCAATTGTGCCCGGCCCAAAACCGCCCGACGCTCCTCGGAAGTGGAAGGAGTTAGTGGGAATCTACTCCGGCGACGAAGACAAGAAGTTATCGTTCGTCCTGCTTGAACAAGGCGGCAAGTTGCTTTGGCGCGACGCGAAAGGTGTGAGCCAGGAACTCCAACTTTCTGGCGACAGTCTATTTCTACCGTCAGAATCAAAGAAGCAGTTCCCCCATGACCTCGTACGAGATGAAGCCAGTGGGATCCTGGCCTTCTGCTACTTGAATTTCTGCTACGAGCGCAAGGATCCCGGCGCGGACCCTGCCCGTTCCTATCACATCGCTCCTGCCTATCCTGTCGAAGAACTTCGGCGCGAAGCACGCGCCGCTAATCCACCAGCCGAAACTCGCTCTTTCCGCCAGCCCGATCTCGTCGAACTCGCGCCGCTCGACCCCGCGATTCATCTCGACATTCGCTACGCTACTGCGAACGACTTCCTCGGGACACCTGTCTACACGCAAGCGCGGGCGTTTTTGCAGCGGCCCGCCGCCGAAGCGCTGCTTCGCGTGCTGCACAAATTAAAATCGCTCGGCTACGGCCTGCTCATCCACGACGGCTACCGTCCGTGGTACGTCACGAAAATCTTCTGGGATGCGACTCCGCCCGAAGGAAAAATCTTCGTCGCCGATCCAGCCCAAGGCTCGCGACACAATCGCGGCTGCGCGGTGGACCTCACGCTTTACGACTTGAAAACCAGCCAGCCGATCGAAATGACCGGCGGTTACGACGAAATGTCTCCGCGCTCGTTTCCCAACTATCCTGGCGGCACTTCCCTGCAGCGGTGGCATCGCGACCTGCTCCGCCGCGCCATGGAGTCCGAAGGTTTTGCGGTCTACGAGTCTGAATGGTGGCACTTCGATTACAAAGATTGGCGTGAATACGGCATCCTCAACATCCCTTTTGAAAAACTCGGCATCGGGAGCGCAGCGAAATGAATCGCAATCGCAAATGTAGAGCGGCAAATCATCTTGTAATCGTGGGACTCGCGTTGGTTTCAGCGGTTGCCGCGACTGTTCCCGCCGCCGCACAAGACTCGCTGTCAGCTCGTATTCAAAAAATCCTGGCCCGCCCGGAATTTGCACGCGCCAACTTTGGCATAGAATTCCTCGACTTCGACTCCGGCAGAATCGTTTACTCACATGACGCGAACAAACTCTTCGTCCCTGCTTCCACAACAAAGCTTCTTACCGAAGGCACCTTGCTCGCAAAACTCGGCTCCGATTACCGATTTCACACGAAAATCTTTCGCACCGGCGAACTCGACAAGAAAGGCCGCCTCAAGGGTGACCTGATCCTCGTTGCGAGCGGCGACCCGAACCTCTCGAATCGTATCCGTCCCGACGGCACGCTGGCATTCGAAGACGAAGACCATTCTTATGGCGGCCCCGCCGTTTCCGGAGATCCGCTTGGCGTCATTAAAGAACTTGCACAGGCCGTGCGCGACAAAGGCGTGAAGAAAATTGACGGCCGCGTTCTTGTGGATGCATCACTGTTTCCCGACGGCGGCCGCGAAGGCGGGACCAACGTCGTGATGTCGTCCATCATGGTCAATGACAACGTCATCGACCTCGTCGCCACGCCCGGTGCCAAACCCGGCGAACCAATCCACATCTCCTCCACTCCGCAAACCAGTTACATCAAAATCGTCAATCACTGCATCACGGTTGCGGCCGATGGAAAACTTACCCTCGAAGATCCCGTCTTCACGACGAACCCCGATGGCTCGGTCACCGTGACTCTCGCCGGCTCAATTCCCGCCGGCAAAGAGCCACAAACGGCAAGCATCGCAGTTCCTTCGCCAACGACGTTCGCGGAAACTGTTCTGCGCGAAGCCCTCCAGGCACTGGGCATTGCTGTCAAGCCTGTCCCCGTCAGCGCGCAGCCCGACTTCGCGCCGATGCAATCTTCTTACACGCCCGCCAACGAATTGGCCGACCACGTTTCGCCGCCGCTCGCCGAAGAAATAAAAGTCACTCTGAAAGTCAGCCAGAACCTCCACGCCGGAATGGGTCCGTATCTTCTTGGCGTGTTGGTAGCCAAAGACGCGAAGAATCCGCTGAACAAAGGGTTCGAAGTTGAACGCGAATTTCTAAAGGACGCGAAGCTCGATCTCTCCGGCATCTCGCAGGGCGACGGTGCCGGCGGCGATTGGGCCGACCTTTTCTCTCCGGAATTTGTGTGCAGTTATCTCGCTTACTGGGCGGGCAGACGCGATTACGACGTTTTCTTCCGTGCGCTTCCGATTCTCGGCAAGGACGGGACGCTTGCGAAAATTCAGACTGCCAATCCCGGCGCAGGGCACGTCTTCGCCAAGACTGGCACATTCGATTCCGAAGATCGCCTCAACGGAAAAACGATGTTGAATGGAAAAGGTCTGGCAGGCTACGTCATCACAAAATCGGGCCGCAAGCTTGCATTCGCCGTTTACGTCAACCACGTTGCGCTTCCGGACGTTCCGGACGCCGCGCAAACAATCGGCGGCCAGGCGCTCGGCGAAATTGCCGCGGCTGCATACGACGCGGAATTGTAGTCTCGAAATTTGCTCTTAGCTAAGCGCTTCGCCGCCCGGCGCACTCAATCGTCGCTCGTACGTCACTTCCACGATTCCGTCTTTGCCGTGATACCGGAACACGAGCTTGTATCCCGGCTCGAGTTTCGCCTTGGACTTCACCGACTTGTCCGAGAGCTCGACATATTGGCCGCTAACTACGTATTCGCCTTCCCAACCGCGCAATTCGAACCGGCCATCATTCTTCAGCGTCAGTTGGGCTGAGGAGCATGCTTTCACCGTGCCATGCACTTTGACGTGCGCACACTCGTACTTGCCCGCAATACCGCCCGACTGCGCGCGGCAGGTCGACGTTGCGGCGCAGAGAACGACGGCAGCCGTGAGGACTAGCAGGAATCGAAAACTCAGTTTTGACAAGGCCACGACCTTTGCTCCCGTTGGGCGAGGCATGTCTGCGGGCAGCCTCTGCACACCCTGTGGAAAAGCAACTGTGCTTCCAGTCGCGATGATTGTAACTAGCTTACAATCAGTAAGTTACAAGCCATCGCTTAGCGGTTCGGTTCGGCAAAGAGAACGCGTCTGCCGTTCTCAACTCGAAAAGGACAAATTCTTGCCGGTTCCAGGACGCCGGGCAAAAAGTTCCAGGACCACCTAAAATCGCTGACGCGAAGGCCGTTTTGCTTCAGTTCGGAGGAAATTCTGGAATTGCTTCTCCGTCCTTTCGCGGATCGGAAGCCCCGTAATTCACACCGGCCGCAAAGTCACGCATAACCGCCTGACCTCCACCGGTGTTCTCGGCGAACGCTGGCTGCAAATCAATCTGGTGCCCCTTCGACGTCAGTTCTTCCCGCGTCTTTTGCGAAAACCGATTCTCCATGATCACGTCGCAACCGCTGAACGTTGGCTTCGTAAAGCGCGGCGCTTCCATCGCGGCCTGAATATTCATTTTGTAGTCAGCCAGATTCGCAACGTACTGCGCGTGTGCCTGCGATTGGTTCCATCCGCCCATGATGCCAAACGCCACGCGCACATCGCCCTTTTGCGCGAAGGCGGGAATAATCGTATGCAAAGGCCGCTTGTGCCCCGCCAGCACGTTCGGTGACGACGGGTCCATCACAAAAAGTGCGCCGCGATTATGCAGAACAAATCCGGTTCCCGGCGCAACGATTCCCGACCCGAACGATGAGAAGTTGCTCTGAATCAGAGAAACCATGTTTCCGTCACGATCCACAACGCTCAGATACGTCGTGTCGTGTCCGCCTTCCATTTCGCCTGCGGTTGGATTGCAATTCGCGTGGTCCGCGTCAATCAGCTTCGCACGCCCGGCGGCCCACTCTTTCGAAAGCAACTGCGCCACCGGCAACTTTTGCCCGCGCGGCTCGCCAATGTATTTCTGTAAATCGATGTATGCCAGTTTCTTGGCTTCAATTTCCGCTTGAAGCGCTTTCGTCGAGCCAAATTCGTATCCCTTGGTTCCCAACGGGAACGTCTCCATGATGTTCAGCATCTCCAGCGCCGCCAACCCTTGGCCGTTCGGCGGAAGCTCATACACGGTCCAGTCGCGATACGTAGTGGAGATAGGTTCAACCCACTCACTCGAAAATTTCTCCAGGTCTTCTTCCGCCATCGTGCCGCCGTGCCGCTTCATCCCCGCGAGCATCTTCCTCGCCAACTCACCTTTGTAGAACGCGTCCCGCCCACCGCCGCCAATCGCTTCCAGCGCTGCCGCCAGGTCTGCATTCGAGAAAATTTCTCCCGTTTTCGGTGCGCGATCTTTCGGCAAATAAATGCGCGCGGCCTCCTCGTTCTCGCGCAATTTATCGGCTGCGTCTGCCCAATACATCGCTACCCATTCCGTTATCGGGAATCCTTCGCGCGCTGTTCGAATCGCCGGCGCCAGATCTTCGGACAGCTTCTTGCGGCCGAATTTGTCTGCAAGCTTCTGCCAACCATCCACTGCGCCCGGCACGTCAATCGTATGCACACCGGACTTCGGCATCTCTTTTAGGCCCTGCTTTTGCAAAAATTCGATCGTCAGCCCCTTCGGCGCCCATCCGCTTGCATTCAATCCATAAAGTTTGTTGGCTTTCGCGTCGTAAATAATCGCAAACAAGTCGCCGCCGATGCCGTTCATCATCGGTTCCACGACGCCCATCATCGCGTTCGTCGCAATCGCCGCGTCCACGGCGTTTCCTCCGCGCTCCAGGATGCGCGCACCTGCCTGCGACGCGAGCGGCGATTCCGACGCGACGATTCCATTCTTTGAAATCACCATCGAGCGCGCCTGCGCCCGCCCCTGCCCCATCGCAACCGGCGCGCATGCCAGCAGAACCGCCGTCCCGAGCCACTTCCTGTGTTCACGTTTCATCCTTGACTCGTACCTTCTCATTGGCATTTTTCCCCAACACGACCTAGAATCGCCTCCGTATCTCTCGCCGTTGTCGGGCATAATACGAAAGAAGCCCCCCAGACAGCTATGCCTGAAAAACCGATTCTTCCCGCGACGCCGAAGGCCAACGCACCCGCGCCGGCTGTAGACGCTGAACTGAATTCTCGCATTGATACCCTTCTAGCCGCCCGGCTCGCCGATCCATTCTCTCTTCTGGGTCCACATCCCGTTAAAGACGGTTGGGCCGTTCGATTCTTCATTCCTTGGGCCGACGAGGCAAATCTTGCGTTCAGCAATTCCGCGAAAGTCACCGACGCGATAAAACTGCGCCCCCAGGGGTTTTTCGAAGCAACGTGGCCCTCGAGTCAAACCACCGCGCCCGAACCCGGCAGCTACAAAATTCAGGGCCGCACACACGAAGGCGTTCCGTTTGAACTCTACGACCCGTATTCCTTCCCGTTTCAACTCAGTGATTTCGACCTGCACCTCATGTCCGAAGGCCGCCACTACGATACCTACGAAAAACTCGGCGCGCACCTCAAGACCGTCAATGGAATTACCGGAGTCAATTTCGCTGTCTGGGCGCCGTCGGCAAAACGCGTCAGCATCGTCGGCAATTTCAACGGCTGGGACGGACGCATCCATCCCATGCGCCCGCGTGGCTCTTCGGGAATTTGGGAACTCTTTCTTCCCAGCCTCGGCGAAGGCGCGATTTACAAATACGAGATCACCGGACCCACCGGAACTCTGCTCCCGCTCAAATCCGATCCATACGCGTTCCGTTCGGAGCTTCGCCCGAAAACCGGCTCCGTTGTCGCGGATCTGCGGAATTATTCCTGGAGCGACAGCGACTGGCTCGCCGCGCGCGAAAAAAAGAATTGGCTCAACTCGCCCATCTCCGTTTACGAAGTTCATCTCGGTTCATGGCGGCGCGTACCGGAAGACGCCGACCGCTGGCTCACGTATCGCGAACTAGCCGATCAGCTCATTCCCTACGTAAAGGAACTCGGCTACACGCACATCGAATTGCTGCCCATCATGGAGCATCCCTTCGACGGCTCCTGGGGCTATCAAACGCTCGGCTACTTCTCCGCCACCAGCCGCTTCGGCACGCCCACCGACTTCATGCACTTTGTCGATCGCTGCCATCAAGCTGGCATCGGCGTCATTCTCGATTGGACTCCCGCGCACTTTCCGCGTGACGCCCATGGTCTCGCACAATTCGACGGCACACATCTATACGAGCATGCCGATCCGCGTCAGGGCGCGCACCCCGATTGGGGCACCCTCGTCTACAACTACGGCCGCAATGAAGTCGTGAACTATTTACTTTCGAACGCGCTTTTCTGGCTCGACAAATACCACATCGACGGCCTCCGCGTGGACGCCGTCGCTTCCATGCTCTACCTCGATTACTCGCGCCAGCCCGGCGAATGGGTGCCCAATCGCTACGGCGGACGCGAAAATCTTCACGCCGTCGACTTCTTCAAGCGCATGAACGAAGTCGCGCACGGCCGCTTCCCTGGCATTCTCACTATTGCCGAAGAATCCACCGCTTGGCCAAGCGTCTCCCGTCCCGTCTATCTCGGCGGCCTCGGCTTCAGCCTCAAATGGAACATGGGCTGGATGAACGACACACTCAAATATTTTTCTTCCAATCCCATTTACCGCAAATACGAGCACAACAAAATCACCTTCTCGCTCATTTACGCCTTCACCGAAAATTTCATGCTGCCTTTTTCGCATGACGAAGTCGTCCACGGCAAAAACTCACTTCTTCACAAAATGCCCGGCGACATGTGGCAGCAATTCGCAAACTTGCGTTTGCTTTTTGCCTATCAGCACGCCCATCCCGGCAAAAAGCTTCAATTCATGGGCCAGGAATTCGGTCAGCGCGACGAATGGTCGGAAGAAAAAAGCCTCGATTGGCATCTTTTGCAGTACGACTTACACGGTGGCGTCAAACGGCTCGTCGGCGATCTGAATCGCCTCCACGCGCGGGAGCCTGCTCTCCACGAAGTTGATTTCGAATGGACCGGTTTCGAATGGATTGATTGCAACGACGGCGACAACAGCGTCATCTCCTTCATACGCCGCGCGCGAAATCACGAAGATTTTCTCGTCGTCATCTTGAACGCCACGCCAGTCGTCCGCGGCAATTACCGCGTCGGCGTCCCCGTCGGCGGCTTCTACAAGGAAATCCTCAACACGGACTCCACAAACTACGGAGGCTCCGGCGTCGGCAATCTCGGCGGCCTCAACTCCGAACAAGTCACCGCTCAAGATCGCCCTCACTCCCTCTTGGTTACCCTCCCGCCCCTCTCGGCCCTCATCTTCAAGCTCCACCGCTAAGGTAGCGTAGCCACTCTTGGCTGCGCTCTTACGACCTAAAGCCCAAGCCCGCAGCTCAACTCCCAATCGTCCCGCCCAACTGAGCCACGAAGCACCGTAGCGTAGCCACTCTTGGCTGCGCTCTTACGGTCGCAGCCCCATGGCAACCCGGCCAGGAAGCGCCGGCTCATGTAGGGCCGGCTTTCCGAAGCCGGCCGCTCCGACGACCTCAAGCTCAAACCCGCAGCTCAACCCCCAGGCGGAGTCCACGTTGAAAGCCGCACTTGAGTGGTCTCTTCTTCAAAGTAGTAATGATCGTCTGCTCGCTGAAAGGCGACAGGTTCGTTTTTTAATGGTGTGGGGTTGTGATAGAACCTGAGAGTGCCAGTCGCCTCGACGCGTTTCTCGAACATTCCAGGATAGGGGTCTTCAACAGATTTCGCGAACTCTAGACAGACTACCTCCTCATCGTCGAGCTGAATGCCCAGGCCGCACTTGAACCCTAGAAGCTTTCCGCGAATTGTGATCCGCTTTCCAACGAGTGTCTGCGACAGCTGCGATACGGCAGAGGGGGCTGTAGTGTTATCAGCATAATTGGCAATAAGCCGCACTTGAGTGTTTTCTGTCTCAAAGTAGTAATGATCCGGTATTCGCGACGTTGGTATATTTTCGTCCATTACTGTGGGGTCGTGAAAGAACCTAAGAGTGCCAGTTGCCTCGACGCGTTTCTCGAACATTTCAGGGTAAGGGTTGGAAATAGGTTTCGGGCGCTTGTCCTCCAGACAGACTACCTCCTCATCGTCGAGTTGAATGGCCAGGCAGACCGGGAAACCGAAATCTTGAAGCTTTCCACGAATTGTGGTCCGCTTTCCAACGAGTGCTGAGAGCTTCGATCTAGCAGCGGATGCTGCAGCGTCATTCGTATAATTGGCAATGATCCGCACTTGAGCGGTCTCTCTTTCAAAGTAGTAATGATCGTGTTGTCCCTGCGTGGATCTAGTTCCATCTAGTGGCGTGGAAGCGTGGTAGAACCTGAGGGTGCCAGTCGCCTTCACCAGTTTTTCTTACATTTCAGCGTACGGGCCAGCCAAACCAGATTTCAGGGGAACGTCGACCAGACAGACTACGGCCCCATCGTCGAACTGAATGCCCGGGCCGCACTTGAACCTAAAAAGCCCTCCGCGAATTGTAATCCGCTTTCCAACGAGTGCTTGCGAAAGCTGTGATCCAGCAGAGATGGCCGTAGTGTCACCATCATCCTTCGAACGCGGATGGTTACAACCTCCAGCCACGAAGCGCCGGCTCATGTAGGGCCGGCTTTCCGAAGCCGGCCGCTCTTACGACCTCGATCTAATCAACCTGCAAAACTCCCAGCCGTCCCGCCGCCCAAAAACAAAAACGTTGTCATCCTGAGCGCATCCAAGAAGATGCGCGAAGGACCTCACCGTAAACCCAACGCCATCCTTCGCGAAGGCACCGCCCGTGTAGGGTCGGCTTTCCGAAGCCGGCCGCTCCGACGACCTCAAGCTCCCCGAAGGGTGCGGCACCCAAATTCCTTAAAGCCTAAATCTCTTCTCCAGTCGCCCAATCAGTTCTTATTTGTTGATAAATCTGCAGACGGTTTGAAAGTGGTGTTTCGTTTTGCTACCCCAGTGCATCTCTGGGTGAGTTGTCACGAGAACATCGCCATCCTTGGTCATGAGCGTGAAGTGCCACTTGTGATATGTAGTTCCTTCATGGGCACGCACTGTTTCAGCCGCCTCTAGGACGTAATCGGCTTTCTCCTCGTTTTGGGTCAACACAACGTTCGGACAGGTCTTGGCAAATCCCTCGGCAATCTCAGACGTAGTGATGTTGGATTTGGGCGAGAGGAAAATGCGCTTCTGATTCTGTGCGAACACGAGCGTTGAAAGTACGCAAAGAAGAGCGACGGCGCTGAGCGTTCTCATCGGGTATCTCCGTGGTTTCAGCTTAGAACACAGCAAGGGTACAAGAGTGTTTGTGTACTCGCAGAGTAATTAAGCACGCCCCGGCGGGTCGCCGGAACGAAATATTCCGCAAGGCTTCCGCGTCGATCGGAATCGCAAGGCAATAATTCTCACCTCCACGACTCACAGAAACACGGAGGGTGCCCCACGGCTCGCTTTCCAGAGCCTGGGTCTTTGGTTTGACTTTTCTTTCCGTTCAAACAAATCTCCACAGTTCATACCGGCGCATCGAATTCTCTTGACTCGAAGCTAATTCTCTTGTATAGTCTAATCTAGGTAAACGTCTATCTTGTTCCTGCTCTGCGGCAGATTCCTGCCGCTTTTTTGTTTTCACGAGCAAAAATGAAGCGAAAAACTAACCCCTTTAGAATCAACACTTACAGAAGTGTATCAAAACAAAGCACTTTAACCCGATTAGAATCCGCACTTACGCAAAACCGGGGAGGGGGGTATGCCTCCCGCCACCCCTTACTCATTCGCTCCGTCGGTACGTCGGTACCATCTCGGCCGACTCCTGCATTTGCTAACTTTCGCTTTACGTTAATCGGAGTCTTCCATGCGCGCCCGATACGCATTTCTAACTCTCGCATTGGCGGCCTCAGCCGCCGCTTCCGCCCGTGCCCAGGCGCCCGACCAGGCGCCTCCGCGATCCGGGCAGCCAACTCAGACGTCACAGTCTGCCTCGGCCCAGAGTGCCCAAGCCTCTCCATCCCAACAAGCAAAACAGTCGCCTCAGGCTCCCGCGCCCAAACGTCATCGCGTTTTCACAAACGAAGATTTCGACAATCTGCCGCACGAAGCCAACGTCAACGGCGGTCGTGAACTTCTCGACCAGGTCAATTCCTGCGATCGCAATTGCTTTGACCAGGTCGCTCGCGCATTGGGAACGTACAGCTTCGACGCACGCGCCAAGCAGACTCTCCTCAACGCAGTAGACAAGTCCAAGGAAGACCTGCCGTGGCAAGCTCTCCTCGGTGAAGCCATCGCCAATCAGTATCAATCCTGCGAACTGCAAATGAAGAAAAAACAGGATTTCGATCGCTTCGCCGACCCGCGTACCGTAACGCGCAAGGAGTTAATCGTCGACCGCGAATACGAACCGAAATTCCGCGAGATGACGCGCCGTTTGAACGAAGTTGCCGCCCGCGCCAACGCGCGAATCCGCCAAATCACCGATCCGTTCCTGGCTGAGTTCATGCGCGTACAGCTCAGCCGCGTGGTAAATGCAAATTGCCAGATTTTCGTGACGGAACTTCCTGAGCGCCGCGACTCGGAAGACCCCGAAACCTCCGATCCAGCCGATTCACCCTCCGACGATGCGAACCAGTAGCTTTGCGTTTCGCTGGTGCAAAAGCCTTCTGCTTCTGGCAGGGCTGCTCGTAATTTTCAGTCCGTGGATGACTGCGCGCTCGGGAGCGCAAGAGCCGCAATCCCAAAGTCCGCCGAAAAAAGAAGAGTCAGCGCCCGCCAAGCCATCAACGGCAAACGCAGCAATTCCCGGCGCCGTGGATGCGCAGAAGCCAATGACACTAAAGCAAGCCATCCAGAAGAAAAAAGTCCTCACCGAGGAAGACCTACATCCAAAATCGGCTCGCGCCACAATTCCCGAATCCGATCAGCGCGATTTCAATCCCATTTGCGAGCCGGCCTGCGAACAGCGAGTCAGAGACCAGGTGTCGGTCGACGACGCTTCGGAGCTCGAATTCCGCAACAAGTTGGCGATCGCTACACAGCAGATAGACAACGACCGCAAATGGGGCAACGCACTCGTCGAGGCCATTCACGCAGCCGATGACTACTGCGACCTCGAACGCAATCGCGGCAAATACGCCTATCCGGGCGCCAGACCGCCCTACACCACCGACAAATTGACTTTCGATTTCATTGGCAAAGAACGCGAAGTCATCAACAAATACGTCACCGCTAAAGGCAACGTCGACATTCCCATTCGCGCGATGCAATACCCTGATCCGTTTCGGGCTGTCGTCATGCAGAGCGTGTGGGACACGGCTCTGGAGCGTTCCTGCCGCGGCGTGGATCACATATGAAGCCCTCCACCTTGGCAAGATTCGCGCAATCACTCGCTTGCCTGGGATTCTTGTTGGTCCCGTTCACCGCAGTTGCTCAATCCCCGGATTCTTCGCAGCCCGGCGAGGCAAACTCCTCCGGTACTACCGCTAAAAAGCCCGCGCCGCGTTCTCATCGCGTTTTGACCAACGACGATATCCCCAGTCGCACGCCGGGAAATTCCACTCCGGAAATCGAAGCCCGGCTTCAGCAGCTCAATCTCTGCGATCGCGCTTGCTTCGCGCAAGTGTTCAAAGATTCGCAGATGGCCTTCCGCCAACGCTATAACTATCCGTATCCCTTTTCTGACAAAGACGACCACGCCTTTCAAGACGCCATCCTGGGCCGCATGGCCGCGCTTCGCCGCAATTCGGAGTGGCAAACCTTGTTGCGAAACGCATTGATCGCGAAGGATGCTTACTGCCGAAGGTCCGCCGCGGAACAGCAAAACTCGGCACGGGACCGAGCCAATGGCCGGCCGATCACGTCCGCAGACATCGCCGCTGAAGAAGCCGCGGCAAAAGACGCGGTTCCAATCCCAAATTACAACACAGCTACTTCCGCCATCATCACTTACAAATTTAAGATCGAAAAAGATTTTTTGCTGGCCGCAATCGTCCTTTACAAATATTTCGAGATCACAAAGCAGGATTGCTCCAGCATCGCTTACGACGAATAACTTCGCGCCAACACCCGCTCACGGTATTTTCGTTAGCCAATAAAAAACGCCCGGCCTCGCGTCGCGAAACCGGGCATTTTTCTTTTTAAATTTTTCTATCGCCGCAGTTTTCTCTTCAATCGCTTTGCCGTCTTCTTCGCCTTTGCCACGACTTTCTTCGCCGATTTCTTCGCCTTCATCGCGCTCTTTTTTACCTGCTTGGCAAACTTTTTCGCTTTCCGCTTCGCTTTCCTCACTTCGGGTTTCGCCGCGGCCACCGCTTTGTTCGCCGTTGCCATCGCCCTCCCCAGCGTACTTCCCACGGTCTCTCCAATTTCCATCAGTGTTTCGCTCCCCGGCGTCTCGGCCGTCCCAGGCGTCTCTTCGATCATCGTTCATCTCCTTATGTCGAGCTGTCCCATTGCAGGCCCGCGCATCATACGCCGTTCCCGCGGCTGTGCGCCATCCTTCTCTGCCCTATCCTTCTGTGCCATCGCCCCCCACCTGTCCTATCGTACGGTGCTCTTCCAAACACCGCCGCTTGCCTTCGCCGGCCCCCACTCTCGCAAACCGCTAAAATGAACTCGATAGAAGGTCGACATGCAGAAATCTGCCACCCGAACATTCGCCGTCCGTTTGGTCTGCCCTCGCTGTGAGGCCACCAGTTGGCTCACCCTTTCCAATCGTTCGGAGTCGTTCGACGAAATTCGCCGCCAGTCCTGGGAATTCAAGTGTCGCGAGCATGGCGCGCAGCGTGGAACACCGGTTGAACTGCTGGAAGTGGCTCCTATCGATGAACCCGCCATCGAAACGCCGCGAAACGCCTATCGCCCTTCCGCGTACGCGGCTATTTCAAAAAAATCTCCCCGCTCCGGCCCACGCGTGAGTCTGCACGTCCCGATCACCGTCTACGGCTTTGGCTCCCCGAGCGGCTCCTTCAAGGAAGAAACGGAAACCGTACTCGTCAACGCAGGCGGTGCGCTTGTTCTCCTCAGGGCAAAACTCGCCGTCGGAGATACCGTCACTCTGATCGATCGCATCACCGGAACGGAAAAGCAGGTCCGCGTCGTCTACGTGGACAAATACACCGAGCGCGAATCCCGTGTTGGCCTTGCTTTCGAGCAGCCGCTTCCCGGCTTCTGGCGCCGCGCCCGCAAGAAACCGCGCGTTCCCAAATCGCTCCGCGTCATCGTTAAGGGTAAGGACGCCGCCGGACGCTCGTTCAAGCAATCCGCGTTCACCGTGGATCTCAGCCAGGATGGCGCACGCCTCGATGGCGTCGGACTTCTCACTTCCACGGGCCAGACGCTGGAGATTCGCCGACTCTGGCGCAAAGCCAGTT
>Ga0137412_10001026_pt1 | contig 21022 bp, 16 predicted proteins | sample CZODoug2_1_16fun_FD_122160 | JGI IMG/M metagenome (GOLD analysis project Ga0137412, IMG submission 122160) | Vadose zone soil fungal communities from Angelo Coast Range Reserve, California, USA - CZODoug2_1_16fungal (Hybrid Assembly) | ecosystem: Environmental > Terrestrial > Soil > Vadose zone... | reverse complement strand
CCAGGCCGCCTACGAGCACGCCCAGGATCACCATGATCATGGGCTCGAGCAGGCTCGACATGGCATCCACCGCGTTGTCGACCTCCGCCTCGTAGAACGTCGCTACCTTGGCCGACATCTCATCCAGCGAGCCCGACTCCTCACCGACCGCGATCATCTGATTGACCATGTTGGGAAATAAGCCGGTGTTTTCCATCGAGCGCTGCAGGCGCTGGCCGGTCGAGACCTCATCGCGCATTTTCAGAACCGCTTTCTCGTACACGATATTGCCGGTCGCACCAGCCACCGACTCCAGCGCTTCCACCAGCGGCACGCCGGCGGAGAACATCGTCGACAGCGTGCGCGCATAGCGGGCGATGGCGGCCTTGTTCAGGATGGGTCCGATGATAGGGATCTTGAGCGAGACCCGGTCGAGGAATTCCCGCATGGCCCTGGAGCGCTTCTTGAAGTAGACGAAGGCGTATACCGCGACCCCCAGCACGATTGCGATGAAAACGCCGTTATGCTGCACGAACTTCGAGAGGTTGATGACCATCGTCGTGAAAGCTGGCAGGTCGGCGCCAAATCCCTTGTACAGGCTCTCGAACTGCGGAATCACGAACAGCAGCAGCACCACCGTCACGATGACCGCGACGGCCAGTACGGCGGCAGGGTAGAACAGCGCCTTCTTCACCTTCTTCTTCAGGGCCTCACTCTTTTCCTTGTAGGTGGCCACCTTGTCCAGCAGTGATTCGAGGGCACCGGCATGCTCGCCCGCCTCCACGAGATTCACGAACAGGTCGTCGAAGTACAGCGGATGCTTGGCGAGGGACTCATGGAGCGAGGTGCCTCCTTCGACGTCGGCCTTGACTTCGAGGATCAACCTTTGCATTGCGGCCTTGTCATTGCCGTTGCCGACGATCTCGAAGGCCTGCACCAGCGGAATGCCCGCGGCGAGCATGGTGGAGAGCTGACGGGCGAAGATCGCGATATCGCCCGCATTGACCCGGCCGCCCGCGTGGCTCTGACGCTGCTTGCGGATGCGCGAGGGCGCCACGCCCTGACGGCGCAGTTCCGCGCGCAGACTCTGCTCGTCGGGCGCGAGGCTCTTGCCCTTGACCCGCGCGCCGCGCTTGTCCTTGCCCTCCCAGGCGAAGGGAATGTCGCGCTTGATCGCCCTGACTATGCCGGTTGCTGCCTGAGCCATATGTACCTTCCGTCCTGCGTCAGTCGACGGTGATGCTGTTGACTTCCTCGAGACTGGTCAGCCCGTTCTTCACTTTCTCGAGCCCGGCGCGCCGCAGGTCCCAGACGCCTTCTTTGGCAGCCTGGTCGGAAATCTCCACCGCGCTGCCCATGGCGAGAATGATGCGCGCAATCGCGTCCGTGACCGGCAACACCTGATAGATACCCGTGCGGCCCTTGTAGCCGTCGGTGCAGTTCCCGCAACCCTTGGGGGCGAAGAGCTTGAGCCCACCCTTGAGGTCCGCTTCGGTAAAACCCTCTTTGAGCAGGGCATCCTTGGGGATGTCCAGCGGCTGCTTGCAGGTGGTGCACAGGCGCCGCGCCAAGCGCTGCGCAATGATCAGGTTCACCGAGGTCGCGATGGCGTAGGGTTTGACGCCCATGTCCACCATGCGGGTCAGAGTCGACGGCGCATCATTGGTGTGCAGGGTCGACATCACCAAGTGGCCCGTCTGGGCGGCCTTGATGGCGATCTCGGCGGTCTCGAGGTCACGGATCTCACCGACCATGATGACGTCCGGGTCCTGGCGCAGGAAGGCGCGCATGGCCGCCGCGAAGGTCAAGCCCACCTTGTTGTTGACGTTGACCTGATTGACGCCGGGAAGATTGATTTCTGCCGGGTCCTCGGCGGTGGAAATGTTCGTGTCCTCGCGATTGAGGATATGGAGGCCGGTGTACAGCGAGACCGTCTTGCCACTGCCCGTGGGACCCGTGACCAGGATCATGCCCTGGGGCTTCGCCAGGTACTTGAGGTACAGCTCCTTCTGGAAGGGCTCGTAGCCGAGTGAATCGATCCCGAGCGTGGCCTGTGCGGGATCGAGAATACGCAGCACGATCTTCTCGCCGAACAGCGTCGGGCAGGTGCTGACGCGAAAGTCGATGGCGCGATTCTTCGACAGCTTCATCTTGATACGGCCGTCCTGCGGGACGCGCCGCTCGGCGATGTCGAGGCGCGACATGACCTTCAGACGGGCCGACAACTTCTGCGCCAGCTGCACCGGAGGCTGCGCAATCTCCTTCAGTACTCCGTCCATGCGCAGGCGTACCCGGTAGAGCTTCTCGAACGGCTCGAAGTGAATGTCCGAAGCGCCGCGGCGGATGGCATCCAGCATGACCTTGTTGACGAAGCGCACGATCGGGGCGTCTTCAACGTCGTCGCGTCCGATCTTCTCATCGAGCTCATCCTCGCCGCCGGTGACCTCGAGGGACTCGAGATCGACGTCCCCTTCATCCGTGAGCGCCGACATCTGGCTGTCGACCTGCTCGATCGCCTTGTCGACCGCCTTCTGGAGCTTGTCGTCCTCGACAATGACGGCTTCTATGCCGAGACTGGTCTGGAACTTGATCTCATCGATGGCGTGCATGTTCGTCGGATCCGCCACCGCCAGAAACAGCCGCTTGCCGCGACGGAACACCGGCAGCACGCGATGCTTGGCGAGGAGCTTGTCGCTCACCAGGCGAACGCTCTCGAGGTCGAGGGTCAGCGCGTCAAGGTCGAGCAGCGGCACGCCGAATTCGTTCGAGGCCGCCACGGCGATGTCACGGGCGTTCGCCGCACCGCTCGACACCAGCTGGGTGACGACACTCGCCTTGCGCTCGCGGGCGGTGTTGATGGCCTCGAGCATCGCGCGCTCGTCGACCACGCCGTCCTGCACCAGGCGTTGGGGCAGCCCGCCGAGGCCCCCGCGGGCGGAGCCGAGCGCTAAAGAGGCGTTGTCATTCATGGAGTTACGAGTAGCGGGACCCGGCGAATGAGAAGTTGAGGTTCAGTTTACCCGAGAAGGCGCGGCGCGCAATTGTCAAATCCTCGCCGATTTTGAATCACCGGGCCGCTTGGGCGGCGGGGTGCGCGTCACACTTGGATGAGGGGGCTAAAAAGAAAGCCCCGGCACGAGGCCGGGGCTCAAGGACTCAATTGGTCGAATTCGGCAGTCGATTATTTGCACTGCGTCGGCACGTAGCGCGCGAGGATCGTCGCTCCACCCGTAACCGGCAATTTGAAGGACGCTGCGGTCGTCGACGTAACCGACTCGCATGCCCAGTCGATGTTTCCACCGCCAGCGGTGGCCAGCGCCACTCCAGCGACCGACGGCGTAAGAATCATTGTCGCGCCAGAGATCTGAGCCGTAGCGTTACTATACGTAACCGTGATGGCGCCCGTGCCGGTAGTAATGACCACCGAATTCACGTACTTGGTCGCGCTGGTAGTGAGATTCCACGCGGTCGCGGCAGCCGAGACGCCGTTTATGCCGTTCGTCTGGAAGCCCTCCGATACCGTTGCCTTGGCAGACGAAGCCAGGTTCAGGCCTTCCGTCACTTTCGCGCGCACCGTGTAGTCCGTGTACGCGGGGATGGCGATGGCCGCCAGAATGCCGATGATCGCAACCACGATCATCAACTCGATGAGGGTAAAACCCTTTTGCGCAGACTTCATTGGAGAAACTCCTAAAAGATTGAGGTACGAAACCAGCGGCGCAAAAGGCGCCTCGTACGGATCAGAGCAAGGTGTATGCCAGGATCCCGTTGCCCGCCTAAGTCGCTGATTCTTACGTAGAACGGCTACTCTCTGGTGTGGCGCGGTTCACATAGTTCTGTCGCAGACTGACGCCACCCGCCTGTGGGTGATGTCGGAAAGTGACCCAAAACGTCACCTGAGCCGTGCTCAAATTCAGCGCCCAGCCTACATGCCGGCTATTCGATCCCCAGCTTCTTGATCCGATAGCGCAGGGCGCGGAAGCTCATTCCCAGCAGCTTCGCCGCCGCCGTCTTGTTGTACCGGGTCTTTTCCAGCGCCTTGACGATGGCGTCACGCTCGATGCCTTCCAGCTGGCTTCCCAGCGCGCTGTTGCCTGCAACGGCAGCGCCAGGCGCCGGCGTGAGTGCATCCGCCGCGGGGGCGAGGGCGCTGGCACGCAAGCGGATGTGCTCGGGCGTGATCGCCCCTCCGGTGCTCAAGGTCAGCGCCCGTTCCAGGACATTCTCCAGCTCGCGCACGTTGCCGGGGAAGGGGTATGCCTGAAGGGTCTGCACCGCGTCTGCGGACAGAGCCGTCGGAGCGGCGTTCGTGCGGCGCGCCAGGCGCAGCAGGATCGCCTCGGCGATTTCCGCGATGTCGCCCCGGCGCTCGCGCAGCGCCGGCACGTGCAGCTCGATCACATTGATGCGGTAGAACAGATCCTCGCGGAACAGGCCCTGCGCGACCAGATCTGCGAGGTTCCTGTGCGTCGCGGACAGAATACGTACGTCGACGGTTTCTTCGCGCGCCTCACCGACCGGGCGCACGGTCTTCTCCTGCACGACGCGCAGGAGCTTTACCTGCATGTGCAGCGGCAGATCCGCCACCTCATCCAGAAACAGCGTGCCCCCTTCGGCGCTCCGGATGAGCCCGACCTTGTCCACCACCGCGCCGGTGAAGCTGCCGCGCTTGTGGCCGAAGAGCTCGCTCTCCATGAGCTCGGTCGGAATGGCGCCACAGTTCACCGCCACGAACGGACCTTCGTGACGTGCTCCGCACTCGTGGATCATGCGTGCGACCAGCTCCTTGCCGGTGCCCGACTCCCCGCAGATGTGCACCGGGGCCTGGCTGCGGGCGACCCGCGCGATCATGTCCCGCAGCTGCTCCATGACGGTGGAGCTGCCGAGCAGGCGCGCACCCTGCAAGCTGGCGGCCGTGCGCTCGTCCGCTCCGGCGCGCAGCCTGATCGCGCTCCCCACCAGCTTGCGCAACACGCCGAGATCGAGGGGCTTGGAGACAAAATCGAATGCGCCGAGCTTGAGCGCGCGCACCGCGGACTCGATGTTGCCGTGGGCGGTGATCACCGCCACCGGAACGCTGGCTTTGTTCTCCTGGATCCACGCCACGAGATCGAGACCATCGCCATCGGGCAGGCGCATGTCGGTGAGACACAGGTCGAAGCGCTCCGCCTTCAGCAGCCGCCGGGCACCGTTGAGGTCGGACGCGGTGCGCGTGGTCAGATTCATGCGGCTCAAAGTCAGACTCACGAGCTCCAGCAGATCGGGCTCATCGTCCACGACCAGCACCACGGGCCGATCGGATGCACTGCGAGGGCTCGGCGCCGCCTCGTTCATCAGATCTCCCACCGGCGCGGGTCCGCGAACACCAGTCTGAACACACTGCCACCGCCGGCGCGCGGCTCGTAGAGGAGCGTCGCTCCATTGGTCTGCGCCAGCTCGCGGGCGAGGAACAGCCCGAGGCCCGTGCCACGGCCGCCACTGTAGAACGGCTCGAAAATGCGCTCGGCGTGCTCGGGCGCGACGCCCGGCCCGCGGTCGGCGACTTCCAGGAACGGGCGGGCGTTCGGGACCATCCGGCCATATCGTATCTCGACGCCGCGCTCGGGGTCGTCCTGCACGGCGTGCTTGAGCGCGTTATCACACAGGTTCCAGAGGATTTGCCGCAGCTGGTCCGGATCGACCCGCACCTCGACCTCGGAATCGGCCCCGCCGACGCTGAGTCGGGCGCGCGGCCATTGCATGGTTTCGCAGAACTCCGCGTGGAACTCTTCGGTCCATGCGGGCAGCGACAGGCGCTCCAGGCGCGCCCGCTCGCGCCGTGAGAGCCGCTGCACATTGTCGATGATGCCGCTCACGCGCTCGGCGTTCGTACGGATGATCTGGGTCAAGCGCCGTTCTTCCTCGGTCAGACGAGGGGATTCCGCCAGCAACTGTCCGGCGTGGCTCATGGCGCCGACGGGGTTGCGGATCTCGTGGGCGATGCTCGCGCTCAGGCGTCCGAGGGCTGCGAGCTTGGATTGCTGGACCTTCTCGCCGAGGAGGCTGGTGTCCTCGAGGAAGATGAGCAGCGGCCCCGGGTTCGTGGATGCCAGCGGCGCGAAGTGCGCCCGGATCAGGCGCGCACCATCGGCGGCGACGAACGTCGGGTCCTCGGCGGGAACTGCCCCGGTGCCAGCGGTTCCCTGGCGCCAGGACTCGAGTAAAAAGAGGAGTCGAGGGCAGGCCTCGCCGATCAGGGCATCGGGGTAGGCGTTCTCATCCCCGAGGATCTGGGCGGCGGACTCATTGATGAGCCGGATGCGGTCCTGTGCATCGATCACCAGGATGCTCTCGCGCAGGTGCTGCACGATGTACTGCGAGAGCTGCGCCAGGTTGGCGAGGTCGATTTCCTGGCGGCGCACCAGGGCTTCGCTCTCGCGCAGGCGGTTGGCCACCGGCCAGGTGGCGAGCGCGACGACGAACACGAACACGCCGAGGAGTCCCGCCGTGGTGTAGTCGGTCGCCGGCGTGGTTCCGGAGAAACCGCTGAACACCTGCTGCGCGAGCACGGCGAGCACGGCGAGGGCGGCGATCAGCAGCGCATCGCGACGGTCCGCGAGCACCGTGAGTGCCAGCACCGGCAGCACCAGCAGGATCCCGAGTCCGCTGGCGACTCCGCCGCCGGCGTACAGGATCAGTCCGAGGGCGACGGCATCCACGCTGGCGTTGACGAGTGCCACGATGCGCAGGCTCGACCACTTGAGCCGCCGCGCGATGACCAGCAGCACCGCGGCGGTGAAATAGGCGAAGCAGGCGCCGACGAACAGCTTGGGCCGCGCCGCCACCAGGCCCCAGGCGGGACCCGCGAGCGACTGCATCGTCAGCAGCAGGAGCGGCACCAGCAGGCGATACAGGCTCAGGAGCCCGATCACGCGCCAGGCGAGATCGCTCGGGGTGACGGGTGGGGCGGCGGCGCTGGCCGGGGTTCGGGGCAAGATGAATGGCGGGCCGTTGAACTGCGCGCGACTCTAGCATCTTCGCCCGCATCTGGAACGCGACCCGTATCGCAGGCGCGGGCGTTTTCGAGCAGAATGCGCGCCTTATGCGTTACCGGCAGCCACGATGAATCTGCACGAATACCAGGCGAAGGATCTGTTCCGCAGCTACGGAATCCCGGTGCCGGCGGGCAAGGTGGCGGCGAGCGCCGAGGACGCCGTGGCGGCCGCGGGCGCGCTCGGTGGCGCGGTGTGGGTCGTAAAGGCCCAGGTTCACGCCGGCGGCCGCGGCAAGGCGGGAGGAGTCAAGCTGGCGCGGGACGTGGAAGCGGTGCGCGCCGCCGCCGCCGGCATGCTCGGTAAGCGTCTCGTCACCGCGCAAACCGGCGCGGAGGGTCTGCCCGTCGAGCGCGTGTACGTCGAATCGGGGTCGGACATCGCACGCGAGCTCTATCTCTCGCTCACGCTCAATCGCGAGCGCGGGCGCATCGCGCTCATCGCCTCCGCCGCCGGCGGCATGGATATCGAGGAGGTGGCGCACCAGACCCCCGAGAAGATCCTCGCGGCCACCATTCATCCGGCGGCGGGCCTGCAGGCGTACCAGGCGCGCGAGCTCGCCTTCGGGGTTGGTTTGAGCGGTGGAGAGATCACGCAGTTCCAGTCCCTCACCGCCGCGCTCTACCGGCTCTACATCGACAAGGACCTGAGCCTGGTCGAGGTGAACCCGCTGATCGTCACCCGCACGGGCGCGCTCGTGGCCCTCGATGCGAAGATCAACGTGGATGCCAACGCGCTGTTTCGCCAGGACGAGCTGGCGCAGCTGCGCGATGCGAGCCAGGAAGACCCGATGGAGCGGCGCGCCAGCGAGCACGATCTCAACTACGTGTCCCTCGACGGGGACATCGCCTGCATGGTCAACGGCGCGGGACTGGCCATGGCGACCATGGACCTGATCAAGCTGCACCACGGGCGGCCGGCGAACTTCCTGGACGTCGGCGGCGGCGCGACCAGTGAGCGAGTGACCGCGGCGTTCGAGCTGATCCTCTCCAACTCCCGGGTGCGCGCGGTGCTGGTGAATATTTTCGGCGGCATCGTGCGCTGCGATCTGATCGCCGATGGTGTGATCAAGGCGGTGAAGAAGGTGGGGGTCAAGGTGCCGGTGGTGGTGCGGCTCGAGGGCACCAACGCGCCACAGGCTCGTGCAATGCTCGCCAGCAGCGGGCTCACGATCACGGCGGCTGCGGATCTGACCGATGCCGCGCGCAAGGTCGTGGCACTGGCTGCAAAGGGCACACCATGAGCATTCTGGTCAACCGCAACACCCGGGTGATCTGCCAGGGATTCACCGGCAAGCAGGGCACCTTTCACTCGGAAGCAGCGCTCGCCTACGGCACCAAGCTCGTGGGCGGCGTGACTCCGGGCCGCGGCGGACAGCAGCACCTGGGGCTGCCGGTATTTGACACGGTGCGCGACGCGGTTCGCGCGACCGGCGCCACGGCCAGCATGATCTACGTGCCGGCGGCCGGCGCCGCGGATTCGATTCTGGAAGCCGTCGATGCGGGCATCGAGCTGGCGGTGTGCATCACCGAAGGCGTGCCGGTGAACGACATGGTGCGCGTGAAGGCGGTGCTCGCGGCCTCGGCTACGCGCCTCGTCGGCCCCAACTGCCCGGGCGTCATCACCCCTGAGGAATGCAAGATCGGCATCATGCCGGGCTTCATTCATAAAAAGGGCAGCGTCGGCATCGTGTCGCGCTCCGGAACCCTCACCTACGAGGCCGTGTTCCAGACCACCCACATAGGGCTCGGCCAGAGCACCTGCGTCGGCATCGGCGGGGATCCGGTGCGCGGCATGAATTTCATCGATGTGCTGGAGCTCTTCGAGCGCGATCCGCGCACCGAGGGCATCATTCTCGTGGGTGAGATCGGTGGGAGCGATGAGGAAGCCGCCGCGCACTACATCCGCAAGTTCGTCGCGAAGCCCGTAGTCGCCTACGTCGCCGGCGTCACCGCTCCCGCGGGCAAGCGCATGGGGCACGCCGGGGCCATCGTCGCCGGTGGCAAGGGCACCGCGGCGGACAAGTACGCGGCGTTCGAGGCGGCCGGTGTTCGCACCGTGAAGTCGCCCGCGGAGCTCGGGACGGCCATGAATGAGCTGCTGCGCCGGCGGCGCGCGCGCCCCGGGCGGGGCGTACCGGCACCCGCGCCGGCAGCACGGCGGCCGAGCGTCGCTGCGAAGGCGCTCGGGCGTGCCGCAGGGACCCCCAAGCGGGCCGCGGCGGGCCCGAAAGGGCGTGCCGCCGCGGCCCGCCGCCTCCCGGCTCGCAAGGCGGCGCGCGCCCGGCGAGGCCCGGCGCAGGGCAGACGGCGCTGAGCCGTGAAACAATAGCCGGTGAGGCCGGTGGCACATGAGCGACTCTTTGCGGATCGCGCTGGCGCAACTCAATCTCCTGGTCGGAGATGTGCAGGGCAACGCCGCGCGGGTCATCGCGGCCACGCGGGACGCGCACCTTACCCTCGGCGCGGACCTGGTGCTGTTTCCCGAGCTCACGCTGTCCGGGTACCCGCCCGAGGATCTGCTGTTTCACCGCGGGTTTCGCCGGCAGATCGAGGAGGGGCTGGCACGCCTGCGCCGTGAGCTGACGGATGCGGCGGTGATGGTGGGATTCCCGGAGTACACGGGCGGCGGCATCTACAACTCCGCCGCCCTCATCACGCACGGGGAGATCGCCGCCATCCACCGCAAGGCGGAGCTGCCCAACTACAAGGTGTTCGACGAAAAGCGCTACTTTCAGGCCGGCGCCCAACCCACGGTCGCGGACGTCAAGGGCTTCAGAGTGGGGCTGCTGGTGTGCGAGGACATCTGGCGGCCCGAAGCCGCGCAGCTGGCGCGCGCCGACGGGGCGCAGCTGCTGCTCGTCATCAACGCATCACCTTACGAGATCCACAAGCAGCGTGAGCGCGAGGACATGGCGCGCGAGCGCGCCCGCGACGTCGGATTACCGCTGGCTTACGTGAACCTCGTGGGCGGACAGGACGAGCTGGTGTTCGACGGCAACTCCTTCGTCATGGACGCGCACGGACGGGTGCTGATGCGGGCGCCGCCGTTCGAAGAGGGCACCTACGTCACGGAATTCGTGCGCGACGCGCACGGCGAGGTGGTGCCGCAGGCGGGGGCGATCGCGCCCGAGCTCTCCGACGAAGGCAGCGTCTACGGCGCACTCGTCCTCGGGGTGCGTGACTATGTGGGTAAGCACGGCTTCCCGGGAGTGGTGGTGGGTCTTTCGGGGGGCATCGATTCCGCCCTCACGCTCGCGATCGCGGTGGACGCTCTGGGCCCGGATCACGTGCAGGCGGTGATGATGCCCTCGCGCTATACCTCGGACATGAGCCTCGCCGACGCCCGCGAGCAGGCCGGGCTCCTGGGTGTGAAATACAGCGTGTTATCCATCGAGGGCATGTTCGAGAGCACGCTCGCGACACTGAAGGACGAGTTCGCCGGTCGGCCTCAGGACGCCACCGAGGAGAACATCCAGTCCCGCTGCCGCATGCTGCTGCTGATGGGGCTCTCCAACAAGACCGGGCGCATGCTGCTGACCACCGGCAACAAGAGCGAGATGGCGGTGGGCTATGCGACGCTGTACGGGGATATGGCCGGCGGCTTCGCGCCGATCAAGGACTGCAGCAAGCTGCTGGTGTACCGCCTGGCGAGCTACCGCAACTCACGCGGTCGCGTGATTCCGCAGCGGGTGATCGAGCGTGCGCCGTCCGCGGAGCTGCGGCCCGGGCAGAAGGACTCCGATTCGCTGCCCCCGTATGAGGTGCTCGACCCGATCCTGGAGGCGTTCATCGAAGAGGACCTGTCGGTGGATGAGATCGAAGCGCGCGGCTTCGACCGCGCCACCACGGCCAAGGTGCTCGATCTGGTGAAACGCAACGAATACAAGCGCCGCCAGGCGCCGCCGGGCGTACGCGTCAGCCGCCGCGCCTTCGGGCGCGACTGGCGCTATCCGATCACCAGCGGCTACCGCCGCTAATGAAGGGTGCGGCGGCGCGCCGCTACCAGATCCTCCACCACGCCTTCTTGATCTCGGCCTGCGACTGACGCACGTCGCCCCCGTAGTTGGCCTCGTACACCTGGCGGGTCTGTGCGGCGAGTGGCTGCAGGTTCAGCCGATCGTAGGATTGGATCATGATCTGCAGCGCCTCACGCACCGCGGGCGCCCCGTCGTACTGCTCGATGGTCCCCTTGGCGCGCTGGGCGGCGGCGATGTACGCGCCGCGCTTGAAGTAGTAGCGCGCGACGTGCACCTCGTAGCTCGCGAGGCGGTTGCGCAGATAGATCATGCGCTGCAGCGAGTCGTGCGCGTACTCGCTCTTGGGGAACTGCTCGACCACGGTCTTGAAGGCGGTGAACGCCTTGCGCGCCGTGCTGGGCGGGCGTTGCGTGAGGTCGGCGCGGAACAGATGCTCGATCATGTTCGGCGTGCGCTCGAAGTCCACCAGTCCCTTCACGTACCAGGCGTAGTCCACGCGCGGATGGGTGGGATTCTCGCGGATGAAGGTCTCGGCCGCGTCGGTCGCGGACTCGCCTTCGCCGGCGCGGTAATATGCGTAGATGAGATCGAGCCGCGACTGTCGCGTCTCGTCGGCGAACGGAAAGCGCGCCGTCAGCTGCTCGTAGGCCTTGATGGCGGCGTTGAAGTCGTTCGAATCGAGGCTGTGCCGGGCGCGCTTGTAGAGCACGTCGGGGGTCTGCTTCTTCTCATCGCGCTCGCGGTGCGTGCGGCAGCCGGCGACGGCGAGTACGACGATACACAAGGCGATCACGCTGCCGCGTACCGGACCGGGCAAGAACATCTGGAGGGGGCCTTTCTGTGGCTTCGCGCCGCTTGAGTGCGCCGAGTATAGCGAATCCCGCACTTCCGACCGTGCAGCCGCCGGCGGAGTTCCGCTCGCATGCGCTGCGCCTGCCGGCGCAAGCCGCCGGCCTGCGCTTCGATCGGGCGCTCGCCCGCGCGCTGCCGCAGTATTCGCGCGCCCTTCTGCAGGCCTGGATCGAGTCCGGGGCGGTGCAGGTCGAGGGCCGGCCACTGCGCGCCAAGGACAAGGTACTCGGCGGCGAGCAGGTGCGCATCGAGGCGCGGCTTGCCACCCAGACCGCGGCGGCCCCCGAGGCGATTCCGCTCGCCGTCACCTTCCAGGATCGCGCGCTCCTCATCATCAACAAGCCCCCGGGACTGGTAGTGCATCCCGGGGCGGGCAATGCGCGCCATACTCTGCAGAACGCGCTCCTGGCGCTCGATCCGCAACTCGCCTTGCTGCCGCGCGCGGGCCTCGTGCACCGGCTCGACAAGGATACGAGCGGCCTCTTGGTCGTGGCGCGCACGCCCGAAGCGCACACCGCCCTCATCGCCGCGATGGCGGCGCGCAGGATCGGGCGCGAGTATCTGGCGCTGTCTACCGGGGTGATGACCGGTGGGGGCACGATCGCCGAGCCCATCGGCCGGCACCGCACCCAGCGCACGCGCATGGCGGTGCGCGCGGACGGCCGCCCCGCGGTCACCCGCTATCGCATCGCCAAGCGCTTTCGGGCACACACGCTGGTGCGCGTCGAGCTGGAAACCGGCCGCACCCACCAGATCCGGGTGCACCTGGCTCACATTGGCTTCCCGGTCGTGGGTGATCCGCTGTATGCCGGGCGCCGCCGCGTTCCCGCAGGCTGCACGCCGGCGCTCGCCGCCGAGCTTCATGCATTCCGGCGCCAGGCCCTGCACGCCGCGCGCCTGAGGCTTGAGCATCCGCTGACCGGGCGCGAGCTCGCATGGGAAGCGCCGTTGCCCGAGGACATGCAGCGCCTGCTCGCGGCGCTCGAGGCGGATGGCTCGTGAGCACGGCACCAGGCGATGCGCCCGTGCAGACCATCTCGCCGGACTGGCCGGCGCCGCCGGCAGTGCGCGCCGCGTTTACTCTGCGCATGGGAGGCGTGAGCGCGGCGCCCTTTGACTCGCTGAACCTCGGCGCGCACGTGGGGGATACGGACGCGGCGGTCACGCAGAACCGGCGGCGCGTACGCACGCAGCTGCGCTTGCCGGCCGAGCCACTGTGGCTCGAGCAGGTGCACGGCATCGAGGTTGCCGATCTCGATATGGCGTCGGGGCAGGTGTCCGCCACGCCCCCGACGGCGGACGCCGTCATCGCGCGGCGCGCCGGGAACGTGTGCGTCATGCAGGTGGCGGACTGCATGCCGGTACTGTTCGCCGCGCGCGACGGTCGCGCGGTGGCGGCGGCGCACGCCGGCTGGCGCGGGCTGGCCGCCGGGGTGTTGGAAGCGACGGTGGCGAGGCTCGCCGTCGCGCCGGCGGGGCTCATCGCCTGGCTGGGCCCTGCGATCGGTCCGGCACACTTCGAGGTGGGGGGCGAGGTGCGTGCCGCCTTCCTGGCGCACGACCCTGCCGCGGCCGCCGCGTTCAGCGCCAACAGCCGCGGCCGCTGGCAATGCGATTTGAGCGCGCTCGCCCGGCGCCGGCTCAGCGCCGCCGGGGTGAGCGCGGTGTTCGGCGGCCGCTGGTGCACGTACGCCGATCCGGCGCGCTTCTTTTCGTATCGCCGTGACGGGCGGTGCGGGCGCATGGCGGCGCTGATCTGGCTGGTGTGAGTGCTCGCCCATCCGCCTCGAGCGTGCGTGTTACGATGAGCTGACACACGGAAAAGCAAAGAACCCGAGCCGTGCTGCTGCTGTGGATCATCCTGTTCGCCGCCCTCGGCGGCATCGCCAGCGCCGCGTTTGCGGTCGCATTCCTGTGGGTGCCGGAGGAGCGCAGTGCGCGCATCCTGCCGCATTTCGTCAGTTTCGCGACTGGAGCGCTGCTGGGCGCAGCGCTCCTGGGGCTGCTGCCGGAGGCGATGAAAGGGGCCGGCCCCTCCAGAGCGCACGATATCGGCCTGGTGATGGTGGTGGGGCTGGGGGTGTTCTTCGTCATCGAGAAACTGGTGCTGTGGTGGCACGCTCACTCGCAGGATGAGGAGGGCGCGCCGCAGGATGCCCACGCCCATCACGATCACGGCCGCGACCGGGCATCCGGCGTCCTGGTGCTGGTGGGTGACAGCATCCACAACGCGCTCGATGGCGTGCTGATTGCGGCGGCTTTCCTGGGCGACATGTCGCTGGGACTGGTCACGACCTTTGCCGTGGCCGCGCACGAGATCCCGCACCGTGTCGGGGATTTCGCCATCCTGGTGCATGCCGGGCTGTCGCGCCGGCGTGCGTTGCTGCTGAATCTCGCCACCGGTATCGCCTCGGTGATCGGGGCGATTGCGGCGTACTTTGGCCTGCGCCAGGCGAACGGAGTCCTGCCTTTCGCGCTGGCCTTTGCCGCCGCCGGGTTCCTGTATATCGCGGTCGCCGGGCTCATCCCGGGGCTCCATCGCCGCTCCGATCCGCGCACCAGCGCGGCCCAGGTGCTGCTCATCAGCTTAGGCATTGCGGTCATCGCGCTGGCCGAGCGGTTGACTCACCACTAGCTGCGACGCTTCGGCTGCAGGCGGCTGCCGCAACAGTGCTTGCATTGCTTGCACCGCCGCGCTCTGACTGCTAGCATTGCTTGCACTACGCCTGAGGACGGTCATATGGCGCAACTGATGGTCAGAAACGTGCCGGACGAGGTCGTTCGGGCGCTGAAGCAGCGCGCGGCCAAGCGCAACCGCAGCGCCGAGCACGAGCACCGCGAGATCCTCAGGGTGGCATTACAGGGGCCCCGCCGCCGGCGACTCGCGGATGTGCTTTCGAGCATGCCAAACGTCGGTGAAGACCGTGATTTCGCCCGGGAACAGGCCGACCCTCGGGGTTAGGGTGTACCTGGTCGATACCGACGTGATCAGCGAAGCTCGCAAGGGCGAGGACGGCAACGAGGGGGTTCAGTCGTTCTTTGCGCAAGCGGCGCGCTCACAAGCGGAGCTCTACCTCTCGGCCATCACCATTGGTGAGTTGCGCCAGGGCGTGGAGCGGATCCGGCACCGCGGCGATCGGATGCAGGCCCAACACCTCGAGCGGTGGCTGTTGCGACTCACCGTCGCCTACGCGGACCGGATCCTGCCGCTCGACGAGGAGACGGCCCAGGTGTGGGGCCGATTACGCGCCCCCAATCCCGAGAATCCGCTCGACAAGCAAATTGCGGCCACGGCGCTCATCCATGATCTGGCCGTGGTCACCCGAAACGTCGGTCATTTCGCGCCCACGGGCGTGCGCGTGGTGAACCCCTTTACCTGAGCCGCTCCACTGAGGCCCGGGCGCCGTGGCCCTTGAACGGACTGCGGTTTGTCCCCACAACCAGGGCATCCACGTCCAAGGTGTTGCCATGCGCATGGATAAACTCACCAGCCGCTTCCAGCAGTCGCTCGCCGATGCACAGTCGCTCGCGCTCGGGCGCGATCACCAGTTCCTCGAGCCGGCGCACGTGATGCTGGCGATGCTGGACGGCGCCGGCGGCTCGGTGCGTCCACTGCTGCTGAAGGCCGGCGCGGACGTCAACAAGCTGCGCGCGGGACTGCTGGGGCTGCTCGATACCCTGCCGAAGGTCGAAGGCACCCCGGGGGACATACACGTCTCCAACGACCTGAACCGCGTGCTCAACGTCACCGACAAGCTGGCGCAGCAGCGCGGTGACCAGTTCATATCGAGTGAGCTGTTCGTGCTGGCGGCGTTCGAGGATCGCGCGCTCGCGCGCCTGTTCAAGGAGGCGGGTGTGGTGCGCGGCGCCGTCGAGAAGGCCATCGAGGAGGTGCGCGGCGGCGAGAAGGTGTCCGATGCCAACGCCGAGGAAGGCCGCCAGGCGCTCGAGAAGTACACCATCGATCTCACCGCGCGCGCGGCTTCCGGCAAGCTCGACCCGGTGATCGGCCGCGACGATGAGATCCGCCGCACCATCCAGGTGCTGCAGCGGCGTACCAAGAACAACCCGGTGCTGATCGGCGAGCCGGGCGTCGGCAAGACGGCGATCGTCGAGGGCCTGGCGCAACGCATCGTCAACGGCGAGGTGCCGGAGGGACTCAAGAGCAAGCGCATCCTGGCGCTCGACATGGGCACGTTGATCGCAGGCGCCAAGTTCCGCGGCGAGTTCGAGGAGCGATTGAAGGGCGTGCTCAACGATCTGGCCAAGCAGGAAGGACAGGTGATCCTGTTCGTCGACGAGCTGCACACCGTAGTGGGCGCCGGCAAGGCCGAAGGCGCCATGGACGCGGGCAACATGCTCAAGCCGGCGCTGGCGCGTGGCGAGCTGCATTGCGTCGGCGCCACCACGCTCGATGAGTACCGCAAGTACATCGAAAAGGACGCCGCGCTCGAGCGGCGCTTCCAGAAGGTGCTGGTGGATGAGCCCTCGGTCGAGGACACGATCGCGATCCTGCGCGGGCTGCAGGAGCGCTACGAGGTGCACCACAAGGTCGAGATCACAGATCCTGCGATCGTCGCCGCGGCGACGCTCTCGCATCGGTACATCGCCGACCGCCAGCTCCCCGACAAGGCGATCGACCTCATCGACGAGGCGGCGGCGCGCATCCGCATGGAGATCGACTCCAAGCCCGAAGCGCTCGACAAGCTCGAGCGGCGCATCATCCAGCTGAAGATCGAGCAGGAGGCGCTGAAAAAGGAGAAGGACGAGGCCTCGCGCAAGCGCCTGGCGACACTCGAGGGGACGTTGACGACCCTGGAGAAGGAATACGCCGATCTCGAGGAGGTCTGGAAGTCCGAGAAGGCGGCCTTGCAGGGCACGGCGCAGATTCGCGAGGAGCTCGATCGCGCGCGCCTGGAGCTCGAGGCCGCGCGCCGCGCCGGCAATCTCGGGCGCATGGCGGAGCTGCAGTACGGCAAGATCCCCGAGCTCGAGAAGCGCCTGACTTCAGCGGCGGCCGCCGAGGATCAGGCGCCGAAACTGGTGCGCAACAAGGTGACCGAGGAGGAGATTGCGGAAGTTGTGTCCAAGTGGACCGGCATCCCGGTGTCCAAGATGCTCGAGGGCGAGAAGGAGAAGCTGCTGCGCATGGAGGAGGCGCTCGCGAAGCGCGTGGTCGGCCAGGAGGAGGCGCTGCGCATCGTGGCCAACGCCATTCGCCGCTCGCGCGCCGGGCTGGCGGATCCACGCCGGCCGAACGGCTCTTTCCTGTTCCTCGGGCCCACCGGCGTCGGCAAGACCGAGCTGTGCAAGGCGCTGGCCGAGTTCCTGTTCGACTCCGAGGAGGCGATGATCCGCGTCGACATGTCGGAGTTCATGGAGAAGCACTCCGTGGCACGCCTCATCGGCGCACCTCCCGGCTACGTCGGTTATGAGGAGGGGGGCCATCTCACCGAAGCGGTGCGCCGCCGGCCTTACTCGGTGATCCTGCTCGATGAAGTCGAGAAGGCGCACCCGGACGTGTTCAACGTGCTGCTGCAGGTGCTGGACGACGGGCGTCTCACCGACGGCCAGGGGCGCACGGTCGACTTCCGCAACACCGTGATCATCATGACATCCAACCTCGGCTCGCAGATCATCCAGGAGTACGCGGGCGAGAAGAATTACACCAAGATGAAGAGCGCGGTGATGGAGGTGGTGCAGCAGAGCTTCCGGCCGGAGTTCATCAACCGCATCGACGACATCGTGGTCTTCCATCCACTCGGCACACGCCAGATCCGCGCAATCGTCGACATCCAGCTGCTTTACCTGCGCAAGCGCCTGGCCGAGCGCAACATGGATCTCACGCTCGAGGACGGCGCCCGCGACCTGCTCGGGGAGGCCGGCTTCGATCCGGTGTATGGCGCACGGCCGCTGAAGCGCGCCATCCAGCAGCAGATCGAGAATCCGCTGGCGCAGAAGATCCTGCAGGGTGAGTTCGTGCCCGGGGACCGCATCCGCGTCGCGGCGCACGACGGCCAGCTCACCTTCGCCAAGATCGATGCGCGCAAGGCCGGGCGCGGTTGACCATAAGCACGCTCACCCGGTGCGTTGCCGGGTGCGGGTGCTGCTCTCCGTTATAATCCTCGCAGCACCAAGACAACAACCAAATCAAGACAACCAATGCCGTTCTACGAATACGAATGCCAGGCCTGTAAGTTCTACACCGAGGTCATGCAGAAGATCACGGATGCGCCGTTGACCCGCTGTCCGTCGTGCGGCAAGCGCACCCTGAAGAAACTCGTGTCGGCGCCGGCGTTCCGCCTCAAGGGGGGTGGCTGGTACGAGACCGACTTCAAGTCCGAGAAGGAGAACAAGCGCAACCTCGTCGGCGCCGACAAGGAGGAGTCGAAGGCCGACGTCAAGGCAGAGGCGAGCGACGCCAAGCCTTCAGCACCGGAGGCCAAGGACTCCAAAGCCACCGACTCAAAACCGGCAGACTCGAAGCCGGCGGCGCCCAAGACGGCCGCCGGCGGCAGTGCCGGCACGTCGACGCGCAACCGCGTGAACGTATCCGCCAAAGGGGCCCGGGCCGCCGCGGCCCGCAAACCGACGCGCGCCTCGAGAGGGAAGGGCGCGCGCCGGCGGCGGCGCTAGCCATGAACGGCGGCGCCAGAAAGAAACGCAATCTGCGACGCTACCTGGTCGCCGGTGTGCTGGTGTGGCTGCCGATTCTCGCCACCATCTGGGTGGTGAGCTTCATGCTGCGCATCATGGACCGCACGCTGCTGCTCTTGCCCCCCAGCTACCGGCCCGAGGCGCTGGTGGGCTTCTCGCTCCCGGGGCTGGGGGCGGTGTTCGCACTGATCGTGCTGCTGCTGACCGGGCTCCTGGTCACGAACCTCATCGGCCGGCGCCTGGTCGTCTGGGGCGAGGAGCTGCTCAATCGCATCCCGGTGGTGCGCACGGTGTACGGCGGCGTCAAGAGCTTCGCAGAAGGCGTCTTCTCGCAGTCCAACGCTTTTCGCAAGGTCGTGATGGTGGAATACCCGCGTGCCGGGGCCTGGAGCATCGGCTTCCTCACCGCAGGGGATGTTCCGGAAATCAGCGACAAGATGGGTGAGCCGCACGTGGCGGTCTATATTTCCGCCGCGCTCAATGCCACCGCCGGCTACCTGGTGGTGGTGCCGCGCCGGCAGGTGGTCGAGCTCGACATGACGGTGGATGAGGCCATGAGAATGATCATCACCTGCGGTGTGGTGGTTCCCCGTGCTTCCCATGCGGACGCCGCCAGAGCCCAGCTGGCGAAACCCGCCGCCTGAAGCGGTCGCAGACGGCGCACGCGCTTAGTGCGCCTCGGCCGGCCCGAGCACTCTTGCGAAATAGTGTCCGCCGTGGCGCCCACAGATGACCCGCTGCGGTGTCTCGATCCAGTCGTTCTCGGGTCCAAGAAATATCGGTCCGTCGCCGCTCACCGGATTGAAGAATTTCACCCAGCCACGGCTGACCCAGGCAAAGATGTCAGTATTCAGGTACACCCGCTGCCACCTGTTGTTACGGTACTCGGTGACCGGTCGGCGCGGTTGAAAAAGCTCCGGGCAGGCGTCCTCGAGGCGATTAAGGATAATATCCGCGGTCTGCTGGCGCGCAGCCTGCATCAAACGGGCGGCTGGGTCCGGGATCGCGCGGCAGCTGAGCAGGTCGGTCGTGTAGCGCAGCCCGTTCGCCGGGGGCAGGGCAGCCTCGGCTGTAATCGTTGTGCAGTCGCTGGGGTCGACATGCAGCCCGAACCGCGCCAGCGCGCCGTCGACATCCGACACGTTAGGCAAGTGCTGCACATCCGCATACAGGCGTGAACCTTGCACTAGCAAGCGCAAGTGCGGAGCGTATCGATGGATCAGTGCTTCAACTCGCTCGCCATTCGCTCCGGTCGGTCCGAGGGCGAAGGCGCCAGTGAAGTTGATGAAACCTGCTTCCCTGGCAAAATGCGCAATGAGATAGGAGTTCGAGTTGGCGCCAATGGTGAAGTACAGGTTGGGTTCGTTCGCGAGTTTTTCCGGAACCTCAACCTTCAAAAATGGCCCGCTGTCCCACGGGAACGGGGTCCAGCGAAGCACTGGATTCATCCAGATCTGAAAGACCTGGATTCCCAATACGGCGATCAGGACGGGTATCCATATCCTGCGTCGGGTACTCACAACAGAAGGCAGCAGCGTGGTAATGAGAACAGCACCAACGCAAGCCATCGGCAGGAAGTACCGACTGTTGCCTGAACTCAACAGCCACACAGACCAGGCGACGGCGAAACCACACCCCATTGCGGCCACGCAGCGTGCGTCGGCCGGAGGTTTCATTTCTGTCGACGAGGTTGAACGTGCGAAACGTCCCCACAGCCACTTCCCCAGGAGTGCGCAGACCAGAATCGCCAACAACGCGTAACGTCCATCGGGAGCGCTCAGCTCGTCGTGCACCATGATCCCTGGAGCCGCCATTGCGAACGGGCGCCAGAGAGCCTCGGAGATGTCTGACGGGATAAAGCGGACGATGCGCAGCGGCTCCGTGGTGAACTCCGGTGAACGGAAGATGTTGTTGAACAGGGGAAAAAGCGGATTCCCGAACGTCTTCCAGAGACGGTACGACCAGGGCGCCGTGACGATCGCAAAGGCGAGGCCAAGAGCAACGGCATAGGTCACGCCGTAGCGGATTTTTTTCCACAGAGGAAGCGGCAGCAGGATCAGCATGGCAGCACCGCCGATGGCGTGCACGGCGTTGGTCAGCTTCAGCGCGGTTGCCGCGCCGAGTAGCACAGAGGCACAAATGAGTGGAACGGCATGCGGTACTCGCACGACAGTCGCGAGGAGGACCCAGCCCGCGAGTGCAAATTCCGCAGTCGTGATGTCCGCGAAACTCGAGCCAATCTCCCGAAGGAGGATCGGGTTGGCTAACGCCAGCGCAGCCGCCAAAACACCGATCGTCGCGCGCGCGCGCGGGTCGGTGCAAGGGCACACGGCGACGGCGAGTTCGAACGTCAGCCAGAGAATAACGCTGTGCCAGACCGCCAGTAGTGTGCCGATTTCCAGCGCAGGCATTCCTGAGCTGATCAGAGCATAAAGCGGTGCGTAGGCATAAGGATTCAGGTACGACTGTGGCCCCGCTGCGAAGTAATCCTGCGCGAAGCGGTCGTTGAATGCACTGAACCCGG
>Ga0137412_10001025_pt1 | contig 21029 bp, 23 predicted proteins | sample CZODoug2_1_16fun_FD_122160 | JGI IMG/M metagenome (GOLD analysis project Ga0137412, IMG submission 122160) | Vadose zone soil fungal communities from Angelo Coast Range Reserve, California, USA - CZODoug2_1_16fungal (Hybrid Assembly) | ecosystem: Environmental > Terrestrial > Soil > Vadose zone... | reverse complement strand
CAACACCGGACGCGGAACCCGGATGCGCTGCGCCCAGTGCGGAGGGACGATGAGCTCCTGGGGCGGTCAGTGGCAGCCGGACATGCCCAACAGCCCGGAGAACGCCGCCAGTCGAGCGGGCGACCCGCGAGCCACCATCAACGACCTGCGTTCGGTGACGGGCACGGATCACCTCGCGGGCTTCCTCGATCTCGACTACACCCCGCAGCGCTTCGCCGACCAGGTCCTTGCGCGCTACGACCTGCTGCAGAGCGGCGACGCGCAGGCGGCAGCAGTCGCGGTCGACCCGCACGCGGACGCCATCGGCTACCTGGCCAAGGTCGATGCCGACCTGAACTTCCACATGACCGCTTCCTGGGCCGACGTCCGGCGCAAGGCCAAGCGGATCAAGGAAGAGGGCGGCGTGCGGATCGTGGCGGCGAGCCACGACGGGATCGTCGGCGAGGTGCAGGGCGAGCACCACCTCTACGAGTCCGAGTTCACCTTCGTGCCCGGCCGAAAGGCCATCGCCGCCTGGAACTGCGGATGCAAGTGGGGCGCCTACGCCTGGGGCCGCTCGCCCGCGTACGCCCGCTTCGAGGGCCGCCAGTGCTCCCACGTCACCGCGCTGCAGTACGAGGCCCAGTCACGAGGGATGTTCGGCAAGACAGTACGTCCGGACGATGAGCGGCTGGAGGGTCAGCACCCGCACTCGCCGGTCACCGTGGAGTACCAGCGGCCGACCGACCGCAACGAGGGCGGCAACCGCAACCGTCGCACCGTGCCGCCGGGCAACATGCGCACCGAGTGGACGCCCGGCTCGCGCGTGCGCATCAAGGGAAACCTCGAAGAGTACGGGATTCCTACCGTCCAAGGGTCGAATTTCGGTACTGATGACCTCGCGCCGGTACACGTGTTCGCCCTGCAGATGGTGGCGGCCGACGACGAGCCGGACGCGGTGCTGCAGATGCTGGCCCGCTACGGCGTACCGAGCAGCATTGGACTGCGGATCATCACCTGGGCGGCCGACAAGAACAAGAACGGGATCGACGACGCGGAAGAGGCCACCGCTGATCCGATGGGCGGACAGTCCGCGCCCGGCACCGATATCCCGCGTCTGGAAGACCGCGACCAGACCGACGCCAAGCACAAGAAGAAGCACATCCTGCACCACACCAACGACGCCCGTGAGCACGCGCCCAACTTCGGCTGGGGCATCGGTCACGGAATCGGCCCGCTGATCTGGTGCGACCAGTGCAACGGATCAGGCTGCGGTCATTGCGGAGGCACCGGGCAAGTCGTGGCCCCCGGCGGCTCACCGACCGACAACATGGGTCCAGGCGACATGAGCACGACTACCGCGCCCATCGCCGATCAGAGCCCGGACGCGGGTCAGGCGATCTCCGGTGACGGTTTGAGCGCCACCAGCGGCCTCCAGCTGCACGAGGCGCTGCTGCGGTACTACGCGGACACCAACGCCGACTCGATGCAGACCAGCCCCGGCCAGACCTACCAGCAGGAGACGCCGCACTCCAACTCACCCAACCCCGGCTCGACCGGCTGGGCGACCTCGGCTGATCCGTCCGACTGGGAGCAGCCGATCATCGGCACCGACTTCGGCATCAGCGACCACTACGGGTCACTTCCGAGTGACGCCTCGGGGGCGACGACGCCTGTCATAGGCACGACGGCAGGTGAGGCACTTCCGAGAGCCGTCGGTTTCGATCTTGGTGTTCTCGATGGTGTATTCGTGCCCGAAGGGACAATGAGTCTTGGCAGTGTTCAGGGCGCTCAGGCTGCGCCCGGCGAGGACGTTCGAGCCGCGAGTGCGCGCCGTGAGGTGATCGAAGCGTACGCACGGGCGGTGCAGGCAGGTCTTCCCACCTGGACAGTCGACAGCTCGGTTATGGCACTCGTGGTCGACGACGTAGCTCGGCGGTATCAGGCCTCCCAACAGCATGAAGATCAGTCGGTGCGTCTCCCAGACCTTCCCCTCCCAGTACACATGGCCATAGCCGCCGCTGCCCTTGGCGCGCATCCAGATATGGCACGCGTCGCCGGTACCGAAGGCGATGCCGGAGAGAAGCCGAAGTGGGATCCGCCCACGGTAAGCGGTGTCGCTCTCAAGGCTCACGATACGGGCCGAATTCTCATGATCCAGCGCTCCAACAAGAATGAGGATGATCCGGCGAAGGGTACATGGGAAATGCCGGGCGGCCACCATGAAGAGGGCGATCAGACGTCTCTGCACGCTGGCATCCGTGAGTGGCAGGAGGAGACTGGCCACCCGTTCCCGGAAGGCGGCCACGTCAGCCATACCTGGCGGTCTGGTCCGTACCAGGGGCACGTGGTGGTGATCCCGAAGGAGGAGGCAGTCGACTTCTCCAACGGTCGCGCGACGACCAACCCGGACGACCCAGACGGTGATGACCACGAACAGTCGGCGTGGTGGGAGATCGAGCACGCGAAGAAGAACCCGGCGCTGCGGCCGGAGCTGAAGGACGCCAGTCCGTGGTCGGGTATCTCCAAGGCGGCTGCCTACATGACCGGGGATGAGGTGCGAGGGGCCGCGCGCGAGGAAGAGCAGCGCACCGGCAAGACATCCGAGCAGCTGCTACGCGAGCAGGCCGCCCGGCAGGACGCCTACTTCGCGACCCTGCACGAGGAGCCAGAGCCCGCGCTGCCATCGACCGACGGTGCCGATGAGACGCCGGACAGCGCGCAGCTCACCGACGCGCCCGGGCAATTCCGTGATGCTCAGCCGGAGACGCCGTGGGGGTACGCCCAGGGCGATCCGGACCTGATGCAGAGTCAGCCGCCCGAGCCGCAGATGAGCCCGACTGACTACGAGGGCGACGCCGCGCACGACTCACTCACCGACGATGTCACCAACAACATGCCTTTCCGCAGCGAGGCATCCTTCGACGACGTACCGATCGAGCACCTCGTCGGGACCTTCCAGGCCACCGCCGGTGGTCAGGCGCTCAAGCCCGGTAAGGGCGAGAGCAGCAAGGACGGCCCGACCGACGCGGACATCGCCGCGAACATGCGTCGAGTGCTCACTGGTGACGTGTCCGCCATCGACAAGACCGCGATGAAGGAATTCAGCTTCTCCGAGCAGCAGGAATTGATCGGAGAGGGAGGAAACCGCACCCGCGCTCGCAACTTCAACGACCTCAAAATCGACGGCACTCACTATGCGCGCCTCGGGGAAGATATGGTCGACGACGATGAATACCTTCTCCTCTAAAGGATCAGCATGACTGAGACCGCACCGCCGGAGGACACTGTCGCCAAGACTGCCCTCGAAGAGCCTGTCGAGATAGTGATGGCAACCGACCAGTCGCCACTGGAAGGTGCTTCCTCCTACCCGGTGATCGCTCCGGTCGCACTCGACCAGCTTGAGCACGAGATCTCCGCCGCGACCAAGGTGGATCCCGTCCAGCTCGTGCTCACCGGCCCGACCGACGGCACCGCTCCGATCGGGACCGACAACCCGGCCCAGTTGTGGGTGCTCCCACCCGCGCTCGATGGTGACCTCGTCAAGTCGACTCTCAAGGCGCATGTGCCGGAGAGTGATTGGGGTATACCGACGGTCATGAAGGCCTACAACGCGGTCTGGGAGAAGATCGAGAAGGATCCCAACGCCAGCATCTCGGCAGCCGAGGTCAAGGCGCTCGCGGTCGGTACGGCCATCCGTGTGAATGCCCAGCAGGCACTGTCGTCCGGACAGGCGTAGCTGGTCTCGTCAAGGAGGCACCATGCACACGTTCGGGATGATCCTCGTTCTGGTTGCCGGGATCCTCGTCGTGCTCGACTGGCTGATCGGCCCTGGCGCGCCCACCACGCGGCGCCAGTACGCCCAGGCGGGGCTGCTGCACCTCGCGATCCTGCTCCTGGCAATCGGCGTGCTGTGCCTGTTCAAGTGGCACTTCAGCTCGCCCGTCATGTTGGCTCGATGAGGCGGCGACTGCAGAGCTGGGCCATCGAGGAGACCAAGGACGGCTCCTACGCCCTGCTACGCGGGAATCGGGTGATCGTGCACGGCCTGCGCAGTCGGGACACCGTGATCGGCTACCTGCAGGCGCATCGCCTCTCCGGCGAGCGCGTCTACGAGGTCGAGCCGGACGGCTACCGCACCGAGATCACCCGGACCCTGCTCCGATCCAAGGTCATCCAGGACGAGCAGCGCACGGCCGGGCGCCCGCTGGGTGCCGCTGACCGCGTACGGCGCGGCTTCGTCATTCGCCAGGCCTCCCGGGCCAAGCACCCCTGATCGCTGCCTGACAGCCCCCTCAGCCACTGAAAGTAGTGAGCTGAGGGGAGTCTGGCGTGCTCAAGTTCGGCATGGTGGAGGTCCTGGAGGTCACTAGCGGTGACAGCCAGCGGGCCTACTCCTTCAACAAGGCTGGGCACCGGGCGGTCTTCCACTACGAGCCCCGTCCGGGCTTCGTCTACGTGCGCTCGCGCGCGATCAGTTCGCGTTGCAACGACAACTTCGACATGTTTCCCGCCGAAGAGATCGAGAAGTCCTGGCGGAGCTTCATCGGCAAGCCGGTCTTCGTCAACCACCACAATGCAGACCACCGGCGAGCCCGAGGCGTAGTCATCGACGCCGCGCTACACCGCGACCGCAACCCGGACGGCAGCCCGGACACCTGGACTGAAGTCCTCATGGAGATCGACGGCCTGCGCTTCCCGCGCCTGGCCAGGGCCCTCCTCGCTGGCCAGATCGACCGCACCTCGATGGGCTGCGACGTCAAGATCTCGGTCTGCTCGATCTGCCGCAACCAGGCCACCACGCCACTGGAGTACTGCCACCACATCCCGGGCAAGAAGGGCCAGCGCGTCTACGTCGTGCTGCCGGATGGGCGCAAGGAAGGCCGTCTGGTCTACGAGGAGTGCCGAGGTCTGTCCTTCTTCGAGAACTCGGTGCTCGTCGAGCCCCCGGCCGACCCCACGGCATTCTTTCTCGGCAAGGTCGAGACCGGTAGCGGCCTGGAGCACCTGCACTCCGCCGTCCAGGAGTCGCTCGCGGTCAGTGTGACGGCCAGTCGCGTGATGACCGACCGCACGGACCGGCTTGTACGCGCCGCATCACGCACTTGGGCCAACTCCACTGGGAACGTCAAGCCCAACATCCAAGTCCAGGCCAGTCCGGTTTGGAGCTTGCTGCGTCAGGCTGCCTGGGAGGACCAGGGATACCCGCCAGAGGTGCGCGATGCGGGCCACCTGCACACGCAGGAGGTCCAGAATGCCGAGCGGCGACCGACTGACCTGTCCGATCCGGCCTCGCTGCACCGGCACATGGCCGAGCAGCACACCGGCTACCTGAGGGACGGCATGAGCCACGACGACATGCAGTCAGCGCACACCGCGAGCCACGACGAGGAGGGCCCAGACTGGCCCGGAGCTTGGACGGATGACGGCTGGCTACACGCGCACGCTGGTTTCGAGCCACGCGAGGCGGTGAAGCCGCAGAAGCCCGTCAGCCAGATGTCCGACGAGGAGTACGGCGCGCACCAGGAGGCCGTGGCCAAGGGCAACGCCGAGGGCAAGCAGTGGAACGTCGACCACCCGATCAGCCACAAGCACATCGTCGACCACTGGAACCGGGCCACGGCCGACGAGAAGACCAACGGCGAGAACTGGTACCGCGACGCCCATCACCTCGCGCGGCACATCGCCAACGACACCGGCCAGCCGATGCACACCATGGCCGGGCTGATGAGCAACTACAGCCCGCAGACGCACTGGGCGACCAACATCATGAACGCCGCGAAGGTCGCACGCACCAAGCAGGGCATGGGCGGCCCGGGCTCGGGGATCATGGCCACCAGCCTGCAGAAGAAGGCCGCCGACCGGATGATCGGCGGGGAGCACTACGACTCGGTGCTGGGCGGTCCGAAGACCAAGGCGTTCGCCCACCTGATCGAGCACGGAGGCAACTCCGACCCCAGCGACCCGAAGGTCGTCGTCGACCGACACGCGCTGTCCGTGGCGGCCGGTGCCCGGGCCACAGACAACGCCTACGGGCAGTCTCGGCTCGGCACCAAGGGTCGCTACCACGAAGCCTCCCAGGCCTACCACAAGGCCGCCAAGCAGATCTCCAAGGCAGAGGGTCGCCCGATCGAGGCTCACCAGGTGCAAGCCGCAACCTGGCTCGTCCGCCAGCGACTCAACGAGCAGCACGACAGCTCGCTGAGCGCGACGGTCACCACCTCGCGCTCGGGCACCCGCGCCCGTGGGGCGATCAAGGAGTGGAACGAGTACGCCGCTGAGCACCACCCGGGAGCGATGGGTAAGGAGCCCGGTACCGGCTACTCGGCCGTCCCCGAGGACGTCAAGCACGCGCACGACATGGCCGACGAGGGCAAGACGATCACCAAGGTCGCGGGCGGCCAGCACATCTCCTACGGAGAAACGAAGGCGCCCCAGGACGTCGACACGCTGCGGGACGAGAACTGCCCGATCTGCGGCAACGATTCGGCCTTCGACGGTCGCGAGTGCCAGGTCTGCGGATACATCGCCCCGCCCAAGGCGTTCGGTGATCCGGATGTCGAGAAGGCCAAGCAGCTCGACAGCCTCAAGCAGGACATCGAGGACCAGAACGCGGAGGTCGACCCCTCGCGCAAGGGCGCGCCGATGGGCGACGACATCCAGCGCCAGGAGGACGTTCTGGAGGGCGACGATACGCAGAGCCCGTGGCTGGAGTGCTCCAACTGTGGGACCCAGCTGCGACCGGCGACGCCGCAGACCAGCGACGGGAACGTCGCCGATGACGCGGCGGCCACCGGCCCGACCGAGGGCGACATCTGCCCGGTCTGCCAGAAGGGTCAGCTCGTCTCCTCCGGCCAGTCCGAGGACGAGGACGACAACGGCGTCGAGGACGACCAGGAAGAGCAGCCGGACGACGAAGACGACGGCGATGAAGAGCTGGATCCCGACGAGGACACCGCAATCGGAGACGGGAAACTCCCTGCCTCCAAGTCATCTCGGACTTCGAAGTATCGATCGACCCAGACGCAGAAGGAGAAGAGTATGCGACCCGCACTTCAGGCCCTCGCCGAGCAGCAGAAGCTCATCGACGAGCAGCGCACGGTGATCTCTCACCTGCTCCACCGAGACCAGGTGCACAGCAGCCAGATCCAGCGTCTCGCCGCTGGCCTGCAGACTCTGGCCAGCCACGGCGGTGCCGAAGTGGAAGGTCGCGTCAAGGTCGCGATGATCCAGAAGCGCGCCGACGAGCAGAACCCGGCCCAGCCGATCCCCGAGCCAGCGCCCGAGCCGCCGTCAGCGTCCACGGTCGAAACCAAGACCCCCGAGGCCTTCGCCGACGTCACCGCGCCCGGCATGGTCCCGGGCTCCAACAACGACGTCGCGGCTGACGCGGTCTCCACCGCGTACACGCCCGGCCAGGACATCCCCTCGCCCGGCGTGAACCACCTCGTGGACGTCACCCGGCCGATCGACGGAACCCAGGGCCCGCGTCCGCTGTCGGAGACCAAGACCGAGGTCGACGTCCGCACTGGCAACCCGATGAACCCGCAGGTGGCCTACCCGGTCGGTGGCCCGTTCGCCAACGCGCAGCGCACCGGTTCCCTGGAGGGTGACGGCGGAGAGCGCGAGCGCGTGTTCGCCGCTCAGCGTCTGGCTCGTCTGCGGATCGCTTCGGGCATCGCCGACGGGGACGACCTGGTGCAGGCGCAGGCCATTGTGGCTAATGCCTCGATGAGCATCCAGCAGATCAAGACCGAGATCGAGACGCTCACGCAGGTCTCCAAGGCGGCAGCTCGACGCCCCGCCACGCAGCCCCAGCAGGCCCGTCCCGGGCTCGTCCCGCGTTCGGCCAGCGTGCAGCGCACCGTGCCGGTGATGGGCTCCTCGGGGCCCGTGGGGGCCGGGATGGGCTCCTCGGAGATCGACCCGGATCTGGAGGCCATCTTCATGACGTAGCCGATTTCCCGGCATTCCCTGTCGGGATCTCAGCTCGAACACGGAAGCAGTGAGCAGGACCAACAGGCGGCTCGATCAAAGGGCCAGCAGAGAAAGGACCACCCCGTGCTTCGCACTCCACTGGCGCTGAGCTACCTGAAGCGGACCCTGCGCCCGCTGTACGCCAACACCCAGGCGACTCCGCAGTCGATGTTCCTGGACCCCGCGTGGGACCGCAGCGTCGACATCTACCCCGGCATGGCCCTGATGAAGACCTCGGGCCAGAACGTCACGCTGCTGAACGCGGTGGGCATCACGTTCGGTCTCTCGGCCTTCTTCGAGGCGCCGGTCCTGGGCATCACCGAGATCACCAACCAGGGCGTCAACGCCGTGGCGGTCTGGGTGCTCGGCCCGGATTCGGAGTTCGAGGTCCTCGCACCGGCCTTCGACACGGCCGCGACCTGGACGGACCCAGGCGACGGAACGATCGTGCTGGTCTCGGCCTACACCGGCGCGGCCGGTTCCAAGCGAGGCGTGCTCTGCCCGGCCGGTAGCGCCAACGCCGCGACCGTGCCGATCGCCCGACTGATCGCGATCAGCTCGGCCACCAAGATCGTCATCGCCGGTCTGACCGGCCGGGTCGGCTAGTCAAGCGGACCACCGTCCACAACACGGATAGGAGAACCACGGATGACCACCACGATGGTCCCGCAGGGCGTGAAGCCTCCGAAGACCTCTGACGACTACGTCAGTGAGATTCTCGCCCGGCACGAGGGCAAGAAGGCTTCGACCGAGAGCAAGCTGCGGGCCATCGCCCGAGTTCTCTCGGACGAGGTTTCGGGCTTCAAGCGCCTCGGTGTCGGCATGATCGGCCCGATCCAGCTCAAGCTGCGCTACCAGGGCATCACCCGCAACGTGCTCGTCGAGGACCCGGTCACGCCGGGCACCCCCGTCGAGTATGACGTGTGGGACGACCTGGGCCAGGCGTACATCATGTCCGGTCACGACGGCGAGGTCGCCGTGACGATCTTCGAGGGCAAGCGCGTGCGGGTGGACTTCTTCCGCATCGCGAGCCAGGCGCAGATCCGCAAGGAAGACCTGATGTACCTCCGCATCAACGCGGTGGAGCAGGCGCAGGACGAGACGAAGCAGTCCATCCTCAAGCAGGAGGACTCGCGTCTGATGGTGGTGATCCAGGCCGCGCTGAATGACTACGCGACGCGCCCGGACCACACCGTCACCCCGAACCACACCATCACCGAGACCTCGGGGTACTTCACCCCGGCGAGCCTCTACTCGGCGGTGGCCCAGACCGACATGCACGAGCTGGTCGCCAGCCGCATGCTGGTCAATCCCTACGACTACCGGGACTTCTTCCGGTGGGACATCAACACCACCGGCTGGGCCTTCAAGGACCGCGTGGTCGCCGGTGAGACGATCACCAGCTTCGGCGAGTTCCAGTTCCAGCGCTCGATCATGGTCCCGCAGAAGACGATGTACCTTCTGCCGGAGCCGAACTTCCTGGGCGTCTTCCCGGTGCTGTACAGCCTGGACGTCGAGGAGAACCACGAGGTCGACCGCTTCCTCCGTGGCTGGGTGTTCGACGAGATGGTCGCGCAGATCATCCTCAACCCGCGCGGCATCGCGGCGGTGGTCAAGCCGTAGGGCTTGCCACCAACGAGCATCAGGGCCCGCCTTTCACGAGAGGCGGGCCCTGATTTGTGTCTACAGGTCGCTCGCGTTCGGGTAAGTCGCGGTGTCCTGCTCGACGTAGTCGATGAACGAGCTGTGGTTGCCCCAGCTCGCGCGATCCCCTTCGTCTCCCTCGCGGGTGAAGGACACGGTGTTGGCGAGCAGGTCGACCACGATGACCGGGTAGCTGTTGTCACCGATCTGCGTGCCGATGCCTCCGCCGGTCTCGCGGTCGTGGATGTCAGCGAAGACGTTGCTGACGATGATGCGGCTCGCGTACATCTCGTCGTTCCAGCGGCTCTTGGCCTTGATCAGAGCCTTACGCAGCTCTTCCGGCCACTCGTCGCCGTCCCCGTGCGTGTAGAGGTAGATGCCGTGGCTGGCGTCCGGCGCGTCGACCAGGTAGATGTTGGCGCGGTCTCCCATTAGTAAACTCCTCGTTGTTGGGATGGGAATCGCGATAAACATATACGGACTCGTCTGAATAGCAAGAGCCCGAGCGACATCCAGGGAATCACTCGGGCTCTCGTGTGGTGGGGAGTTTACGCGGCAGCCTTCGGCTTCGGCGTCTCCCAGCCCTGGTTGTGCAGCCAGCGCAGGCCGCGCTTGGTCACCCAGCGACCATTGGCCTTGGACACGAGCCAGTCGTTGTAGAAGCCGGACAGGCCGCGCGGGTCGTAGTTGCCGCGCAGGGCTGCCGCGCTGGCTTCGGTCTGGGTGGCTCCGCGCAGCTCGTTGATGTTGATGGCCGCGATGCTGCCCAGGACTGCGATCCAGGACTCGGTGGATCCCTTGCGGATCAGGCCGTTCTTGGCCTGCTCGCGTGCGCCGTCGACCAGGCTCGGTCGATTGCGTAGGGCAGCTGCGGCGGCCTCGAACGCCACCGCGAGATCTTCCAGTGTTACGGGACGGGTCATGGTGCTCCTTCGTGAGGTGGGGAGCGTTCTCTAGTGAACGCCGAAGAGAAACTGTAGCAGTCCCGGGAGGACTTGTTATCCGGACGGAGAGAGTTATAGTAATTCTCAAGTCCCCACCACCCAGGAGCCAGCCATGAGCCGCACAGACATCCACCGCCCGTCGGCCGCCGAGTTCGACCCGCAGGCCTACGAGCTGGAGGGCGTGTTCGACCTCAACGCCGACCCGCACTACCGCGCAGAGGACGTCGCCCGGCGCGTCAAGCTGATCAACAGCCTGGTGGAGCGCGGCTTCCGGTTCGCCGAGCACCAGGTGTCGGGCCAGTGCGGCCACTGCGGCGCGCACATCCGCTACGTCGCCCTGCTGTCCCGCGTGGACGCGCACGAGCTGATCTACGTCGGCGAGACCTGCCTGGACAACCGCTTCAGCCGGACCAAGTCCGAGTTCGACGCCCTGCGCCGCTCGGCCCAGCTCGACCGGGAGAAGCAGACGGTCAAGACCGCCTGGCTGGCTACCTGCGAGCAGTACCCGGCCCTGACCTACGCGTCCTACTCCGAGGACATCGTCGACGCCTACATCAGCGAGGTGCGCGACCCGCACAAGGCCACCCACCTGCTCGCCGGTGCTGGCTGGGCGCTGGCCACCGCTCACGACATCGCCCGCAAGGGTCGCCTCTACGGCTCGATCAGCGAGCGGCAAGCCGCCTTCCTGGACAAGCTGTTGCGCGAGATCGACGAGAAGCTGACCGCCTACGCAGCGCGGACGCCCGACTCCGAGGCTGGACCGGTCCCCACAGGCCGCGTGCAGCTGCAGGGCGAGGTCATCTCGCTGAAGTGGAAGGAGACCGACTTCGGCTCCGTGCTGAAGATGACGGTCCAGCTGGAGAACGGCTCGCGCGTCTGGGGCACCGTGCCCTCCGCGCTGGACGTCGAGAAGGGCGACGTCGTAGCCTTCACCGCCACAGTCACCGCGTCCGACGACAAGCCGGACTTCGGCTTTTTCAAGCGGCCGACCCACGCGGCCGTGGTGAAGGAGGTGGTGGCTGCGTAGTCTGTTCCAATCCCCCCCCGCAAGCACTGCCCTCCCGGCCAGCCATACCCGGGAGGGCAGTGTGACGTCGAGGTGTCTGCACTCAACGCGCGACCACTTTACTTGATACTTCGTCGGATCCGGATACGGTATCTACATGAACGGTCCCCTCCCTCCCGATGGTCCAGTCACCTGGGACGCCATGCGTCAGTGCTGGATCGATCGTCACGGTCCGCTGACGCCCGAGGGTTACTCTCGCGGCCCGTCTGCGGCCCACCTCGCCCACGTTGCGCGCGAGCAGTACCGGCACTACTTCGCGGCGCTGAGTCAGGCCCTGATCGGCCTCGTGTTCGGCGGGCTCGCGATCGTCTTCCTCGTGCCCTGGATCGGGCTGGCCTTCATGGGCATCATGTTCTTCCTCGCGTGGCTGTGGGTGCGTCACCCCACGGCGGCCAAGGTCGTTGGCTACGCCGGGGCGGCCTACGTCGGCTACAAGACCCTGCAGCACCACGAGAACGCCGAACAGTGATCATCGTTGCGAGGTTGGCTGCCGTCCCTGAGGACACTGTCTGGACACCCGAGGCGCTGGAGCAGCTGGCTGATCAGCTGGTGCCCGTGCAGGCAGACCTGTTCGAGCTGAACGGCAAGTCGATGCGCATCGTCGAGGCCTGGGTCGAGGGCGGTTGGCTGCAGGCCAAGATCGAGGTTCCTGCCGAGCTGGCCGGGATGTTCGGCCCGCCGAGCGGTGGCTACCTCGGGATGAGCGTGAAGGAGATCGCCGTCCGGGACGACCTGCTGTGAAACTGACCGTCATCGTCACCGGTTCGCGCGACTGGCCCGATCCCGGCCAGGTCCACGCAGACCTGTGGTGGGTGCTCAAGCAGCCAGATGTCGACATCCTGGTCGTGCGCTGGGGTAAGCACTGGCAGGGCGCAGACCTGGCTGTCGAGCAGTGGTGCGAGCAGGCAGAGCCCATGGCCGTCTTCCTCGGCAAGGACTTGATCCCGGACCCGCGCCCGGCCGCCTGGAACGTCCTCGGCAAGCGCGCCGGACCCACGCGCAACACCGAGATGGTCAACGACGGCGCCGACGCCTACCTCAGCTATCGGCTCAACGGCGAGCTGAGCCGGGGCACTACCGATTGCATCGACAAGCTGGATGCGGCCGAGATCTTCCCACTGACCAAGCACGAGCTGTCCACCCTGCCTGGAGCCATGGTCGGCCCGTGAAGTAGTGAGCTTCCAGTCCCGACAGGAGAGGCACTACTCATGGGCAAGCAAGTGACCGTTCTACGTGACTTCATCGACGTGGTGCTGCCCACGGCGCAGGGCCTCCAGGGCTTCAGCGGCGGAGCGGTCGTCATCCTCACCGATGCCGAGTACGCCGCGCTCACCGCGACCACCACGCGCGCTCTCAGCGCGCCGACCACCGTGCCTGACCCAGCGCGGCCGAGCACGGACCCGCTGGCCTCGCCGATCAACACCGTGAGCTACGCCAGCGGCATCCTGCAGCTGAAGGTGGGACTCAATGTAGTCACGCTGACGGCCACCGTGGGGGCTGGGAATCTGAAGTTCCCCATCGTCCCAGTCGGATCGTCTTCGACCGTGGACATGGTGTTCATCCAGGGCTCCGGCGGCAGCAAGCTGATCACGGCTGCCTGGGCTGGTTCGGGCGCCAAGTTCGCCGGTGGAACCGCAACGGTTCTGTCAACGGTCGCCACATCGGTCGACCGGCTGCGGTTCGTCTCGCGCGGCGATGGCGTGACGTGGGACTGCATCGACTCGCTCATCGCGATGGCGTAATTCTCGAAGCTCAGGACCCCGCACTCCAGCGTGCGGGGTCCTGTCATATCGGGGGCTCGGGCAATGAAGTATCGATCAGACCACACCCCGTGAGAGGACCGATCGACATGCAGGTGGCGAGCGAACTGACCCGTCTGGCCAAGGAGGGTGACGCGATCGTTGTGCGTAACACCCAGCCGGGCATCACGATCTTCAGTGACGAGCAGCTGAAGCTGACCACGGAGTGGGGGCCCAACGGAGACCCGAACGGCAACCACATCCGGGAGGTCTCGGCGGCCTACCTGCGCAACCCGGAGTTTCGACAGAACATCCTTCGGGGAATCTTCGTGATCGAGGACGCGCCGGAGATCCTGCAGGAGGCACTCGATGCGCAGAAGGCGGAATGGGACTCTCGCCAGCAGACCAAGATCGATTCGGCCAAGACCCTGCAGCACATGGCGGACCGCACCATCGGGCGTGGTCTGACGTGCATCGCCCCGCGAGGGCGCACCCTGTGCGGCAGCATCACGCTCAAGATGGGCAACGACCCGGAGGAGCACGCGCCTCTGTGCCCGGAGCACTCGCACATGGTCAACGAGTTCGCGCGCGAGGAGACCGGATCCTTCGGCGCTGACGGCAAGCCGGTGACGGTCTGGCGGCGCCGGTCGCGCGCCCCACGAGCGGATCAAGTCCCAGTAACCTGATACCCCGAAGGAGCACACAGCAATGACCGAATCGACTGACGCCACCGTCCAGGACGGCGTCGCCACGCAGGACGCCGTCTCGGCCGAGGTGGCCCCGGCCGCGCGCAGGCCCTACAGCGAGAGCGACACCTGGGTACCCAGCTCGCTGGACCTGATCGGTCAGGTGGACACCACGGGCACCGGTGGGGCCGCCTCGCAGTCGGTGCAGCAGGTCTCGCCGGTCTTCGCCCAGGCGCGCGCAGCCGCGCTCGGAGAGGCCGTCAAGGCCGTGGAGAACCACCCGCAGGGCAATCCTGACTCGGTGGTGCTGCCGGTCGACGGCAAGTCCTACGCGGACGCGGTCGACGAACTCAAGGCAGCGGCCGAGGTAGCGGCCAACGACCCGCAGCTGACCACTGGCCAGACCCCCGGTCAGGTAGAGGCCGCCCTGGAGGGCGAGCCGGTCAATCCCAACGCACCAGTCGAGCCGGTCGTGGATGAGGGCGCAGACGCGACCACCGAGGCCCCGGCTGACGGCGTGGATCCAGGGACGACCCCACCAGCCGAGTGAGGTTGGCCAGAGGCGAGGCCCCGTCCCGGCATGCAGCTGGGCGGGGTCTCGTAGAGTCAGGGGACATGTCGGGACGACACGTACCATGCCGCCACCGCGTCGGCGACCTGGTCCGCAAAGGCCGCCCTGCGCTCTGCATCCTCGCCAGCCAGCACGAAGGCGACCACGAGGCCGACCACGTCCACCGAGCCGACTACGTCAGCCAGGGACAGGCCTACTGCCGATGCGGTCACACTTGGACGTCCGGACGAGAGTGATCATGCTTGACGGCCCTCCTCATGGGTGAAGTAGTGAGGAGGTGCGTCATGTCAGACACGCTGCTGATCCGCACAGCCCGGGCCATCTATCTCGCCGACTCCAGCCTCCACGGCCGCCGCGAGGTCGCCGAGTTCGCCTACCTCAACAAGGGCGAGCGCACGCGCTACGAGCAGCTCGCGATCGCTGCTCTCACCGTGGCCTTCCGCGAGCCGGTCGACGAACCGATCGAGGTAGTCGCTTAAAACGGCTTCTCCCTGTCGCATCGCCTACTCGGACGGGCGAAGTAGTGAGCAACCCGCTGAGCTGGAGGCCCCTGCGTGACTGCCAATACGTCCCCTCGCCTGGGCTTGATGCTGCCAACGAACTCGGATCCCTTCACTCCGGATGACTTCTCGCAGACCTTCGGCAAGCTGGATGCGGTACCCGGCACCACCCCGGTCGCGAACTACGCATCGCTGCCGAGCAACCTCACCGCCAACCAGCACATGTCCTGCTACATCCAGGCAGACAATGGGGCCGAGTGGTACTGGTACCAGCCAAGCTCGGGCAGCCCCGGTGTCTGGAAGCGACGCAACGCGCTCGGTGTGATCGCGACCGCCAGCCAGAACAGCAACATCTCCACCACGGCCACCAACCCCTCCCTCGCGCCGACCATCATGACCGCCACTGTCCTGGCTCCCGGCGGGCGCTACATCTGCGTGGCAGTTGACATGCGTTCGGTCCAGAACAACTCCTCGGCCTGCGTTGGCGTCACGTCTCTGTGGCTCAACGGTGGTCTGGTCGTCGAGCACGCATCAGGCGCCAAGGCGTCCACCGTCGGCGTCACTCAGTTCTACCAATTCTTCTACCTGCCGAGTGCCCAGGGTTTCTCGATGACCTGGCGCGTCTCCATCCGTGGTGCCGCGATCTCCGGCGGCGGTGGAACGACAACCGCCAATGCGATCAACCGGCTCACCATCACGGAGGTCTGATGGCTGATCTCGATCGCGAGCAGCTCTCCCAGTACGCCGCCGAGACACTCGGGCTCGCGGTCGCCATCTCGGGAGTGCCGACCGACGTCGACCTCAACCAGGTCACCATCGCGGTCCTGAACGAGGACACCGGCGCCATGGTGTTCACCCGCCCGGCCACGCACACGATCACCGGCCAGTACGAGGTCCAGCTGACCCCGGACGACACAGCGGTGCTCGGCAACTTCATCGCCCAGTGGACCTACAAGCTCTCCGGTGAGACGCAGACCTTCCGCAGCTACTACGCCATCGGCGGCGCGCAGCCGGAGTACGACAAGCTCACCGACGACTTCAAGGCGATCATCGACTCGGTCTGGGTGCGCTTCGCGGACATGTTCGACTCGCCCAACGGTGGCCCCAACCTGCAGACCTACTTCCAGACCAACTGGAACCGAGGTCGTGTCGCGCAACTGCTCAAGATCGCGGTTGGACGGCTGAACACCGTCGCCCAGCCCTACTCGAACTTCTCCACCGAGCCTGGCTCGAACCTGTTCCCGATCGCCCAGTGGGGCGCCCTGCTGGAGCAGGCCACCTACGTCGAGGTGCTCGTGCACCTGCGCCGCTCCTACCTAGAGCAGCCGGTCTACGAGGGCAGCTCGATCACCCGGCTCGACCGCCGCGACTACTTCGACCGGTGGGGCGAGATGCTGGAGTTCGAGGAGGCGCGCATGCGTCCCCAGCTCGACCACTTCAAGATCAAGCAGATGGGACTCGGCCGACCGGCCGTCCTCGTCTCCGGTGGCATCTTCGGCCGCTACAGCCCCGTCAACTACCCCGGCATGGCCGGTCGGCCACGGCTCTGGTTCGCCAACTACGGATGATTTAGGAGATTACGTGCCGTATGGATGGTTGAGCTGGTGCGGGCCGCTGGTCGACCTCGTGGAAGAGGTCAAGATTGTGCGCCCTCGCCGTGACCGGCGTGCGCAGGCTCGCGCCCGCAAGGCCGCCAAGCGTTCGCGACGCTGATGTACCCCGCCGTCCAGACCTACTGGCTCGGACCCACCGACACCATCGCCTGGGGCCTGCGCCGGTACAGCTCACGCGATGACCACACCGGCTTCGACTGTGAGAACGGCTACCACCGCTCGTTGATCTACCTGGAGCGACAACCGGCAGCCTGGAAGGAAGAGGGCGGCCGACGCTCACTGGCCTACCGGCCTCGGATCCCGGAAGACGACCCGCGCTGGCCGAAGGTCTGCAGCTACTGCAACGGATACGAGTTCTGTCCGGGCGACACCTGGCAGGACTGGCAGGAGCTGATCTACCGGCGCCCGGACACGGGCCAGGAGTACGTGCTGCACAACGACGCCGGGGCTGACTCGATCGGTATCCCCTCAGCGCCGCCCGGGGCGATGTGGGACGCCTGGTGGATGCCGTCGGCCTGGAAGCGCCCTGACGGCATCTACCTGATGGTGCGCCTGCCCAACAGCCACGACTGGGCCGTCGACTCCGAGGCCAGCAACTGCACCCGCAAGGGCGAGACGCACGAGTGCTGGGTACGTCATGGCGACCCGCGCGAGGCCCACGTCACTGTCGACAAAAACGGCGACACCTGCGGGGCCGGAGCCGGATCGATCCAGGGTGCGGACTACCACGGCTTCCTGCAAAACGGCATGCTGACGGCAGGCTGATGGACTACGAGATCGGCAACGGCGGCCGGGATGATGACTGGGTCGACATCGGCCACGAGCACGCGATCAGCCTGCGGTGGGTCGAGATCAAGCAGCACGGCGAGTCCCGCCTCATCATGGGCGGCTTGCTCGATCGCCACGCCGGATGCGCACGCGGGATCGATGGGTGGATCCCGTTCGCCAACGCCGAGGAGCCTCTGGGTCCCGACCCACACGGTTGGACGGTCGAGAACTGGGATCCCGAGCACCTCACCCTCAGCCCGTCCCTGCTCTGCATGACCTGCGGCGACCACGGCTACATCCGCGACGGTGCCTGGGTCGCGGTCTGATCCTGCCCAAGCCGGATCTCGGACACATGAAGTAGTGAGCTTGCCCAGGGACCGAATGGAGCGCGTCGATGGCTATCGCCACCACCACCGAGAAGAACTCGCTGGCGACCAAGTACGGGACGGACGTCCTCTACCTCTCGCTACACACCGCCGACCCGGGCACCACCGGTACCTCGGAGGTTTCGGGTGGCTCGCCCGCCTACGCGCGCAAGTCGATCACCTGGGGGTCGGCCTCTGGTGGTGTCATCACCGGCACGGTGACCTTCGACGTCCCGGCCTCGGTCACGGTCTCCTTCGTCGGAGGCTGGACGGCGGTCACTGGCGGCACCTTCCTGGACAAGGCGTCTGTCTCCAGCCAGGCGTTCGCCAGCCAGGGCCAGTACACCGTCAACGCGACCTTCACCGTCACCTGAGCCTCTCCGTCTCGCGGAGAGGCAGCTGACGCGCGGGAAGGAGTGCGGACATGGCTCTCTTCACCTCCGTCCCTGATCCGCTTCCGTTCGGCGGCACAGGCACTCTCGGCGGGGTCGGACACCCGGCGGTCTCAGACCAGCCAACAGGGACGAACCTCGGCGGTACCGGAACCCTGGCCGGTACCCAGACCCTCATCAAGGTCAGCGACGTCCCGGCATTCAGCACCGTCGGCACGCTCGCGATCGCGCCGGTCGTCAAGTTCACCGGCTCCTGCAGCTTCGGCGCGTCCGGCGGCATGGGCGCGGTCGGCGCCAAGATCCTGTTCCGGGACTCGGTCGGCTACGACGGCGGCAACGTCAACGTCGACAACTTCACGATCACTCCGCCGTCCTCGCTCAAGAACGGCGACTACGGCTTCCTGCTGGTGAGCTGGGTCGCGCAGTCAGGCGATCCGGTCACGATCTCGGCCGCCAGCCTCGATCCGGACGGCATCACGTTGCACAACTGGGATGTCATCGAGCCGTCCCAGCAGTCCAACACCATGTGTTTCGCGGTGCTCGCGCGCAAGTTCGTCCTCTCCACCGACGCCGCAGCACCGGTCACCGTGCAGCTCGGCGGCAGCCGCTACATCACGGCCGCCGCCGCCTGGTGGTCAGGTGTCGACTCGATCGACAACGTCGGTGTCGTCGGGACGCGCGGAGGCGCCTCCTCGGGCGCGACCACGGCCTCAGGCGTGCTCACCCGCGCGGTCAACGGCGAGACGGTCGCCCTGCTGTTCGCCGAGCGCTCGCCGACAGTCGGCACCACGGCGAGCCTGTCCGAGGGATTGCAGCGGATCTTCCTCGAAGGATCCGGCGCCTCGACCTGCTCGGTGCTCATCGGCGATGTCATCTGGCCGAACTTCGGCACCACCGATGACATCACCGCGAACTACAACACGCCCTCCACCAACGGCATGGGCGTCCAGATCTCGTTCCTGCCGCTCGGCGCCACCGTCGGCGCGCAGGTCCCGCTCGGGACCCAGGGCACGCTGAGCGCGATTGGAACAGACACCACCAAGACAGCCAACTTCGCCACCGAGGGCACTCTGTCGGCCAAGGGCACCCCGATCGGCCAAGCTGACTTCTCCGCCGAGGGGACGCTGACTGCCTCCCCGCGCGTCTTCGGCTCAACCGCGCTCTCCACGACCGGCACCCTGAGCGTCTCCGGGACACCCTCGGCGAGCGGCTCAGCGGCCTTCAGCGCCACCGGTTCCCCCGCTGCACCCGCAAGCCCGTCTTTCGCCCAGGCGCCCGTCCTGAGCGCAGCTGGGGCCCTGGCCGGGGCCGGTACGCCACTCACCGTGGGCCTCGCCTTCACCAGCACAGTCCCCAGCCTGACGGCTACCGGTAAGCCTCGTCCGATCGCGCAGGTCGGCTACGCGGGTGATGGCTCTCTAGTCGCGCTTGGAGGGCCGCATCTGTCCGACTCGGCCGCGATCTCGGGCGTCGGCGTCCTCAGTACGGACGTGCTCGCGTCCCTGAGTGGTGCTGCAGCATTCGCGGCAGGCGGCTCGCTCGTCGCACTGGCGACCTTCCTCGTGGCAGCCGGAGATGCCCACTACAGCGGCGCGGGAGCCCTGACCGCGCTCGGCACGCCGGACTTCCAGCCGGTCACCGTCATCAACTTCTCCGCCATCGGCCAGCTCAGCGCCACCGGCTACAAGCCGCAGCCCTCCCCGGCCCTGGTGACCCACCAGCCCTACTACATCCGCCAGACGCAGGACTGGGCCGTGCAGCAGGAGCGCCAGCGGCACATCCAGGCCATCTACCAGGTCGGCGAGCCCGCGCTGTTCGTGCTCATGTGGAAGGTCGAAGACTTCGAGGCAGGTCTGGTCACGCCGTGTCCACGCTGTCGGTCGGAGGCCAACGACATCGATGCCCGGGTAGCCGCGATCTATCAGCAGCCGCAGACCGCGCGCTGCCCATTCTGCTTCGGCACCACCTACGACGGCGGAGTGCGGGCCAAGGTGCTTCGTCCGGCGATCTTCACCGACGCTGACGAGGACGAGCGCAAGGGCGCGCGAGGAGTCACCCACGCGGAGCCGCTCATGGTGGAGACCACCGACGACTTCCGCTCGCGCACCGGCGATTACGTCTTCCGCAAGGACGGATCACGCTGGCAGCTTGGGCACCCGCAGCGTGACATGCTGCGCACCGGCTACGAGCACCCGAGCCAGGCCGCGACCTCGCTCGGCTACGCCCGTATCCCGGCTGCTCGTGAGGATGCTGCCTCGGTGGCTTTCGACATCCCACCCATTGCATCCGAGCTGGGTGCTGTGCTGGTGGCCCCGCTGCACTACCCAGTCCCAACCGCATGAAAGGAACACCCATGTCCAAGCTCCTCGTGCCGAATCGCGAGCTGATCGTCCCGGAGCCACCGACCTTCGACGACCCGTTCGGGATCAAGGGTCACGTGCTCTGGGAGCTGTTCGACGTTGACGGCAACCTCAAGGGCAGCGGCGAGACGCACAACCTCGTCACCCAGGTCGGCGACCAGTTCTACGGTGAGCGCGCCGCGCAGATCGTCGGCTCGGCGCTCACGCTCACCGCGATCACCGGGGGTACTACTGCGGTCTGCACTACCTCAGCGGCGCACGGTTTCTCAGTCGGCGATGTTGTCACCATCGCCGGTGTCACGCCGTCCGGTTACAACGGCAAGTGGGCCATCACGGCCGTTGGTTCGGCGACCACGTTCTCGATTTACAACGGCACTACCCTTGGCAACGGCACAGTGTTCGGTACCGCGACCGGCCTCTCGCTT
>Ga0137412_10001024_pt1 | contig 21029 bp, 33 predicted proteins | sample CZODoug2_1_16fun_FD_122160 | JGI IMG/M metagenome (GOLD analysis project Ga0137412, IMG submission 122160) | Vadose zone soil fungal communities from Angelo Coast Range Reserve, California, USA - CZODoug2_1_16fungal (Hybrid Assembly) | ecosystem: Environmental > Terrestrial > Soil > Vadose zone... | reverse complement strand
GGCGCGACGTACCAGGTTCCGGTCGAGGTGCGCACCCCGCGGCAGACCACGCTGGCGCTGCGCTGGCTGATCCAGTACAGCCGGGCTCGCCGGGAGAAGACGATGACCGAGCGGCTCATGAACGAGCTGCTCGACGCGAGCAACGGCCTCGGGGCCAGCGTCAAGCGGCGCGAGGACACCCACAAGATGGCCGAATCCAACAAGGCTTTCGCGCACTACCGCTGGTAGCGCGCACCGATCATTTAAAGCACAGACGAGACGCGAGAGAAGAGAGCAGTGGCCAAGGACGCCGAACTCGCCAGGACCCGCAACATCGGGATCATGGCGCACATCGACGCGGGCAAAACCACGACGACCGAGCGCATCCTGTTCTACACCGGGATGAACTACAAGATCGGTGAAGTCCACGATGGCGCCGCCACCATGGACTGGATGGAGCAGGAGCAGGAGCGGGGGATCACCATCACCTCCGCCGCGATCAAGTGTGAGTGGAAAGACCACATCATCCAGATCATCGACACCCCCGGGCACGTCGACTTCACCGCTGAGGTCGAGCGCTCGCTGCGGGTGCTCGATGGCGCGATCGCGGTCTACGACGGCGTTGCCGGGGTCGAGCCGCAGACCGAGAACGTCTGGCGGCAGGCCGACAAATATCACGTACCGCGGATGTGCTTCGTCAACAAGCTGGACCGCACCGGCGCTAACTTCTTCCGTTGCGTCGACATGATGGTCGATCGCCTGGGCGCCACTCCGCTGGTGCTGCAGATCCCGATCGGCCTCGAGGGCAACCACATCGGTGTCGTCGACCTGATTGGTGAGCGCGCGCTGACCTGGCGCGGCGAGACCAAGATGGGCGAGGACTACGCGATCGAGGAGATCCCGGCCGACCTGGTCGAGCAGGCAGCGGTTTACCGCGAGAAGCTGATCGAGACGCTGGCCGATGTCGACGACGACGTGATGGAGGCCTACCTCGAGGGTCGCACGCTGTCCGTGGCTGAGATCAAGGCCGGCATTCGGCGCGCCACCCTTGCCAGCAAGGCCAACCCGGTGATCGCCGGTTCCGCGTTCAAGAACAAGGGCGTGCAGCCGCTGCTGGACGCGGTGAACGACTACATGCCGAGCCCACTGGATGTCGGTGGCATTCACGGCACGCTGACCGACGGCGAGACCCCGGTCGTGCGCGAGCCGAGCGAGGACGAGCCGTTCTCGGCGCTGGCGTTCAAGGTGCAGACCGATCAGCACCTGGGCAGGCTCACCTACGTACGGATCTATTCGGGCAAGGTGGAGACCGGCGCGCAGGTGGTCAACTCGACCAAGGACCGCAAGGAGCGCATCGGCAAGATCTACCAGATGCGGGCCAACAAGCGGGACGAGCGCGCGGGTGCCGGTGCCGGCGAGATCATCGCGGTGGCCGGGCTGAAGCAGACCACCACCGGCGACACGCTCTCCGACTCCAACAACCAGGTGATCCTGGAGTCGATGGTGTTCCCCGAGCCGGTCATCGACGTGGCGATCGAGCCGCGGACCAAGGCCGACCAGGAGAAGCTGTCCACGGCTATCCAGAAGCTGGCCGAGGAGGACCCGACCTTCCGCGTGCACAACGACGAGGAGACCGCGCAGACGGTCATCTCGGGCATGGGCGAGCTGCACCTCGAGGTGCTGGTCGACCGGATGAAGCGCGAGTTCAAGGTCGAGGCCAACGTCGGCAAGCCGCAGGTGGCCTATCGCGAGACCATTCGGCAGAAGATCGAGAAGATCGAGTACCTGCACAAGAAGCAGACCGGTGGGTCCGGCCAGTTCGCCAAGGTTCTGGTGAACATCGAGCCGATCCCGCTGACCGCGGACAGCCCGACGTATGAGTTCGAGAACAAGGTCAGTGGTGGCCGGATCCCGAAGGAGTACATCCCGTCGGTGGACCAGGGTGCTCAAGAGGCGCTGCAAACCGGTCCGCTGGCCGGCTACCCGCTGGTCGGTGTGAAGCTGACCCTGGTCGACGGCGCCTACCACGAGGTCGACTCCTCGGAGATGGCGTTCAAGACCGCCGGTCTGATGGTGGCTCGGGAGGCCGCCCGGCGCGCAAGCCCGGCGATCCTCGAGCCGCTGATGGCCGTCGAGGTCACCACGCCCGAGGACAACATGGGCGACGTGATCGGCGACCTGAACTCACGCCGTGGTCACATCCAGGCCATGGAGGAGCGCGGCGGGGCGCGGTTGGTCAAGGCACTTGTGCCGCTCTCGGAGATGTTCGGCTATGTCGGCGACCTGCGGTCGAAGACCCAGGGCCGGGCGAGTTACTCCATGCAGTTCGACTCCTACGCGGAGGTTCCTAGCAGCGTCGCGAAGGAGATCATCGCGAAGGCGACGGGAGAATGAGCATCGCAGGCGCCCCTAGGGCGCCGAGGAGCGGAGTTCTCTCGGAGCCGAGCCATGTAATCGCGAAGGCAACGGGCGAGTAGTCCAGCGTCTTCAGTGTTCGAAAGCCCGTACAGCAACAGAATTAACATCCGGTAGGAGGATCAAGTGGCGAAGGCTAAGTTCGAGCGGAACAAGCCGCACGTCAACATTGGCACGATCGGTCATATCGACCACGGCAAGACCACGCTGACCGCGGCCATTACCAAGGTGCTTGCCGACAAGTACCCCGACGTCAACACCGCGGCGGCGTTCGACCAGATCGACAACGCCCCCGAGGAGCGTCAGCGCGGCATCACGATCGCCGTCTCCCACCAGGAGTACGAGACCGAGAAGCGGCACTACGCGCACGTCGACTGCCCCGGCCACGCCGACTACGTGAAGAACATGATCACCGGTGCGGCCCAGATGGACGGCGCGATCCTGGTCGTGGCCGCCACCGATGGCCCGATGCCGCAGACCCGTGAGCACGTGCTGCTCGCCCGTCAGGTCGGTGTGCCCTACATCGTGGTCGCGCTGAACAAGGCCGACATGGTCGACGACGAGGAGATCCTGGAGCTCGTTGAGCTCGAGGTCCGCGAGCTGCTGTCCAGCCAGGAGTTCCCTGGCGATGACGCTCCGGTGATCCGCGTCTCCGCACTCAAGGCGCTCGAGGGCGACGCCGAGTGGGGCGAGAAGATCATCGAGCTGATGAACGCGGTCGACGAGTCGATCCCGGAGCCGGTTCGCGACATCGAGAAGCCGTTCCTGATGCCGATCGAGGACGTCTTCACGATCACCGGTCGTGGCACGGTGGTGACCGGTCGAGTCGACCGCGGCATCATCAACGTCAACGAGACGGTCGAGATCTTGGGCATCCACGACAAGTCGCAGACCACCACGGTCACCGGCGTCGAGATGTTCCGCAAGCTGCTGGACCAGGGCCGCGCCGGCGACAACGTCGGCCTGCTCCTGCGTGGCACCAAGCGGGAGGATGTGGAGCGCGGACAGGTCGTGGCCAAGCCGGGCACGATCACCCCGCACACCCAGTTCGAGGGTCAGGTCTACATCCTGTCCAAGGACGAGGGTGGCCGGCACACGCCGTTCTTCACCAACTACCGCCCGCAGTTCTATTTCCGCACCACGGACGTGACCGGTGTGGTCACGCTGACCGAGGGCGTGGAGATGGTCATGCCGGGTGACAACACCGAAATGGCCGTTGAGCTGATTCAGCCCATCGCCATGGAGGAGGGCCTGCTCTTCGCCATTCGCGAAGGCGGCCGCACGGTCGGGTCCGGTCGAGTCATCAAGATCATCAAATAGCGTGAACGAAATGGGGCGGCGGCCTCCACACACAGGCCGCCGCCCCACTTCATGAAGTAAGCACACCGGTTTTGCCGGCACATATTTTTGGGCCAAGCGACAGCGAGGATGACCATGGCGGGACAGAAGATCCGCATTCGACTCAAGGCGTATGACCATGAGGCGATCGACGCGTCGGCGCGCAAGATCGTCGACACGGTGACCCGCACCGGTGCCAGGGTCGTCGGCCCGGTGCCGCTGCCGACGGAGAAGAACGTCTACTGCGTCATCCGTTCGCCAATGAAGTACAAGGACAGCCGCGAGCACTTCGAGATGCGCACCCATAAGCGACTCATCGACATCCTCGACCCGACGCCGAAGACGGTGGATGCGCTCATGCGCATCGACCTACCGGCCAGCGTCGACGTGAATATCCAGTAGAGGATTTCAAACCGATGCCTCACGAGATCAAGGGCGTTCTGGGCGAGAAGCTCGGCATGACGCAGATTTTCGACGACAGCAACCGGATCGTTCCGGTGACCGTCGTGAAGACCGGCCCATGCGTTGTCACCCAGGTTCGAACGCCGGACAAGGACGGCTACTCCGCCGTGCAGCTGGCCTACGGCGGAATCGACCCGCGCAAGGTGACCAAGCCGGTCGCCGGGCACTTCGCCAAGGCGGGGGTCACCCCGCGCCGGCACCTGGTCGAACTGCGCACCGAGCTGGCCAGCACCTACGAGGTGGGTCAGGAAGTCGGGGCCGACACCTTCGAGGTGGGCGCCCCGGTCGACGTGACCGGCACCAGCAGGGGCAAGGGCACCGCGGGCGTCATGAAGCGCCACGGCTTCCACGGCCTCGGCTCCAGCCACGGTGTGCACCGCGTGCACCGCGCCCCCGGCTCCATCGGTGGCTGCGCCACCCCGGGCCGGGTCTTCAAGGGCATGAAGATGTCCGGCCGGATGGGCAACGAGCGCATCACTGTGCTCAACCTGACCGTGCAGAAGGTCGACGTGGAGCAGGGCCTGCTGTTGATCCGCGGCGCCATCCCGGGCCCCGATCACGGCATCGTGCTCATCCGTACCGCGGTGACCAGCGGCGCCCTCAACGCAGTCAAGGGTGGTGCCAAATGACCGCAACCGTGAGCGAGCCGCAGACCCGCACCGTTGACGTGCACACCCCCTCGGGTGGCACCGACGGCACCGTGGAGCTGCCGGCCGAGATCTTCGACGTACAGGCCAACCTCGCGCTGATGCACCAGGTGGTGACTGCTCAGCTGGCCGCGGCTCGCCAGGGCACCCACTCGGCGAAGAGCCGCGGCGAGGTTCGCGGTGGCGGCGCCAAGCCATACCGGCAGAAGGGCACCGGCCGGGCCCGGCAGGGCTCGACCCGGGCGCCGCAGTTCACCGGCGGTGGCGTGGTGCACGGCCCGGTGCCGCGCAAGTACGACCAGCGGACGCCGAAGAAGATGAAGGTCGCGGCACTGCGTGGCGCGCTGTCTGACCGCGCCCGGGGCGACCGGGTGCACGTGCTCAGCGCGCTGGCCGAGGGCGAGGCGCCCTCGACCAAGCAGGCGGTGACGGCGCTGGCGACCGTGGCCGCTTCCAAACACGTGCTGGTGGTGGCCCCGCGCACCGACGAGCTGACCTGGAAGAGCCTGCGCAACGCCCCGACGGTGCACCTGCTTGATCCGGGCCAGCTCAACACCTACGACGTGCTGGTCAGCGACGACGTGGTCTTCACCAAGGCGGCGCTGGAGAGCTTTGTCAACGGGCCGGCCGACGATTCCGCCGACGACAATTCCGCTGACAAGGAGGAGTCGAAGTGAACAGCGACCCGCGCGACATCCTGCTGGCACCGGTGATCTCGGAGAAGAGCTACGGCCTGCTGGATGAGAACAAATACACGTTCGTCGTGCGACCCGACGCCAACAAGACGCAGATCAAGATCGCCGTACAGCAGGCGTTCGGCGTCACGGTCCTCGACGTGAACACGTTGCGCCGCAACGGCAAGCGCAAGCGCACCCGGTACGGCTACGGCAAGCGCAAGGACACCAAGCGCGCGATCGTCAGCGTGGCTGCGGGCCAACGGATCGAAATCTTCGGCGGCCCGGTCGGCTGACCAGCCGAGCAGCCGTAGAGAGCAACTGACAGGGACTGAGGGATATGGGCATCCGCAAGTACAAGCCGACGACGCCAGGGCGTCGTGGCTCGTCGGTCTCCGACTTCGTCGAGATCACCCGCGACGAGCCGGAGAAGTCGCTGGTGCGCCCGTTGCACTCCAAGGGCGGTCGCAACGTGCACGGCCGGGTCACCGCGCGGCACCAGGGCGGCGGCCACAAGCGGGCGTACCGGCTCATCGACTTCCGGCGCGCGGACAAGGACGGGGTGCCGGCCAAGGTCGCGCACATCGAGTACGACCCCAACCGCACCGCCAACATCGCGTTGCTGCACTACGCCGACGGCGAGAAGCGCTACATCATCGCGCCGACCCGGCTCAAGCAGGGCGACAAGGTGGAGGCCGGCGCCCGCGCCGACATCAAGCCGGGCAACAACCTGCCGCTGCGCAACATCCCCACCGGCACCGTGGTGCACGCCATCGAGCTGCGGCCCGGCGGCGGCGCCAAGATCGCCCGCTCGGCCGGCTCCAAGGTCCAGCTGGTGGCCAAGGACGGTCCCTACGCCCAGCTGCGGTTGCCCTCCGGCGAAATCCGCAACGTCGACGTGCGCTGCCGCGCCACGGTCGGCGAGGTGGGCAACGCCGAGCAGTCCAACATCAACTGGGGCAAGGCCGGCCGCATGCGTTGGAAGGGCAAGCGCCCGACCGTCCGTGGGGTGGCGATGAACCCGGTCGATCACCCGCACGGCGGTGGCGAGGGCAAGACCTCCGGTGGCCGGCACCCGGTCAACCCGAAGGGCAAGCCGGAGGGCCGCACCCGCAAGCACAAGCCGAGTGACCAGCTGATCGTGCGGCGCCGCCGTACCGGCAAGAAGCGCTGATAGGGGTTCTGACATATGCCGCGCAGTCTGAAAAAGGGCCCGTTCGTGGACGACCACCTGCTGACCAAGGTGGACGTGCAGAACGAGAAGGGCACCAAGAACGTCATCAAGACCTGGTCGCGCCGCTCGACGATCATCCCGGACATGCTCGGGCACACGATCGCCGTGCACGACGGCCGCAAGCACGTCCCGGTGTTCGTCACCGAGGCGATGGTCGGGCACAAGCTCGGCGAGTTCGCGCCCACGCGCACGTTCCGTGGGCACATCAAGGACGACCGGCGTTCGCGCCGGGCCTGACCGAACAAAGCACTGGGCAAACGGAATTCTTGAGGAGATAAGCCAATGGCTGCAGCGGCGAGTGACGCGCAGGTCGGGGTAAGCACCGACCTGCCGCGCGCCCGAGCGCGGGCGACGTACGTCGGGATGTCGCCGACGAAGGTGCGCCGCGTCATCGACCTGATCCGGGGTCTGCCCACCGGCGACGCGCTGGCGATATTGCGGTTCGCGCCGCAGGCGGCCAGCGAGCCGGTTGCCAAGCTGGTCGCCAGCGCGGTGGCCAACGCCGAGCACAACCTGGACCAGGACCCGGCCTCGCTCGTAGTCGCCCGGGCTTATGTCGACGAGGGCCCGACCGCGAAGCGACTGCGGCCACGGGCGCAGGGCCGGGCGAACCGGATCAACAAGCGCACCAGCCACATCACGATCGAGCTGGAAAGCATCGTGGTGCCAGACGCGCCGCGACGCCGGCGTCCGCAGGCGCGGAAGTCCACGAATGAAACTGCGAAGGGGGCCCAGAACTAATGGGTCAGAAAGTCAACCCGCACGGGTTCCGGCTCGGCATCACGACCGACTGGAAGTCCCGTTGGTACGCCGACAAGCTCTACAAGGACTACGTCAAGGAAGACGTGGCCATCCGGCGGATGATGAGCAAGGGCATGGAGCGCGCCGGCATCTCCAAGGTGGACATCGAGCGCACCCGTGACCGGGTCCGTGTCGACATCCACACCGCCCGGCCGGGCATCGTGATCGGCCGCCGCGGCGCGGAGGCCGACCGCATCCGCGGCGAGCTGGAGAAGCTCACCGCCAAGCAGGTCCAGCTCAACATCCTCGAGGTGAAGAACCCCGAGGCCGACGCGCAGCTGGTCGCGCAGGGCGTGGCCGAGCAGCTCTCCAGCCGGGTCAACTTCCGCCGCGCCATGCGCAAGGCCATGCAGTCCGCGCTGAAGAGCCCGGGCGTACGCGGTGTGCGGGTGCAGTGCGGTGGCCGGTTGAACGGCGCCGAGATGTCGCGTTCGGAGTTCTACCGCGAGGGTCGGGTGCCGCTGCACACGCTGCGCGCAAACATCGACTACGGGTTCTACGAGGCCCGCACCACCTTCGGCCGCATCGGCGTGAAGGTCTGGATCTACAAGGGTGACGCGGTCAAGCTGACCGCCGACCGCGATGCCGAGCAGGCGCTACGCGCGCAGGCTCAGCGGCAGCGGCCGGCCCGTGGTCGCCGGTCGGGTTCCTCGGGCACCACCGCTGGTGGCACCGATGCCGGCCGGGCCGCGGCCAGCGAGGCGCGCGCCCGGGCCACCGAGGCCACCGAGCCCAGTGAGCCGGCGCCGACCGCGCCGAGTACGGAGGGCTGAGCCGTGCTGATTCCACGCAAGGTCAAGCACCGCAAGCAGCACCACCCGGGTCGCAGTGGCGCGGCCACCGGCGGCACCAGGGTGACCTTCGGTGACTACGGCATCCAGGCGTTGGAGCCGACGTACCTGACCAACCGGCAGATCGAGGCCGCCCGTATCGCCATGACCCGCTACATCAAGCGTGGCGGCAAGGTGTGGATCAACGTCTACCCGGATCGGCCGATCACCAAGAAGCCGGCCGAGACCCGGATGGGTTCGGGTAAGGGTTCACCGGAATGGTGGATCGCCAACGTGAAGCCGGGTCGGGTGCTCTTCGAGCTGTCCGGTGTGACCGAGGACGTCGCCCGTGAGGCGATGCGGCTGGCAATTCACAAATTGCCGATGAAGGCGAAGTTTGTGAAAAGGAGCGAGGGGAGCGGCGAGTGAGCATCGTAGCGAGCGCGTCTCTGCGGAATCAGGCATTCCGCAAGAGCGAGCGAGGAGCGGAGCGAGTCGCGTACCGAGCCAATGTGACAGGCGGTGAGGGCTGATGGTGGCAGGGACTGCCCCGGGCGAGCTGCGCGGGCTGGGTGCCGACGAGCTCGGCACTCGGCTGAAGGAGGCCAAGGAGGAGCTGTTCAACCTGCGCTTCCAGGTCGCCACCGGTCAGCTGGACAACAACCGTCGGCTGCAGACCGTGCGCCGCGACATTGGGCGGATCTACACGATCATGCGCGAGCGCGAGCTCGGCCTGTCGGTAGCACCGGATGAAGAAGTCACCAGTGAGGGTGTGGCATGAGCGCGGAAACGAATAACGCGGACAGCGCCGTGGAGCGCAACGACCGCAAGGTCCGTACCGGCTACGTGGTCTCGGACAAGATGGAGAAGACCGTCGTGGTCGAGGTCGAGGACCGGGTCAAGCACGCGCTGTACGGCAAGATTCAGCGCCGCACCCGCAAGCTGAAGGCACACGACGAGCAGAACACGGCCGGCATCGGCGACCGGGTACTGCTGATGGAGACCCGGCCGCTGTCAGCGACAAAGCGCTGGCGGGTCGTGGAGATTACCGAGAAAGCCAAGTAGGTCGAGCGGGCTTCGTTCTAGAAAAGCGAAGCTCCTGAAGAGGTTGGGGTTGACGTGATCCAGCAGGAGTCGCGACTGCGTGTCGCCGACAACACCGGTGCCAAGGAGATCTTGTGCATCCGGGTGCTCGGCGGCTCCGGGCGGCGCTATGCCGGTATCGGCGACATCATCGTCGGCACCGTCAAAGATGCGCTGCCCGGCGCGGGTGTGAAGCGTGGCGATGTGGTCAAGGCCGTCATCGTGCGCACGGTAAAGGAGAAGCGCCGCCCCGACGGCTCGTACATCCGGTTCGACGAGAACGCCGCGGTGCTGATCCGCGACGGTGGGGACCCCCGGGGTACCCGCATCTTCGGTCCGGTTGGCCGGGAGCTTCGGGACAAGCGCTTCATGCGGATCATCTCGCTGGCACCGGAGGTGCTCTAAATGGCTGTCCCGAAGATCGCCAAGTTGAAGGTGAAGAAAGGCGACACGGTGATCGTGATCGCCGGTAAGGACAAGGGCGCCAAGGGCAAGGTGTTGGCCGCCTACCCCGAGCGTCAGCGGGTGATCGTCGAGGGCGTCAACCGGGTGAAGAAGCACACCAAGATCTCCACCGCGCAGCGTGGTGCGAAGACCGGTGGCATCGTCACTCAGGAGGCGGCCATCCACATCAGCAACGTGCAGGTCGTCGACTCCGACGGCAAGCCGGCCAAGGTCGGCTACGCGATCGATGACGAGGGCGCGAAATCCCGCGTTTCTCGCCGTACCGGCAAGGAAATCTGATTATGACTGCGACCGTAGAGGCCCCGGACATTCCGCGGCTGAAGACCCGCTACCGCGCCGAAATCGCGCCCGAGCTGCACAAGCAATTCGGCTACGCCAACGTGATGCAGATCCCCGGTCTGGTGAAGATCGTGGTGAACATGGGTGTGGGCGAGGCCGCCCGCGACGCCAAGCTGATGGATGGCGCGGTCCGCGACCTCACGCTGATCACCGGGCAGCGGCCCGCGATTCGGCGGGCGCGCAAGTCGATCGCGCAGTTCAAGCTGCGGGAGGGCCAGCCCATCGGGGCGACCGCGACGCTGCGCGGCGACCGGATGTGGGAGTTCTGTGACCGGCTGCTGAGCCTGGCACTGCCCCGTATCCGCGACTTCCGCGGGCTTTCGCCCCGGCAGTTCGACGGCCGCGGCAACTACACTTTCGGGCTGACCGAGCAGGCGATGTTCCATGAGATCAACATGGACGACGTCGACCGGCAGCGCGGGATGGATATCACGATCGTCACCACCGCGACCAACGATGACGAGGGTCGGGCGCTGCTGCGGCTGCTCGGCTTTCCGTTCAGGGAGAATTAATGGCTAAAAAGGCGCTCGTTACGAAAGCGGCGCGCAAGCCGAAGTTTGCGGTACGCGGCTATACCCGGTGCCAGCGTTGCGGCCGGTCGCAGTCGGTGTACCGCAAGTTCGGCCTGTGCCGCATCTGCCTGCGCGAAATGGCGCACGCGGGCGAGTTGCCCGGCGTCACCAAGTCGAGCTGGTAATTCCTTCAAATCGCCGAAGGCCCGTTGAGGGAACCACGGCGAGAAAGTAGTTGAGCAAAATGACCATGACAGACCCGATCGCGGATTTCCTCACGCGGTTACGCAACGCCAACACGGCGTACCACGACCGCGTGGTGCTGCCGCACTCCCGGCTCAAGGTGCACATCGCCGAGATTCTCCAGCAGGAGGGCTACATCGCCGGCTGGACCGTGTCGGAGGTGGAGCGCGGCGGCAGCACGTTCAAGGAGCTTGCCGTCGACCTGAAGTACGGCCCCAACCGGGAGCGCAGCATCGCCGGCATCCGGCGGATTTCCAAGCCCGGTCTGCGGGTCTACGCAAAGTCCACCGGCTTGCCTAGGGTGCTCGGCGGCCTCGGCGTGGCGATCATCTCGTCCTCGTCCGGTCTGTTGACCGACCGGCAGGCCGCTAAGCGTGGAGTAGGCGGGGAAGTCCTCGCCTACGTCTGGTAGGAGATGTAATGGCGAGGCGACAGCGAGTGAGCATCGCAGCAAGCAGCCCCAACCCGGCACCTGCCGCAGCACAGAGCTGCAGCTGCGGAGCAGGAGTGAGCACCGTGCGGAGCGACTCCGGAGCGGAGCATGCAGGACTGTGCCGAGCGGAGGAGATGTAAGTGTCGAGAATTGGACGCCTGCCCATTCCGGTGCCGGCTGGTGTTGACGTCACGATCAGTGGCGCCGACGTGGTCGTGAAGGGGCCGAAGGGCGAGCTCACGCACACCATCATCACGCCGATCACCGCGGAGCGGGACGGCGACGGGACCATCGTGGTGAAGCGGCCGGATGACGAGCGGGAGAGCCGTGCCCGGCACGGCCTGTCCCGGACGTTGATCGCCAACATGATCACCGGGGTGACCGACGGCTATACGAAGTCGCTGGAGATCGTCGGCACCGGTTACCGGGTGCAGGCGCGCGGCAGCGACCTGGAGTTCGCGCTCGGCTACAGCCACCCGGTGCCGGTCGCGGCGCCGGACGGCATCACGTTCGCGGTGCAGTCGCCGACCAAGCTGACGGTCACCGGTATCGACAAGCAGAAGGTCGGCGAGGTCGCCGCCAACATCCGCAAGCTGCGCAAGCCCGACCCGTACAAGGGCAAGGGCGTGCGCTACGCCGGCGAGGTTATCCGGCGCAAGGCCGGAAAGGCAGGGAAGTAAGCGATGCCCACCGTCAACAACTCCTCCGCGCTGCGTCGCGTGTCCCGCGGCCGCCGGCATTTCCGGCTGCGCAAGCGGGTGGCGGGCACGACCAACCGTCCGCGTCTCGTGGTCAACCGCTCGGCCCGGCACATCTACGCCCAGCTGGTCGATGACAGCCGCGGCGTCACCCTGCTTTCGGCCTCGACGTTCAAGCTGGCCGCCGACGGGGACAAGACGGCGCAGGCCCGGCAGGTCGGCGAGCTGATCGCCGAGCGGGCCAAGGCCGCCGGGATCGACTCGGTCGTCTTCGACCGGGCCGGCAACTCCTACCACGGCCGGGTGGCCGCGGTCGCCGACGCCGCCCGCGCGGGCGGCTTGGAATTCTGATGAGCTATGCAATCGAGAGGACTGCCTAATGCCAGGAGCACAGCGCCGTGGCGGCGGCACCGGCGGCGGTGAGCGCCGGGATCGTCGCGACCGCCGTGATGGCGGGGCGGCCGCGGAGAAGAACGCCTATATCGAACGGCTGGTCTCGGTCAACCGGGTCGCCAAGGTGGTCAAGGGTGGTCGGCGCTTCAGCTTCACCGCCCTGGTCGTCGTCGGCGACACCAACGGGATGGTCGGGGTCGGTTACGGGAAGGCCAAGGAGGTGCCCGCGGCGATCGCCAAGGGCGTCGAGGAGGCCAAGAAAAACCTGTTCCGGGTCCCCAGGATCGGCGTGACGATCCCGCACCCGGTGCAGGGTGAGGCCTCGGCCGGAGTCGTGCTGCTCAAGCCGGCCAGCCCCGGTACCGGCGTGATCGCCGGTGGCCCGGTGCGGGCCGTGCTGGAGTGCGCCGGCATCCACGATGTGCTCTCGAAGAGCCTCGGCTCGTCCAACCCGATCAACATCGTGCACGCCACCGAGGCGGCCCTGAAGGCGCTCGTCCGGCCGGAGGAGGTCGCGAGTCGTCGCGGCCTGCCGCTGGAGGATGTGGCGCCGGCGGCGATGCTCCGGGCGCGCGCGGCAGCGGCGCAGGGGGCATAGGTTATGGCTCGGTTGAAGGTCACCCAGACCCGGTCCACCATCGGAACCAAGCCCAACCAGCGTGAGACGTTGCGCACGCTGGGGCTGAAGCGGATCCATGACGTGGTCGTGAAAGAGGACCGGCCGGAGATCCGCGGGATGGTCGCGACCGTTCCGCATTTGGTTGAGGTTGAGGAAGTCGAATGACGATCAAGGTTCATCATCTGCGTCCCGCGCCGGGGGCCAAGACCGCCAAGACCCGGGTCGGTCGCGGCGACGGTTCCGGCAAGGGCAAGACGGCCGGTCGTGGTACGAAGGGCACCAAGGCCCGGTACCAGGTGCCGGCCCGGTTCGAGGGCGGGCAGATGCCGATGCATCGGCAGCTGCCCAAGCTCAAGGGCTTCAAGAACAGGTTCGGCACCACGTACCAGGTGGTGAATGCCGGCCGGCTGGCCGAGCTGTTCCCGAAGGGCGGCACGATCGGCCCGGAGGAACTGGTCAGCGCCGGTGCGGTGCGGGCCGGGCTGCCGGTCAAGGTGCTGGGCACCGGGGATGTCGAGGTCGCGCTGCAGGTCAGCGCGCACGCGTTCTCCGGCAGCGCAAGAGACAAGATCACCGCCGCTGGCGGTACTGTTACTGAGTTGTAATACCCATCAACCACCCTCGCCCCGAGGGCCGCTGGAGTTGGCGGTCATCATGGGTGAGGGTGGTTGCGACTGTTACAGTCGCAACCTGAGCTTGCGTAGTCCCGCACAGCTGCCGGCCGGCGGCTGTGCGTAGCCACACCGACAACTGATCTGATCATCAGCCCGACCGCACCGCAGGCCAGCGTTCTCTCAGAAGACCCTGGGGGACGGCCGGCACGCATCGATGGGCGGGGCCGTCGCCGGTCTGCCCGCGCAGGAGGATCTGTGCTTTCCGCGTTCGCATCGGCGTTCCGGACGCCCGACCTGCGCAAGAAGCTGCTCTTTACTCTTGCCATGGTCGGCCTGTTCCGGCTGGGTGCCAACGTGCCCGCGCCTGCGGTGTCCACCAAGGGCATCGCGGCATGTACCAACGTCATCAACAACGGCTCGGACAAGAACACGTACGCGCTGATCCAGCTCTTCAGCGGCGGCGCGCTGCTGAAGCTGTCGGTCTTCGCGCTGGGCATCATGCCCTACATCACGGCCAGCATCATCATCCAGCTGCTCATCGTGGTCATCCCGCGGTTCGAGCAGCTGAAGAAGGAAGGCCAGTCCGGCCAGAACAAGCTCACCCAGTACACCCGGTACCTCACGATCGGGCTGGGCATCCTGCAGTCCACCGGGTACGTGGCGCTGGCGAAGAACAACCAGCTGTTCAAGGGCTGCACCACCTCGGTGCTGGCCGACGGCTCGATCTTCGCCCTGTCCACGATGGTGATCACGATGATGGCCGGCACCGCGGTGATCATGTGGATGGGTGAGCTGATCACCGACCGCGGCGTCGGCAACGGTATGTCCATCCTGATCTTCACCGGCATCGCGGCCCGGATCCCGTCCGAGGGCCAGGCGATCCTGAAGAGCAACGGCGGCGTGGTGTTCTTCTTCGTCTGCCTGCTGGGGTTGGCGATCATCGCCGCGGTGGTCTACGTGGAGCAGGCGCAGCGCCGGATCCCGGTGCAGTACGCCAAGCGGATGGTCGGTCGCCGGATGTACGGCGGTACGTCCACGTACCTGCCGTTGAAGGTCAACCAGGCCGGCGTGATCCCGGTGATCTTCGCCTCGTCGCTGTTGTACATCCCGCAGCTGATCGTGCAGCTCAACAGCAACAGCAACAACTGGGCGACCCAGTTTGTCAATCAGCACCTGATCAAACAGAACAGCTCTGTCTATATCCTGGTCTACTTCGCGCTGATCATCTTCTTCACCTACTTCTATGTCGGCATCACCTTCAACCCGGAGGAACGCGCCGATGACATGCGGAAGTACGGCGGCTTCATCCCGGGCATCCGGCCCGGCCGGCCGACCGCTGAATACCTGCAGTTTGTGCTGTCCCGGATCACGCTGCCCGGCTCGATCTATCTAGGCGTTATCGCCGTGCTGCCGAACTTCTTCTTATCGATGAGCGGCGGCAACAACCAGAACTTCCCGTTCGGCGGCACCGCCGTACTGATCATGGTTGGCGTGGGTCTGGATACGGTGAAGCAGATCGAGAGCCAGCTGATGCAGCGCAACTACGAAGGATTCTTGCGCTAGTGCGCCTGGTGCTGGTGGGGCCACCTGGCGCGGGGAAGGGGACCCAAGCGCAGTTCATCGCCGCCCACCTGGCGATTCCGAAGATTTCCACCGGCGACATCTTTCGGGAGAACGTGGGCCAGGGCACCGAGCTCGGCCTGGCGGCCAAAAAGTACATGGACGCCGGCGACCTGGTGCCCGACGAGGTGACGATCGCGATGGTCCGCGACCGCCTCGCCGAGGACGACGCCTCCGACGGGTTCCTGCTCGACGGCTTCCCGCGCAACGTCCCGCAGGCCGAGACGCTGGAGAAGACCCTCGAGGACATGGGCAGCGGCCTGGACGTGGTGCTGGAGCTCGTCGTGGACGACGAGGAAGTCATCCGGCGGCTCTCCGGGCGGCGCACCTGCCATAACTGCGGGCACATCTGGCACGTCGATTTCGACCCGCCCTCGCACGAGGGGCGCTGCGATCAGTGCGGCGGGGAGCTCTTTCAGCGCGACGATGACAAGGCCGAAACTGTCCGGCATCGGCTCGAGGTGTACGCGGCGCAGACAGCACCGCTCATTGCGTTCTACGCTGAACGTGGGCTCCTCGTCGGCATCGACGCCACCGGACCGGTAGATGACGTCACAGAACGGGCGATCGAGGCGCTGCACCGATACGGCGGTTGACACGTTGTTAGGTCGGAGGCGCATGATCCAGATCAAAACGCCGGCGCAGTTGCAGTTGATGCGCCAGGCCGGGCTGGTGGTGGCCGATACGTTGGCCGTGCTGCGCGCCGCGGTAGCGCCGGGGGTGAGCACGGACGAGTTGGACGCGCTGGCCCACGACAGCATCACGGCCGCCGGCGCCACCCCGTCGTTCCTCGGCTACCACGGCTACCCCAAGACGATCTGCGCCTCGGTGAACGAGGAGATCGTGCACGGCATCCCCCGCCCGGACAAGATATTGCGGGCCGGGGACATCATCTCGATCGACTGCGGCGCGATCCTCGACGGCTGGCACGGCGACTCCGCGATCACCGTCGGGGTGGGCGAGATCGATCCGGAGCTGACCGAGCTGTTGCGAGTCTGCGAGGAGTCGATGTGGGCGGTGTTCGCCGGCGCCCGGCTCGGCATGCGCACCCGCGACCTCGGCGCGATCGTGGAGCGGGCCGTCGGCGACTCCGGCTTCGGGATCGTCGATCACTACGGCGGGCACGGCATCGGTACCGAGATGCACCAGGATCCGCACGTGCTCAACCACGGCCGGGGTGCCCGCGGACCCAAGGTGGTGGCCGGGTTGGCGCTGGCCATCGAGCCGATGCTCACCGCCGGGGATCCGGAGACCAAGGAGCTGGCCGACGGCTGGACGGTCGTCACCGCCGACGGGTCCTACGCCGCCCACTTCGAGCACACCTTCGCGCTGACCGCCGCCGGCCCGTGGGTGCTGACCGCACCCGACGGCGGCGCGGCAAAGCTGGCCGAATACGGCGTCACGATCGCGTCCACGGAAGTGCACCGATGAGTACGTCGGAGCCGGAGCCGCTCCCCGCCGATGCGCTGCGGGCCAGCGACGCCGACCGGCAAAAGGTGGTCGACCGGCTGCAGGAGGCATTCACCGAGGGGCGACTCGACCTGACCGAGCTGGACGAGCGCACCGCGGGGGCGTACGCGGCGAAGACCGTCGGCGACCTGAAGCCGTTCACCGTCGACCTGCCGGCCCCCGGCACCCGGTCGGTGCCGACCCCGCCGAAGCCGGTGGAGAAGAAGTCGAGCGTCGAGGACGCCGTCGATCGGCTCAAGGCGGGTGTGGCCGCGCTGCCGTCCTGGGTGATGCCGTTGGTCGGCGTGATCGTGGCGATCAACGTCGTCGGCTGGGTGTTCGCCTCGATGTCGCACGGCGCGCATGGGGTTTTCCCATGGTGGATCTTCCTGATCATCATCTGGGTGGCCGGCGGCCGGGCGCATCATCGGCAGCGCCATGAGGACCGCCGGCAGCAGCAGCAGCGCCGGCGCCCGGACAACGACTGGTACGACCGCTACCACCGGCGGTCCCGCGGCCAGTACGACAGCCGCTACCGCGACCGTGACAACATCGACGACGACTAGAACACGCCGGACTAAACTAGACTAAGTCCGGAGGTGACGAGATGACCGTCGTCAATGTGCACGAGGCCAAGACGCAGCTGTCCAAGCTGCTCGCCCGGGTCGAGGCGGGCGAGGAGATCATCATCGGCCGGGCCGGGGTGCCGATCGCCAAGATCGTTCCGTATCAGCGGCGTACCGAGCCGCGGACGCCGGGCGGCTGGGCGGGCAAGATCCACATCGCTGATGACTTCGATGAGCTGCCCGAGGATATCCAGCGGGCGTTCGATGGACTTGAGCCGTGAGGTTGCTGCTCGACACACACATGCTGATCTGGTGGCTGGGCCGGAGTAGTCGGCTCGGCCGCGCGGCGACCGATGCGATCAGCGATCCGACTACAGACGTGCTTGTGAGCGCCGCGTCGGCGTGGGAGATCGCCATCAAACGCGCGGTCGGCAAGCTCGAGGCGCCCACGGATCTGGCGGAACGGATCGCGATCAACAGCTTCCAACCATTGCCAATCAGCGTCGAGCATGGCGAACGGGCCGGTGCGCTGCCGTTGCATCATCGGGACCCGTTCGACCGGATGATCATCGCCCAGGCGCAGGCCGAGCGGGCCACGGTGGTGACCGCCGATCCACGCTTCGCCGCCTACGACGTGACCGTGCTACCCGCCCAGAGCTGAACCGCGCTGCCATATTGGGTCCGCTCCCAAGTCGCTGCTGCCATATTGGCTCCGCTCCCAAGTCGCTGCGCGACCCGATTGGCGTCGCGGCGGCCGGGCCCGTACACTCTTTAGCTGGCGCCCGCGCCGCTTGTTTGACGTGCTGTGGCCGTACGAAAAACAAGTTGCCTTCTCGCAGAGCGCAGTCGCCGAGCCTGCACGACAATCCGTTCGACAGGCATGCCGTGATGCCCTGGTGGGTGCGCGGCCGACACACGATTGCGGAGGATATGGCGAAGAAAGACGGAGCCATCGAAGTTGAAGGCCGAGTCGTCGAGCCGCTGCCGAACGCGATGTTTCGGGTCGAGCTGCAAAACGGCCATCGCGTACTCGCGCACATCTCGGGGAAGATGCGGCAGCACTACATCCGCATCCTGCCGGAGGACCGCGTGGTGGTGGAGCTCTCGCCGTACGACCTGACCCGGGGTCGCATCGTCTACCGGTACAAGTAGCGCGACCCAGCCCAACAGTCACGCCAGTCAACGAGTCAAAGCAGGGAGATAGGCACCGCCGTGAAGGTGAAGCCGAGCGTTAAGAAGATCTGCGACAAGTGCAAGGTGATCCGCCGACACGGCCGGGTCATGGTGATCTGCGAAAACCTGCGGCACAAGCAGCGGCAGGGCTAGCAGCCAGACAACACCCGCGCGCCACCCCGCAATGGGGCACCTCCGGACTTCAGGCCGGAGCCCGATCGGCAGATCGGGACGGCGTCGCACCACACCTGAAGATTCGAGATGGCTTTAAGGAGCACATGCATGGCACGCCTCATGGGTGTCGACCTTCCCCGCGACAAGCGGGTCGAGGTCGCCTTGACCTACATCTACGGCGTCGGGGACACCCGCGCCCGGAAGACCCTCGCCGAGACCGGGATCAGCCCGGATCTGCGTACCCGGGACCTCACCGACGACGACCTGATCAAGTTGCGCGACTGGATCGACGCAAACTACAAGGTCGAGGGTGACCTGCGCCGCGAGGTCGCCCAGGACATCCGCCGCAAGGTCGAGATCGGCTGCTACCAGGGCATCCGGCACCGCCGTGGGCTGCCCGTGCACGGCCAGCGCACGCACACCAACGCGCGTACCCGCAAGGGCCCGAAGCGCACCGTCGCCGGCAAGAAGAAGGTCGGCAAGAAGTAAGTCCGACCCGATTCCTTAACCAGCCACATTTTTTGGCTCAAACTTTGGAGTAAACGGCCACATGCCACCCAAGACTCGCACCGGCGCGGGCGCCAAGAAGGTCCGGCGCCGGGAAAAGAAGAACATCGCGCACGGTCACGCCCATATCAAGAGCACGTTCAACAACACGATCGTGTCGATCACCGACCCGGCCGGCAACGTGGTGTCCTGGGCCTCGGCCGGGCATGTCGGCTTCAAGGGGTCGCGCAAGTCCACCCCGTTCGCCGCCCAGATGGCCGCCGAGAGCGCCGCGCGCAAGGCGCAGGAGCACGGCATGCGCAAGGTCGATGTCTTCGTCAAGGGCCCCGGCTCGGGCCGGGAGACCGCGATCCGTTCGCTGCAGGCGACGGGTCTTGAGGTCGGCACCATTCAGGACGTCACGCCGCAGCCGCACAACGGGTGCCGGCCGCCGAAGCGCCGCCGGGTCTGACCGGGTAAAGGAGATTAGGTAGAGATGGCTCGTTATACCGGTCCAGACTGCAAGCTGTGCCGCCGCGAAAAGGTGAAGCTCTTCCTCAAGGGCTCCAAATGCGACGGCCCGAAGTGCGCGATCGAGATCCGGCCGTACCCGCCGGGTGAGCACGGCCGCGGCCGCAGCAAGGACAGCGAATACCTGCTCCAGCTGCGCGAGAAGCAGAAGGCCCGCCGGGTCTATGGCGTGCTGGAGAAGCAGTTCCGCGGCTACTACGCCGAGGCCAACAAGCAGTCCGGCAAGACCGGCGAGGTCATGCTGCAGATCCTCGAATCGCGGCTGGACAACGTGGTTTACCGGGCCGGCTTCGCCAAGTCCCGCGACGCCGCCCGCCAGCTGGTGCGCCACGGCCACATCGTCGTCAACGGCGGCAAGGTGGACATCCCGTCCTACCGGGTCACCGAGAACGACATCATCGAGGTGCGCGAGTCCTCGCGCGAGCTGACCCCGTTCGTGATCGCCCGCGCCGAGGCCGGGTCCCGGCCGGTGCCGGCGTGGCTTGAGGTCATCACCAACCAGATGCGGATCCTGGTGCACTCGCTGCCGGCCCGCCAGGTGATCGACACCCAGGTCCAGGAACAGCTGATCGTCGAGTTCTACTCGAAGTAAGCGGCTTTTCGTACAATTGAATAACCCACTCATGGACGTCAAATAGCGGGCGTCCCGGTGAAAGGAAACACCCATGCTCATCACTCAGCGTCCTTCGCTGACCGAGGAGACCATCTCCGAACGCCGTTCCCGGTTCGTCATCGAGCCGTTGGAGCCCGGCTTCGGGTACACCCTCGGAAACTCGCTGCGCCGTACGTTGCTCTCCTCGATTCCCGGCGCGGCCGTGACCAGCCTCCGGATCGACGGCGTGCTGCACGAGTTCACCACCGTGCCCGGCGTCAAGGAAGACGTCACCGACCTGATCCTCAACCTCAAGGAGCTGGTGGTCAGCTCCGAGGCCGACGAGCCGGTCACCATGTACCTGCGCAAGCAGGGTCCGGGTGAGGTCACCGCGGCCGACATCGCGCCGCCGGCCGGCGTCGAGGTGCACAACCCCGACCTGCACATCGCCACGATCAACAAAAAGGGCCGGCTGGAGATCGAGCTGGTCGTCGAGCGCGGGCGTGGCTACGTGCCGGCCGCGCAGAACAAGCAGGCCGGCCAGGAGATCGGCCGCATCCCGGTCGACTCGATCTACTCCCCGGTGCTCAAGGTGACCTACCGGGTCGAGGCGACCCGGGTCGAGCAGCGGACCGACTTCGACAAGTTGATCGTCGACGTGGAGACCAAGCACTCGATCAGCCCGCGGGACGCGCTGGCCAGCGCCGGTACGACCCTGG
>Ga0137412_10001023_pt1 | contig 21050 bp, 22 predicted proteins | sample CZODoug2_1_16fun_FD_122160 | JGI IMG/M metagenome (GOLD analysis project Ga0137412, IMG submission 122160) | Vadose zone soil fungal communities from Angelo Coast Range Reserve, California, USA - CZODoug2_1_16fungal (Hybrid Assembly) | ecosystem: Environmental > Terrestrial > Soil > Vadose zone... | reverse complement strand
CGCCCGCAACGTGCGCCTGACCGAAGTCTTCACCGTCAATATCGTCTCGCATGCGATCGCCGAGGCGATGCATGTCTGCGCGGCCCCCTTCGCCGCCGGACAGGATGAGTTGCGGGCGGCCGGGCTGACGGCGATGCCGGGCAGCGTCGTGGCCTCGCCCTGGATCAAGGAAGCTCCGGCCTCCTTCGAATGCCGCCGCCATGTGACGCTGGAGCTCGGCAAGTCGCGCCAGATCATCCTCGGCGAGATCGTGTTCGCGCATTATCAACCCGATATCATCGACACTGAGCGGATGCGGATTGATCCCGCCAGGCTCGATGCGATCGCCCGGCTCGGCGGCAATACCTGCTCCACGATCCGCGACCGTTTCGAGATGCTGACGCCGACACTGGAAGAATATCACTCAGGCCTCGCGGACCGAGGCGGTCGCGCCGAGGGCTCATGACTGGCCGCCGCACCATCATCCGCGGCGGGCTCGTACTTGGCGATCATGGCCGGGCGGCGCCGCAGGATCTGCTGATCGATGACGGCCGTATCGTCGCGATCAACAATCCCGGCTTTGACGTCTCCGACGATGTGGAGCTGATCTCGGCGTCCGACCGGTTACTGATCCCCGGCCTGGTCAATTCGCACACCCATTCGCATGGCGCGCTCAACCGCGGCGCGGTGGATGACAAGGTCTCGCTGGAGATGTTCCTTACCGGCGCCGGTGCCAGTACGCGCTCGCGCGGGATCGAGGACAAATATCTCAGCGCCGCACTGTCCGCGGCCGAGATGATCCGCAAGGGATGCACGGCCTGTTTCGACCTCACCGTCGAGCTTCCCCGCCCCTCGCACGAGGGCATTTCGGCGGTGGCGCGGGCCTATCGCGACGCCGGCATGCGCGCGGTGGTCGCCCCGATGATCGCCGACCGCACCATCTATCAGGCGCTGCCCGGCCTGCTCGACGCGTTGCCGCAGGACCTGCGTGCACAATATGCCGCGCTGAACGCCGCGCCGATCGAACAGACATTCGCCGCCTGCCGGGACATTCTCGCGAACTGGGAGTTCGACCGCCGCCAAATAAGACCCGCGCTGGGGCCAACCATTCCGCTGCACTGCTCCGATCCGTTCCTCATCGACTGCGCAAATCTCGCGCGCGACCACGCTATCCCCCTGCAGACGCATCTGGCGGAATCCCGCGCGCAAGGCGCGATCGCGAGGACACGCTATGGCACGAGCCTGGTCGGGCATCTGGAACAACTCGGCTTCCTGTCCGAGCGACTGAGCGTGGCGCATGCGATCTGGATCGATGACGAGGAGATCGGGAAGCTCGGGCAGGCGGGCGCGCGGGTCGCTCATAATCCGGCGAGCAATCTGCGGCTTGGCTCGGGCGTCGCGCCGGTTCGCAAGATGCTGCGCGCGGGCCTTGCCGTCGGCCTCGGGACTGACGCCAGCAATACCTCCGACGGACAGAACATGTTCGAGGTCACGCGCCTGGCGGCCTATCTGTCGCGCATCGATGGTTCCGACACTGAGGAATGGATCTCCGCGGCCGACGCCTTCCGGCTTGCCACCGAGGGCTCCGCGAATGTGCTGGGTTTTGAGAAGATCGGCCGGCTCGCAGTCGGATACGAGGCCGATATCGTCTTCCTGCGGCTCGATAGTCCGCATTTCGTCCCGTTGCGCGCGCCACTGCTGCAGATGGTGTTCGGCGAGAACGGCGCTTCCGTCCAAACCGTCATGATCGGCGGCCGTGTGGTGTTTCGCGACGGCAAGCTGCTGACGCTCGATGAGGCTGAGTTACGACGACAGGCTGAGGCGGCGGCACAGCGGCTCGACCAAGCCAACGCCGATGTATATGCGTCGGGTGTCGCGGTCTCGCGCCTCGTCGGCGCTTTCTGCGCGGCGCAGGGCTGCGCCGGCCATCCGCTGCCGCGCAAGCTCAACCTTGCATGCGAACCGATTCAGGAATGACTAGAGACGGCGTCCGGTAGCCCGCGCCCGCGGGCCACCGTTCTTGTTTGCCGTCTATTTCTCTTCTTCGAACGACACCGCGACATCGGCGTTCGCCGAGAGCCGCACCTTGTTGCCTTCGACCTCGGCGACCAGACTGTGGGGGACGAAGTGATGGTGTCCTTTGTGGGCCCCCTCGCCGCTATCCTGCTTGGTCAGCTTGATCCGCGTCCCTTCGACTTTGTCGACGGTCCCGACATGGACGCCGTCGGCGCCGATCACTTCCATATGTTCCTTGATAGCAGCATGCATCGACCTACTCCAACGGCTTCGTGGTAACGACCATGTTCGGGATGTCAGCCCGCCTTTTTATGTTAGCCCGCCTTCCGGGTCGGCAGGCGCCAGCCGGGCCGGACGAAATGGCAGGTATATCCATCGGGATAACGCTCGAGGTAGTCCTGATGTTCAGGCTCGGCCTCCCAGAAATCACCGGCGGGGGCGATTTCGGTGGTCACGCGCCCGGGCCAAAGGCCGGACGCCTCGACATCGGCGATGGTGTAGCGGGCGATCCTTTCCTGCTCCGGCGTTGTGTAGAAAATTCCCGACCGGTAGCTCATCCCGATATCGTTGCCCTGACGGTTGAGCGTGGTGGGGTCGTGGATCTGAAAGAAGAACTCCAGGAGTTCCCGAAAACTGGTGACCTTGGGATCGAACACGATCTCGATCGCCTCGGCGTGGGTGCCGTGATTGCGATAGGTGGCATTGCGCACGTCCCCGCCGGAATATCCGACCCGGGTGGATATCACGCCCCGGAGCTTGCGCACCAGATCCTGCATCCCCCAGAAGCAACCGCCGGCCAGAACGGCCCGTTCCGTATTCGTCGCCATTTGCCGCCTCCTTGGATCATGAGTTTGTTCACGCGAACGCGGCACAACGCCTGGCGAGGAAGGCCGCACTCCGCAAGCTAATGGCTTTCCCGGCGGTCACAAGCCCCTTGCGGCCAAGCATCGAAATTGACAACCGGCCTCCCGAGGCGATAGGCGGTTACGGCACAGGACGCCCGCATGGGTGAACCGAACTTGGGAGATCAAGATGGACTTCAGCTCAATTTCCGCTTCCGAGCTCGCCGACCGCATTGCCCTGGTGCGAGACAATATTCGCCAGATTACCGAACGCGCCGCTGCCGAATCCGGCGCGGCCGATGAGGAGCGGAACGCCGGGCTGCTTGCGCGGCAGACCGAGGAGCTGGACGCCTTGCTGGCAGAACAGGAACGACGCAGCAAGAAGTAAGCCATCAAAACATGGACTCCCGGCGGTCATCGCCGTTCCGCGCCTTCGAGGCCGGTACGGCACGGCCACAAAGGTCGCGCCTTGCACGCTCACGCCGGCACTTGCGAGCGATACCAGTCGAGGATTTCGGCGCCGGTCCACATCACGACGCCCTCATGGCCGAGGATGTAGTCGTACAGCATCTCCAGATATTTGATCCGGTGCGGAACGCCGGTCAGATAGGGGTGGATCGAGATCGCCATGACCCGCGGCGCTTTCGCGCCCTCGAGATAAAGCCGGTCGAACTGGTCGCGTCCGCGCCGGTAGATTTCGTCGGATGGCTGCTGCTGCACCGCGCTGATGACGACGTCATTGATTTCGACAGTGTAGGGAACGGAGATGATGTTGCCCGCCCTCGTCTTCAGCGGCACCGGCTGGTCATCGACGACCCAATCGGCGACATATTCGATTCCCGCTTCGGCCAATAGATCCAGCGTCTCGTCGGTCTCCGTCAGGCCCGGGCTCTCCCAACCGCGCGGCGGACGACCGGTGAAATCCTTGATGGCCTTGACGGTGTCGGCAATTGCCGCGCGCTGATCCTCGACCTTGTGCATCGGCTTCTGCACGAAGCCGTGGCCCATGAAATCCCAGCCCGCATCGCGCGCCGCCTCGCAGGCTTCCCGATAAAGCTCGCACACCGAGCCGTTGATCGCGAACGTCGCCTTCAGCTTGCGGCTGCCGAGCGTTTCGACGAAGCGCCAGAACCCGACGCGCATGCCGTATTCATGCCAGGACCAGTTCGGGACATCGGGCAGCAACGGCTGGCCCATCGGCGGCGGCAACACGGCGCGCGGCATCGCCCCGGTCGGGCTCCAGTTCTCGACATTGACGATGGTCCACACAGCCACGCGCGCATCGTTCGGAAGATGCAGCGCCGGCCGTCGGTGGATTGGCACGTAGGCCAGCCGGCCGCGGACACTGCCGCCAATCGCCTCGGTCATCAATTCTCTCCCTCGCGCTTCTTCTGATCCTGTACCAACCCCGCGGGGGGCAACTTCAAGGCCATTATACAGCAGACGCATTGCTGCTTCCGCTGTGCAAGGCCCGGCCCCACGCGATCGATCAGGCAACGCAAAGCCTCAGACTTACATGAGTCTATCGAAACAGATCGGTTTCGTCATGCACATTGCGAGGATACCCGTCAAATCAAGAACGACTTCTTGATCGACGCACCCAGCGTGTATTTCGGGTCTACCATGTTGCCGAGCCGGACTCGTCCGGCCTGCGTCAGCAGCATATAGGCCTCGATCTCCTCGAAGCCGTAGTCGGCGGCCATCCAGCGGCACAGTTCGCGATAGGCGATGCGGGCGGCGTCTTCCATCGGGCGTGCCGAGCCGATGGTCATGATGAACTGTTCGGTTTCCAGCCGCGGCCAGGCGATGGTCCACCCCTTGATCAGGTCGATCTGCACCGTGGTCACGGTCGGATGCTCGATCGCGACGCCGCAGAGTTCACCGTCGCCCTGCGCAGCGTGACAGTCGCCGAGATAGAGCAACCCGCCCTTGGTGTTGACGGGCAGATAGATCACCGCGCCGGGACCGACATCGGGCAGATCCATGTTGCCGCCATAGTAGTCCGGCACCAGCGACGAGATCGCCTCGATCTCCGGCGAGGTCCCGATGGTGCCGATGAACGGCTCATAAGGCAGCGTGATCTTGTCGTTCCATTTGGTGCCGGTCTCGGCATCGATCTCCAGCTTCTTGACCCGCTCCGGCAATGGCGGATTGAGCAGCGCGGTGTGACCGGTGCCGACCAGGCCGCCGAATTCCGGCATGATGACCGTGGTGCCGCGCGGCTGCGGCCCCCGCGGCACAATGCTCTTGATAGAGACCGCCAGCGTATCGCCCTTCTCGGCACCATTGACGAACACCGGTCCGTTCTGCGGATTGAGAAACGGAAAGTTGAGAATCTTCGACGGGCTGTCGGTCTCGTGCTTGATCGCCCCTTCGAATGCATCGTGGGTTTCGGCGGAAACCACCGCGCCCGGATCCACCATCAGGACCGGTTCGACATAGGGGCCGTAGACATAGTGGTATTTGCCCTGGCTCGCTTCGGTGATCGCGTGACTGGCGCCGGGTTTGCCCTTGGCGGCGCCCATCCGCGCCATGATGGAATTTTCCTGCCATGCCATCGATGTTCTCCTTGGTTGGTGACGTCGTTGGATAAGCCTCAAACCGCGAGATGGCGGCGCATCTCCGCGTCGTCGTTAAGCGCTGATCGATTCAGGCTTGCGACGATGCGGCCCTTGTCCATGACATAGCAGCGCTGCGCCATGGCGCGGATCATGTCGAGATTCTGCTCGACCAGGATGATGGTCATGCCGGTAATGCCATTGAGCGCGACCATGTTGCGTGCGATGCCCTGCACGATGTTCGGCTGAATGCCCTCGGACGGCTCATCGAGCAGGATGAGGCTGGGATCGGCGATCAGCACGCGCCCGATCGCGAGCTGCTGCTGCTGGCCGCCGGACAGGGTGCCGGCGCGCTGGCCCCAACGCTCGGCGAGGATCGGAAAGGCCTCGACGACGCGCCGCCGTAGCTCGTCGGGGATATCGCCCTTGATCGCGGCACCGACCGCGATGTTTTCGGCGACCGTCAGCCGCGGAAACACGTCGCGTCCCTGCGGCACATAGCCGATGCCGAGGCGCGCCCGCTTGTGTGCCGGCAATGCCTCGATCGCCTCACCGCGATAGACGATCGAGCCGCCCATGGCCGGCACGAGGCCGATCAGGCTCTTCATCAACGTGGATTTGCCGACGCCGTTGCGGCCGATCACGGCAACGATCTCGCCTTCCCGCACCTCGATCTCGAGCCCCTGCAGCACGGGCTTGCCGCCATAGCCGGCGCGCAAGCCCAACGTCGAAAGCAGCACTTCCTTACGCATGGGCCTGCCCCAGATAGATCGCGGCGACGCGCTCGTCGGCGATGATCTGTTCCATCGAACCTTGCGCGAATACCTGGCCGAGATGCAGCACCGTCACCCGCCGCGCGACCTGGCGCACGAATGCCATGTCGTGCTCGATCGCCAGCACCGTCATGCCGTCCGCATTGAGCCGCTGCACCATCTCGCCGGTCAGATGGGTCTCTTCCGGCGACATGCCCGCGGTCGGCTCGTCGAGCAGCAGAAGGCGCGGCTTCAGGCTGATCGCCATGCCGATTTCGAGCCACTGCTTCTGGCCATGGCTGAGATTACCGGCCTGCTGCGCCTGCTCGGCCTCGAGCCCCGTGAAGGTCACCAGGCGGTCGATCTCGCGCGCCAGCGCCCCGCCGCGATGCCGGCTCTGCAGCGCGATTTCGAGGTTCTGGCGCACCGATAGGCCCTTGAACACGCCGGGCACCTGGAACTTGACGGAAAGGCCGCGATGGATGCGGGCGAACGATTTCAGCGCCGTGATGTTCTCGCCGGCAAAATAGATGTCGCCGCTGCCGGGGCGATGTTCGCCGAGGATCAGCCTGAACAGCGTGCTCTTGCCGGCGCCGTTCGGACCGATCAGGCAATGGATCTCGCCCTCTTCGAGCGCGAGGTCGACCGCGTTGGTGACGTGCAGCCCGCCAAAATGCTTGTTGAGGCCTTTGAGTTCGAGCAGCGCCATCAGCGTTTGCCCTCCTTGCCGCGCGTGGCGAGACGAGAGAGCAGGTTCATGACCGCAAGCACGAGCCCGTTCGGCGCGATCAGCACGGTCAGCACCAGCAGCACACCCATGAACACCAGCGCATACTGGCTGCCATAGATGGTCAGGGCCTGAAACGCCGACAGCACCACGAGGGTCCCGATCACGGTCGACGTCAGGTCGGAGCGTCCGCCGACGGCGACCCAGATCAAGGGCAGCGCCGCCGCGGTCATGCCCATGCTGGAGGGTGTGATGTATTGGCCCCATGCCGTATAGAGCACGCCCGAGAGGCCGGCGAGCGCGGCCCCGATCACGAAGGTGATGAGCTGATATTTCCGGATATCGTAGCCCAGCATTTCCGCGCGTTCCGGATTTTCGCGGATCGCGACGATCACATTGCCGAACGCCGAGTTCATCAGGATGCGCAAGCTGAGATAGACCACGACCAGAAGGCCGAGCACGAAATAATAAAGGCCGATATCGGCGAACAGCACGATGTCCTCGCCGAACCATGGGATTGTGATCGGCGGCATCGCGCTCATGCCGTTGAAGCCGTTGAGGCGCGCCGCGCCGATGTGCCACTCCGGCCCCGCGGTCTGCGCCATGAAGCGTTCGAACATCAGGGTGACCGCGAGTGTGACGATGCCGAGGAAGACGCCCGCGATGCGGCCGAAGAACATGAAGTAGCCGAGCAGCAGCGCGAACAGCGCCGCGATCGCAATCGCTAGTAGCAGTGCGATCAAGGTGAAGCCGTAGGCGGAGCCGAAATTGATAGTGAGGACGCCATAGCCGTACCCGGCGATGCCGAAGAACGCGGTCTGCCCAAAACTCAGCGAGCCGCCATAACCCCAGATCAGGCACAGGCTGAGGGCGATGAACACCCAGACAAAGAAATACGCGGTGTTGCCGACGGTATAACCGTCGGCCACCAGCGGATAGGCGCAGGCGCCGGCGAGCACAATGGCGAACACAATCCAGAACGCGCGACCGTGGCCGACGGTCTGCGGGCCTTCGAGACGGCGGAGGAAAACCAGCAAGCCGTTCACAACCGTCCATCCATCAGGTGCGCTCGCGCAGCAGGAAGCCGGAGATGCCCTTCGGCAGCACCCGGACCACGATGATCACGGCCACCAGCAGGCCGATCTGCCCGAACAACTGCCCCTGCCAGGAGGTCATGGCCGACTTCACCACCGCGAGCACCGCGCCGGCCGGCGCCGTGCCGAGGAACACGTCCGCGCCACCGATCACCACCGTGACGAAGGCTTCCATGATGAAGGTCGCGCCCATGGTCGGCACCAATGTCATGGTGGGCGCGTAAAGCCCCCCGGCGAGGCCCGCGAGCCCGGCTCCGCAGGCGAAGGTCAGGCTGTAGATCAATCGCGTATCGACGCCGAGCGCCGCGGCCATGTGCGGCACCTGGATGGTGGCGCGCGCCAGCACCCCGAAGCGCGTCCAGTTGAACAGCATATAAAGACCGGCGAGCACGCCGAGCGCGGCGCCGAACAGCACCAGACGATAGATCGAATAGGAGTAATGGCCGACCTGAAAGCTGCCGAACGGCGTGCCGACGCCGGCCATGGTCGAGCCGACCGCGATCAGCGTGCCCTGGGTCGCAATCAGGCTCAGCCCCCAGGTCGCGACGATGGTATCGAGCGGCCGGTCGTAGAGATGCCGGACGACCACGAGCTCGACCAGCGCGCCGACCAGCGCCGAGACGACGGCGCCGGCCGCGATTGCCAGCGGCAGCGGCAGACCGGCATGCGCGGTGGACGCCGTGACATAGGCGCCGCACATGATGAACTCGCCATGGGCGAGATTGATCACCCCCATCATGCCGAAGATCACCGCGAGCCCGCAGGCCGACAGCACGAGGAACGCAAAGGCATCGCCGAACTGATAGAGCGCGGAGAAAAGAAGCGTCGCGATGTCCATGCATGAAACCGGAAAGAGGTTGACCCAGAACGCAGAAAAGCCCGCGGCAGGTAGCTCGATTCGTCAGCAAGGCGGCATCGCCCCGGCGCGTGCGAACACGCCGGGACGACGCCGGCCGCCGGTCAGGGTTTCGGCGGCGGGTTCGACGGCGTGTACTGCGCCGTCGGGTCCTTCTTGGTCAGATCGCAGCCGGCCTCGCCCAGCCAATAGGGCTTGATGTCCTCCCAGACCTTGGGAAAGGAGATAGAATGGTCCGCGCCCACCTTCGCAAGGTAGATGGTGTGCGACATGTGCTGGCTCTTCGGATCGATGCACACCTTGCCTTCCGGCGCATCCATGCAGACATCGCCCATCGCGATCACCTTGCGGATGTCGTCGCGCTTGGTCGACTTGGCGCGTTCGACCATCTGCTTGTAGAGATAGACCGCGAGATAGGAGTTTTCCGCCTCCTGGTTCACATAGGGCTCGCTCGGAAACTTCGCCTTGAACTTGGCAAAGAACGCCTTGCTGGTCGGCGAATCGATCTCCTCGATGTAGTTGGTCGTCACGTACATGTCCTTCAGGCTCGGCGGCTTGAAGCGCTTGTGCTCATAGCCCTGGCCAACATTGACCGAGGAGGCCATCGGCAAGTTGACGTTGGCGGACGCCGCCTGTTCGTAATAGGAGGCCTGCGCGGTGCCGACCAGCAAAGTCACCACGAAATCGGGCTTGGCCTTCTGGATGTTCTGGATGCTCTGCGAGAACTGCGAGACGCCGAGCGGGATGAATTCCTCGCCGGCCATTTCGCCGCCGTTCTCCTTGACGATCTTGCGGACCCACTCGGCCGAAATCTGGCCGAAATTATAGTCGGCCGCGAGCGTGTAGACCTTCTTGCCGTACTTCTCCATCATATAGGGAATGAGCGTGGAGAATTGCTGCTCCGGCACGGCGCCGGTGACGATCATGTGGCCGTCACAGACGCCGCCTTCATACTGGTTGTTGTAGAAGGCAAAGCCGTTGAACTGATCGACGATCGGCCGATACGCCTCGCGCGACGCGGATGAGAATCCGGCAAACACCACGTCGACCTTGTCTCGCTGCAGCACGCGCCGCATGAACTCCTGATAGCGGGTATTGTCGGACTGCGTGTCGTAGGTCACAAGCTCGATCTGCCGGCCGGCAATGCCGCCCGCCTTGTTGATCTCCTCGGTCGCGAGCTGAATCGCGTGAACCTTGCCGATGGTAGCGGCGGCGAAGTCACCGGACTGGTCCTCCAGCACGCCGAGTTTGATGGGGGCTTCCGCCGCCAATGCCGCGCCGGTCGCGAGAACGATCGCGCCGGTGAGGGCTGCGGCGCGCATCCCTCCTAGTACAGATTTACTCATGTTACTATCTCCTACATTGCTCGCTTGTTGACGTCTTGCAACTTGACGCTGGTCGTCTGGCTCGAACTCTCCGCTGCCTTCGCCCGCCTGTTCAGAAGCTCTTCGCAATAGAGTTCCAGGCTTTGCCGCGCGCGCATGCTTTCTCGGCGTAGCTGCGAATAGGCGCCATCTTCGTCGAGGCCGCTTTGCATCAAGAGAATGATCGCGCGCACGAGGGCGCGGCGGCCGCGGCGGCGTTCTTCGAGGTCCTGCAACCGCTCGTACATCTGGTGGCGCAGCAGGAACTGGTTGATGCCCATGAAGAGTGAGGCATACACCGCTCCGCCATGCACCGGCTTGCGCAGGAAAGCGGTCGCGCCGAGATTGACCAGCGCCTTGAGCCGGCCCGGCGCCTCGACACCGACCAGGCCGATCACGGGTGCCGGCGGCAAATGCGAGGCGGGATTGACCTCGATGGCGACGACGCCTTCGAGATCGCCGTCGACAAACAGGATGTCGCGTTCAGCCTGCAGGCTTGCGGCATCGATCTGCGCCCGGCCATTGACGATGTCAGGGTATTCGCTACTGACGCCGAGCTTGGCGAGTGTGGTTTCGAGTGTGCCTTCCCATCCGCAGCGCCTGGTTACGATGAGGGCGCGGCCGCCCTTGAAATTCTGCAGCAGTCGGAATGTCATGAATGCACCACTCTCAACACCGGGGAACGCATGGCGACCGCAAAGCGCGGCGACGATTGGACCAGATAGGGATCGGGAGCTATGGGGCTCCGCGCCTCCAACAGCACATCGAATTGGCCGTTGACGGCGGAGCGGCCAATTCGCGGCGTCAGCCAGGCGTGAAAGGTCTGCGGATCAATCCGCACTTCGCCCTGGGGCGCGGCCAGCCGCTGGTTCGCGACCGCGGCGCGCACGCTGCGTGCATCATCGGCGTCCGCCTGTTCGAGCGCGGCCGCGAGCAGCTTGACCGCGACATAGGAGGCTTCCGCATCGGCGCAAGCGGCCGGCATGTCAGGAAAGGCCTCGGCATAGGCCTGGACGAATGTCGCATTCTCAGGCGAATCCAGCGATGAAAAGTAGACGCTCGAGGTCAGATGCCCATCGATCGCATCAAGACCGATTTCCGCAAGCTCGGGTTCCGACAGCGTGCAGCTTGCGACGGGAATCTCGGCTGCCTGGTCGATCTCCCGCGCGCGACAGGCGGCGCGGAAGGCGCGAAAGAAGGCGTAGGCACTCGTGCCGATCAGGTTGTTGAAGACGAAATCCGGTCGCTGGTCGAGGATCGCTGATATCACCTGGTCGAACTCGGTGTCGCCGACCGAGAGATACCGCTCCGCGACGACCACACCACCCCGCGCCGTCAGCGCCTCGCGAAAGATCCGGTTGTTCTCCCAGGCCCAGATGTAGTTGGAGCCGACGCAAAACGCGCGCTTGCCTACACGCGAGGCCAAGTAATCGACCAAGGGCAGCACATGCTGATTCGGCGAAGCGCCGGTGTAGATCACATTGTCGGAACTTTCGAAGCCCTCATAATGCGATGGATACCAAAGCAATCCATCGTGCTTCTCAAAGCACGGAATGACTTCCTTCCGACTCGACGATGTATAGCAGCCGACCACGTGACGGATACCGGCCTTGAGCAGTTCGCGGCTGAGTTCGCGATAGCGATCGAGATCGCCCGATGGGTTAACGACCACCGGTTCGAGCACCACTGCAGCACCGGATTGCGCGATCTCACCAAAGGCGAGCAGCGCGCCGTTCAGCATCGAGCGCGCGACGACGCGATACGAGCCCGTCGTCGAGAACATCACGCCGATACGGTGTTTTCGCGTCATTCACCGAATCCAGAAACAAAAAAGCGCCCGCCGGCCGTGAAGCCGAGGGCACCCTCGCCACCAACCGAACACGCTTAGATCGAAGCGCGGTGTTGGAAATGGTTTGACTTGCAGCGTCGACGGGCAGCCTTGCCCAACGCTTGTCGATTACGGTCGTTTGAATTCCTTGTGATGTCAAGCGCGTTGTTGCAGCGCGGCTTGCTTCAATTCATATCTTGGTGCAGTAAAACTGAGCAACTACCAACAGGCGGGCGAGAGAAAGCTTTGCTCTCTCTTCCTAAAAAGTAGCGATGTCTCCGATTTTCGGCCTGCCTTCTTACGATCGATCTTTTTGACTGCGTCCTAAGGTCATTCGCGCATGACATGGAGTCACAAAACATGGAATCGCGGACCGCGCTGATGAACAAGCGACAGGCCGAACGCGTGGGCAGTTGCTCGCGGCGAGCAGACGCGGAGACCGGTGGCAAATACAAGAACCTTGGCGACTACAAAGTATGTTGCTACCTATTAGTAATAAAGTAATGCATTGCGGCTTTGTAGTGGCACGCCGCATATAACCCTCGCGAGATCATCGTATTATCGCCGGTTGTTCTAATTTGCTACCGGCCGTAATCGTGATAAGCGAGCGTCCTTCAATCCAGGGAGCTATAAACTTGAAGAAAGCCAAAGTTGCTAAGAAGAGCGCCAAGCGTCGCGAATGGACCAAGGCCGACCTGAAGGAACTCAAGGCCCACTCGAAGGCCAAGACGCCCGTCGACAAGATATCCAAGACGACCAAGCGGACGGCTGGCGCGCTTCGCGCCAAGGCGTTCCAGCTCGGGATCGGTCTCGGACATCAGCGATAGACGTCAAAGCGCCGCGCGGCATGTCCACGGACAGCTCGCGCGGCCGCTTCCGATCGGTTAGCTTGGCGTACGCCGACTTGTTACCTTGTGGAGAAACACGCGAGCGTGGGATTTTCGCCCGGCTCGTGGCGTTTCGACTTGTGCAAAGATAGGCCTTACAAGGCACCCTGAAGGGGCGCCCCCCTTCAACGAAGCCGGCGTGCCGCCGAACGGGATCGCAAATCCGTCGAAAGCCGGCGACCAAAATTTAAGTTTTTGGTAGCGGGAGCGCTATCGCTTTTTCCCACATGCCGTAAATCTGGAATATTTCCTCCGACCATCCGCCTGACGTCTCGAAAACTGGCGAGACTAGGTCCAGACCGGGACGCGCGACCACCGATGCTGACATTCGCTGACGGTGGGTATTCGAAGAGTGGCCGGTGCGACCCGATTTGTCCTGAGATGGATCTCCCCGGATTCCGCCATATTTTCAATAGCGGTTCCGATATTTCACGACCGAACTTCTCTTTGTCGAATCTTTGTCGAAATGACGGCTGCGAGCCTCCCGGGCATCGCAAAAAGACGGCTGGTGCCTAGCTTGGAGCGCAAGGGCTCGCCGTGGGCTTAGGCCGATTGCATGCCGACCATTGCGAGCGCCGCTGCCGTCACGAACCGCGCGCTGTCCGGACCGATTCCGTGGAATGGGGGCCCGCAAGATCTGTCCCCAAAGTCTTCTCGAAAGCATCGGTTTGGACCCGTTCGCCCAGCACAAGGCCGCGTAACGGCTCCGTTCCATAGCGGGCATGAAAACCGTGCGAGTCTCGCCCCCAATTGCCAAAATCCATGTTGATAAATTGACAAGGCTCGACAAATTCGTGGCGGTGGTTTTCTCCGTCAAGGGTGTGGCGCAGATAGCCGACACGTCGCGTGCCCTTAAGCAGCTTCTGGCCGGGAATGCCGATCGTGAAAGACGTGGCCGGCGCCCAGATTTGCGCGGCCTTTCCCCATCGCACGGTCCTGTAGTGATGAATATGGCCGCCGCAAACGACGAGCCGTCTTGTCGAACGATTGATCAAGACGATTGACAGAGCCGACACGATGATAACCGCCCTTACGCGCCTGGAACGTCGACATGTCCGAGGCGAACACCCGTGGCAGCAGGTGGAAAAAATCCTGCTCCAGCAGATCCAGACCGGTCACTTCGAGGGCAGCGATCGCCTGCCCTCGGAGAACGATCTCGCGTTGCAATTCGACGTGAACCGGCACACCGTTCGACAGGCGATCGCCGGCCTGGTCCAGCGCGGCGTCGTCTTCAAGCGGAAGGGCGGCGGATCCTATCTCGTCCCCGGCATGATCGACTATCCGATCGGAGAACGGACGCGGTTCTCGACCAACATTGCCCTGCAAGGCAGGGCGCCGAGCCATATGTTGCTCGCTTTCGGCGAACGGCTGATCTACGGCAGGGCGGCGGCGGCGCTGAAGATGCGCGATGGCGAAAAAGCAGTCTTTCTTCACCTCGTGGGAGAAGCCGACAAATTGCCGATCAGCGTCGCGAAAACATATCTCCCCGCCGGCAGATTTGGCGGATTTGGCGAGATCTACCGGAAGACCATGTCGATGACGGCGGCACTGAAGAAATTCGACGTTCTCGACTATTTCCGGGATGTCACGCGGTGCGTCGCCCATATGCCGTCGAAGGCGGACGCGCGTCATCTCAGGCAACCCGAATCCGTTCCTGTACTCCTGGTCGAGACCGTCGACGTCGATTCAGAGTCACGTCCGATCATCTATCACGAGACACTCTATGCGGGAGAGCGCATCCAGCTCGTTTTCGGAAGCAGCGCGTCAGCGCCAAGGATCGCGGATTTTTCACACGAATGATACAGGCAAACCGCGCCACGCGATCCGCCTCTCCACCGCAATCAACCCGGGCCTGCGGTTCACTCGCACAGCCCCAAAGCTATTTCGCCCCAAGCCACTTCGTCAACCGCCGCCGCGTCGGCGTCGCGTTGCGCTTCTTAGCTATCGACTCCGTCCCGATCGCAATATTGAATACCGCATTCCAGGATTTGGAGTGGCGGGGACGGTGTCATGGCAGAAGCTTCTGTGTTGAACGCGCCAGGCGTGTACGTGACGGACAGGTCGCAGAAGGCGATCCTCGCCGCAGGGATAGGCAACCTTCTCGAGTGGTACGATTTCGGCGTGTATGCCTATCTAGCTTCTCTTATTGCGACCAACTTCTTCCCGAGCACCGATCAGACGGCGTCGCTCCTTGCCGCATTCGCGGCCTATGGTGTTGGATTTCTCGCGCGCCCCCTCGGAGGTATCGCGATCGGCCGTCTCGGCGATACGCAAGGGCGGAAGACTGCCCTCGTGCTGACGATCTTCCTGATGGCGTTCGGTACGGTAGGTCTCGGTCTTCTGCCATCCTATGAGACGATCGGCATCTGGGCTCCGATACTCCTCGTTGCGCTGCGGATCGTGCAAGGGATCGCAGCGGGCGGTGAATGGGGCACCTCGACGGCCTTCATGATCGAATGGTCGCCGGCGACCCGTCGAGGCTTCTTCGGCAGCTTCCAACAGGTCAGCACCGCCGGCGGCTCACTGCTGGGTTCGGCGGTCGCCGCCATCCTGACGTCGTCGCTGAGTTCGTCGGCGATGCTGGACTGGGGTTGGCGCGCACCATTTGTCTTGGGCGCCGTTCTGCTCATCGTCGGTGTCTATTTGCGTCGGAACGTGGGAGAGACCCCCTTCTACGAGGCCAGCCGTCACGCGGTGGCCACCCAGCCCATCATCTCCGGCGCGCCGCTCGGGGCTCTCGCCTTCGGCTTCACGATCTTCTGGACCGTTGCCTATTACACGCTGCTCGCCTGGATGCCGAGCTTTACGCAACGTTTCGCGGGGCTCACGCCGTCCGAAGCGCTATGGTCGAATACGATCGGCCTGGTCGCGATGATCACCGCCATCCCGATCTGGGGCGCACTTTCGGATAGGGTCGGTCGCCGGCCCATCCTGATGGCCAGCGCGATCAGCATCGGCTTTCTCTCCTGGCCGCTGTTCCTGCTCATGACAAAGGGCGGCGGCCTCGCGCTGGTGCTGCCGGTCCAGATCCTGTTCGGCGTTCTGCTGGCGCTCTATTCGGGTCCAGGCCCGGCTGCGATTTCGGAGATTTTTCCAACGCATCTGCGTTCGACATGGATGTCGGCCAGTTACGCGCTCGCGGTGGCGATCTTCGGCGGCTTCGCCCCGTTCATCGCCACCTGGCTGATCCAAGCCACCGGCTCGCCGGTGTCGCCGACCTTTCTCTATCTCCTGCCAGCGGCGGTTATCTCGCTGTTGGTGATTTGGAAAATGAAGGAAACCAGCGCAATGCAACTCGGTTGAGATCGCGCTGCCCGTCGCCAGGGCCGAGCCATCCTGTTTCCTGTTCGCTTGCTCTTATCTGCTCGAGACGGATCCATGCTCATTCGATTTGACGGACGTACCGCGATCGTTGCGGGAGCAGCCCGAGGCATCGGGCAGGCTATCGCCCGTTCGCTGGCGAATGACGGAGCCCGGGTGTTCGCCTGCGACCTGCTTGTCGACGAGGTCGTCCCCATCGCAGGCCGAATGAACGGAGCCGGCGAGATCATCGCCGCCAAGGTCGACGTGACCGACGAGAGTTCGATCGCCGACCTCGTCCGCGCGGCCGGCGGCAGTGCCGACATTCTCGTCTATGTCGCCGGCGGCGTGCGCGGCCAGAAGCCGCAGCCGATCGAGGAGGTGCCTGCGGACGATTTCGACGCGATCGTCGACGTCAACCTCAAGGGCGCCTTTCTGTTCGCCAAGGCCGTGGCGCCCGGCATGAAAAGTAAAGGCCGTGGCCGCGTCATCACGATCTCCAGCCGCGCCGGGCTTGCCACCAGTCTGACCGGCATCCAGAGCTATGCCGCCGCCAAGCACGGACAGATCGGCCTCGTGAAGCAGATAGCCCAGGAACTTGGGCCGTTCGGCATCACCGTGAATTCGATCGCGCCCGGCTTTATGGCGACCAGCCCCGACTATGAGCGGCAGTGGAACAACTGGCCGCCCGAATTTCGCGAGAATTTCGTCAACACGATCGCCACCCGCCGCATGGGCGTGCCGCAGGATATCGCCGATGCCGTGACGTTTCTGGCCTCCGACTACGCCTCGTGGATCACGGGGCAGACCATTGCCGTCACCGGCAGCCCACTGGTTTAGAACCCTCGTCTTCGCGGAAAACTGAGCATGGAACGGAGATCATGAGCGAGACAGCAAAACTAGAGCCCTGGCAATGGCCGGAAGAACACTGGCGCGGCCTGGTCAACCATGTCCGCGCTGGCCGCAGCTTTCGGCCCAAGGCCTGGAAGGATGGCGCCCGATGCGCGGTCGCGCTGTCCTTCGACGCCGACCACGAGACCAACGAGTTGCGAGACGGCGGCAAGTCGATCGGCCGCCTGGCGTGGGGGCAGTACGGCCATCGCGTCGGGGTGCCGAACATCCTCAAGCTGCTCGCCAAACATTCCGTGCCGGCGACGTTCTATGTGCCTGCCGTCGTCGCCCTGCTCTATCCCGACGAGCAGCGCCGCGTCGTCGCCGAAGGACACGAGATCGGTATTCATTCGTGGATCCACGAACTGAACTCGGTCCTGCCCTACGACGCCGAGAAAGATCTCATGCTGCGGGCCGCCGACGTGCTGGAAAAGACCACTCAGATGCGGCCAGTCGGCGCACGCACGGCGTCCTGGGATTTCTCTCCGCACACGCTGCGGATTACCAAGGAGATGGGCCTGCTCTACGATTCCTCCCTGATGGCGGACGTCGATTGCTACGAACTGGTGCTGGACGGCGAGCCCACCGGCGTGGTCGAATTTCCCGTGGAATGGATCCGCGACGACGCGCCTTACTTCATGATGCAGCGATTCCAGGGCTTGCGGCCCTACACGCCGCCGACCGACGTCTTCGACATTTTCCGGCGCGAGTTCGAGGCCGCCTATGAAGAGGGCGGAATCTTCCAGCTCACCTGCCATCCTCACATCATCGGCTACCGATCGCGTATCTGGATCATCGAGGAACTCATTCGTCTTGCCAAGTCGAAGGGCGACGTCTGGTTCGCAACCCATGCCGACGTGGTTCGCTTCGCCCGGAGCCACAGTGATGGCTGAAGAGCAGCGCGAACTGAATAGGCGTTGATCATGCGGAAAACGGCCCTCATCACCGGCGCGGCGCGCGGCATCGGCCGCGCCTGCGCCCTGGCACTTGCCGAAGCCGGCTTCGACATTGCTCTGGTCGATTTGCTCGAACCGGAAATGCAGGCGACCGCGCGGGATATCGAGGCCCTCGGTGTCCGGTCGCTCACGTTCCGGGCAGATGTAAGCCACTTTAATCGCGCACGCGCGATCATCGAACAGACGACGGCGACATGGGGACGGCTCGACGTGCTCGTCAACAATGCGGGTGAGCCGAGCCCAAAGCCGATCCTCGAGATCAGCGAGGCCGAGTTCGACCGGGCGATCGCCGTGAACCTCAAAAGCTGTTTCAACTATGTTCACGCTTGTGCGCCGGTCATGATCGGGCAGGACAGCGGCGGACGCATCATATCGATCTCGTCGCTGAACGCGCTGTCGGGCGGGGTTACCAGCGCCGTCAGCAAGCATGCCTACGCGGCGGCCAAGGCCGGAATCCTTGGCCTGACCCGGTCGCTAGCCAAGGAGCTTGGACCGAAAGTTTCGGTCAACGCAGTCTGCCCGGGCATCATTGCGACCGAGCTTTTGCGTGACATGATCAGCCGGCGGGAAGCGCAACTGACCTCCGGGATTGCGATGGCGCGGGTCGGCACACCTGAGGACGTCGCCAGCATTGTGCGCTATCTTGCCGCCGACGCGCACATGTTCATCACAGGTCAGCACATCGTGGTCGATGGATTTCAATGGAGCTGCTAGGCCCCCAATACTGACTGGCTTCTCCTTCCTGGAGCAGGTTCGGGATTCGATCGGTACTACTCAATCCTTATCGGTCACAAGATGATGTGCCCGCCACCCAGTCATGAAACTCGTTTCGCAGGAATCCCCATATGCAGCTTCCCTACCACGATCGTTATGCCTATTCACCGATCGTTGATCGCCCGGACTACTCCTGGCCGGACGGCAAGCGGCTCGCGGTCTATCTCGGCCTCAACATCGAGCATTTCGCCTTCGGCGCGGGCGAAGGTCATCTGTTGACCGTACCGGGAGTGGCGCCGGACGCCCGGACGTTCGCCTGGCGGGATTACGGCAACAGGGTCGGTGTCTGGCGCTGCCTCGAATTATTCGATGAACTCAATCTCCCGGCGGCCCACCTCATCAACACGACGGTCTTCGACTATGCGCCCCGTATCGTCGACGCGCTGAAAGCGCGTGGCGATGAGTTTATCGGGCATGGTCGTACAAACGCCGAGCGCCACGGCCACATGTGGGAATCTGACGAGAAGCGCTTCCTGCAGGAGGTTCGGGACTCCATCGAACGCGCGTCCGGTACACCGCCCAGAGGCTGGATGGCGCCATGGATGGCCGCGACGCACCGAACGCCCGACCTCCTGAAGGAGGTCGGATTCGATTTCCTGATGGACTGGCCGGCCGACGATCAGCCACTCTGGATGAAGACGCGCGCCGGCCGAATGATGAGCATACCCTACCCGCTCGAGATCAACGACAGCCCTCAGATCCTGGTGAGGCATCATTCACCGGAGCAATTCCGTGACTTCATCATCGGTCAATTTGAAGAGCTGCTGCGTCAGTCGGCAAAACAGCCGCTCGTCTGCGGCATAGCGTTGCACACGATGATCGTCGGCCAGCCCTACAGGCTCCGCATGCTCCGCGAGGCCCTGCAACACATCGTCACCCATCCAGCGAAGGACAAGGTGTGGTTCACCCGGCCATCCGCGATCTACGACCATTGCGCCGGGCTGCCCGAGGCAAAGTTTCCGGCCGCCTAGAAGCGTTCCTGCTTTCCGAACAGCGGGCGACCGAAACTCATCCGACCAATCTACAGTGACGGACCAATTCAGTTTCTGGTATAGCTGGAACATGAGCACGATGCGCCCCGCAAGAATCGTATCGTTGATTTTGAAACTGGTTTTGACGTCACTTTGTTTCGCCTCCGCTATCGAGGCTAGCTCGGAAGAACCGATTTCGCTCGCGCTTCCAATTGCGTGCGAACTGGGCGTGACTTGCTTCGTCCAGAACTACGTTGACCATGACAGCTCTCCCATGGCCCGCGACTACGCGTGCGGTGGCCGGACCTATGATGGCCATGACGGGACGGATATCAGGATACCCAATCTCGAAATTCAGAAAAAAGGCGTCGAGGTAGTCGCGGCCGCATCCGGGCGCGTTGCCAGGGTGCGAGACGGTGTGGATGACATTTCGGTTCGAACCATCGGGAAAGCCGCCATCATCGGAAAAGAATGTGGCAACGGTGCCGTTGTTGAGCACGAGAACGGCTGGCAGACCCAATACTGCCACCTGGCCAAGGGCAGCCTGCGAGTCAAGGCTGGCGATCGCGTCGCCGAGGGTGGACCAATCGGCCTCGTTGGATTGTCCGGGGATACTGAATTTCCTCATCTTCATTTCACGGTGAGACATCGGGGAGAAGTGATAGATCCGTTTGCCTATGGAGCGCTTCCAAGTTCCTGCGGCGGCGGCCGTTCGATATGGGCCACCTCAATTCACGAGCAGACGAAATATCGCGCCGGCGAAATCCTGAACTATGGTTTTGTCGACCTGCCACCAACAATGGAACTAATCGAATCCGGCCAGGCCGAAAAACCGAGCATCGATAGCGAATCGAAAGCAATCGTTGCCTATGCGCGCGCGATCGGCCTACAAGCAGGCGACGAGCAGATTCTAACGGTACAAGCCCCTGACGGCGCTGTAATTTCTGAATACCGGCCACCTGCTCTCGATCACGACAAGGCCCAATCGTTCATTTCCGCGGGCAAAAATCGGGGAGAGGCCATTTGGCCAGCCGGAACCTATACCGCGTCATATCGGGTCATAAGAGATGGCGGCAACGTCCTCAGCAAGGAATTCAAGATTTCGATCGGCACGAAATAGGCGGCTCGGCACCTGGCGATGGATCGGCATTCAGCCGTGATACGCAAACAGCTCGATTGGGTCGTTGAAGCCGCGCACCGGATATTCGCCGACGCGTTCGAGATCGAAATCGCTTTCGACGAAGTCGGCGAACGC